>Ga0070724_10000318_pt1 | contig 37279 bp, 36 predicted proteins | sample tdDd001_FD_67278 | JGI IMG/M metagenome (GOLD analysis project Ga0070724, IMG submission 67278) | Marine sediment microbial communities from the Atlantic coast under amendment with organic carbon and nitrate - tdDd00.1 | ecosystem: Environmental > Aquatic > Marine > Coastal > Sediment | place... | reverse complement strand
GCAACTTTTAGTAGTTGTTTTCTTTCACCGTATTTTCCATTTTCATCTCTATAGTTAACAATGTTCTTAGCAATAACACCTGAAATGCCTGCTACATATTGAAGCAGTGCAGGTGTTGCAGTATTTAAATCTACCCCAACGCTGTTTACACAATCTTCAACAACACCTGTTAAGGTTTCGTTCAGTCTCTTCTGGTTTAAGTCATGTTGGTACTGTCCTACACCAATATGTTTAGGGTCGATCTTAACCAGTTCTGCCAGTGGATCTTGGAGACGTCTACCAATCGAAATGGCACCACGAATGGATACATCAATATCTGGATACTCTTCCGTTGCAAGTTTAGATGCAGAATAAACAGATGCACCCGCCTCAGAAACGATTGTGTAATAAACTTTTTTATCAATCTCTTTTAAAGACTCAGCAACAAAGGCTTCCGTTTCTCTTGATGCAGTACCATTACCAATCGGAATTATATCAATATCATGTTTGTTGATCATATCAACAAGCACTTTTCTTGATTCTTTAACTTTATTTTGAGGTTTATTTGGATAAATTGTTGCGTATTCGAGGAGTTTTCCAGTTCCATCAAGCACAGCTAATTTACATCCTGTACGGTAACTTGGATCAACTGCCAAAACTTTTACATCACGCACTGGAGGAATTAATAACAGAGGTTTTGTATTTTTACCAAATACTTTGATAGCCTCTTCTTCCGAGCGTTCTGTTAACATACTTCTGATTTCACGTTCAATACTTGATGAAATTAGACGTTTGTATGCATCTTGAATAGCCAGTTCCATTTGACCTGTAAATATCGACTGTAAATTTGTTATTACTTCCTTATTTAGACGGTCAACAATCGCCTCATCTGGCATTGTAATTTTAACCCGAAGAATCTTTTCTTTCTCACCACGGTTAATAGCTAATATTCTATGGTCCGGGATTGATTTAACTGCTTCTGAGTAATCATAGTACTGCTCAAAAACGGATTCCTCTGCATCTTTAGTTTTTGCAGAAATGATCAGTCCACTCTTCTTAGCCATTTCGCGAATCCATTCTCTATATTCAGGATTGTCAGAAATAACTTCAGCAATTATGTCCCGTGCTCCAGCGAGTGCATCTTCAACAGTATTTACTTCTTTTTCTGCATCAACAAAAGCTCCAGCTGCTTCTTCTGCACTTCCACTCGTTGCCTCTTGAGCCATCATTAATAGAGCTAAAGGTTCTAAACCTTTGTCTTTGGCTTTAGTAGCACGGGTTTGTTTCTTTTGTTTGAATGGTCTGTACAGATCTTCAACTTTTCTTAGAACTGTAGCTGCATGAATCTTCTTTTCAAGTTCAGGTGTTAATTTACCTTGTTCTGAAATAAGACGAATGACTTCTGTTTTACGTGACTCAAGATTTCTTAAAAACTTAAGTCTGTCATCAAAAGCACGAAGAATTTCATCACTCATGCCACCAGTAACTTCTTTTCTATAACGAGCAATAAATGGGATTGTGTTCCCTTCGTCAATAAGTTGAATGGTTTCCTCTACCTTTTTAGGATTCAGGTTCAACTCACTTGCAAGTTGTTTAATAATTAATTCCATACTTTTACCTCCGGATTCTACATTTTTCCTATACTATTGTATCTTTATCAGGCAATTCCTGCAAGAAATGCGCAATTGTCTAAGAATTTCGCCATTTATTTTGATTTACATGTGTTGTTTTATAAAATTCGAAGAAAATTATTATATTTTTGATTAAATTCATGTAAAAATGGAAATTGTATGTATAAGAGTACATAACTGCTCAATTTGTAAAAGGGATTGATAGAAATGACTGAGTTTTATAAAAATCTTGTCATGAATATGCCTCTGGCCTATGCCAAACATCGCTTAATTTACGACCACAATGGCGATGCAATTGACTATGTCTTTTTAGACATGAATGTACAGTTTGAGAAAATAACCAATCTTAAGGCTGAGGCTTTACTTGGTAATAGGCTCACTCTTGTTTTACCAGAGACTTTAAATGATCAAACCGACTGGATTGCTACCTATGCTGCTGTTGTAAAAAACGACTGCCCAATATCCTTTACAACCTATGTTGCATCTTTAGACACCCATTATCAAATTACAGCGTTCAAAACAGACATCGATGAGTTTGTTACTTTATTTGAAGATGTGTCTAACCACGTTTATAATGCTCAAAACCTAATCGAAGCCAATAACTGTCTTAAAGAACATAACCGCGTTTTGTATCAGAAATCTGTAACTGACAGTCTGACCAACTTTTATAACCATAACTACATTCGAGAACTTCTTAAAGATGAGTTAACACATTCAATGACACACAGTATTCCGCTCACAATTTGTATGATTGATATTGATCATTTTAAAATGGTCAACGATACATATGGCCACCTTACCGGAGATGAAGTATTAACCATGTTGTCCGACCTGATACGTAAACAAGTTCGAAAGTGTGACCATGTGGGTCGATATGGCGGAGAGGAATTCCTGCTTATTCTGCCGGGGACAGATATAATTGAAGCGAGTGCCATTATAGACCGTATTCGTACAGCTATTTCAAATTTTTCATTCAACATTCGACAACATAAAATCAGTATAACGGTGAGTTGTGGCCTAGCTAGTTATGAAGGGCAAAGCATGCACCAACTTATAGAGGAAGCAGACCGTCACTTATACGAAGCTAAACGACTAGGTAGAAACCTCTGTATGTGCTCTATAAACTAAGTATTGCCAGTTTAACTTCACCGTATGTACATCTCTACATATTAAAAGGACTTAGAATTCTCTAAGTCCTTTAACATTGCTATTGATTATTTAGCATAGTTTTATTCATCTTCACATTATTCTTCTTCGTTTTGCTCTTTAAGTTTCATTCGTAGGTATGCATCCATAAATGGTTGGACTTCTCCATCCATAACGGCCTGAACATTACCTGCTTCAAAGTTCGTCCTGTGGTCTTTTACAAGATTATAAGGATGGAATACATAGGACCTGATTTGACTGCCCCAAGCAATTTGTGAATAGTCGCCAGCAAGGTCTTCAACTTTGTCTTTTTGCTCCTGAATTTTTAATTCAATCAGTTTTGACATTAACAGACGCATTGCCGTTGAACGGTTACTTATTTGCGACCTTTCGTTTTGACACTGAACCACAACCCCTGTAGGAATGTGTGTGATTCTAACTGCTGAGTCTGTGGTATTAATGTGCTGACCACCAGCGCCTGAGGCTCTGAAGGTATCCACTTTCAAATCACTCTGATTCAAATCTACTTCCACATCGTCATCCAGCTCAGGCATTACATCTACGGATGCAAAACTTGTGTGACGTTTACCCGAAGAATCGAAGGGTGAAATTCTAACCAATCGATGTACACCTTTTTCAGACTTCATATATCCATAAGCATTCACACCGCGAATTGCCATTGAAACATTCTTAATACCCGCTTCAGTGTCTTTGAGTATATCAAGAATTTCAACATCAAAACCCGCATGTGCTGCCCACCTACTAAACATTCTGAACAACATTTCAGCCCAGTCCTGAGCATCTAGTCCACCCGCGCCTGCATTAATGGAAAGAATAGCATTACTCGCGTCGTACTCTCCACAAAGCAAGGTTTGAAGACTCATTTTTTCAATGTCATTTATAAGTTTTTCTATGCCAGCCAAAGCTTCTTTTTCCACGGAATCGTCATCTTCTTCTAACGCCATATCCACAAGAAGCGACATTTCTTCAAATGCTGTTTCCATCGACTCAAAGTCTTCTATTTTATTTTTAATAGCTTTTGCTGTTCTTAGCGTTTTTTGAGCCCCTGCTTGATCATCCCAAAAGTTTGGTTCAGTCATTAGCATTTCTAGCTCTTCATGTTCCTTGCTCAAGCCATCAATGTCAAAGTGAACCCCTCAAATCGTTCAGGGATGTCTCAATGCTCTTTAACTCTGCTACACATTTTTCAAGTTTAAGCACATCTCACACCTCTTTTCTAAATTGGCCCAGGTCACTCACTTGTGTGAATAACCTGGGCTCTTTATAATACTTATTTATGCGTTGGCACCATGGCACTTCTTATACTTCTTGCCACTGCCACATGGACATGGATCATTACGACCGACTTTAGCCTCTTTTTTAACAGGTTCAAGCTTTGATGGCGTTGAATCCCCACCTGATGTGCCTGTAATTTTCGCAACCTGCTCTCGTTTAGCTTCTGTACGGATGGTAACATGATAAAGAAGACGTAGTGTGTCAACTTGTATATTATATGTCATTTCGTTGAACATATCAAAACCTTCTATTTGATATGCACGTACAGGATCTTCTTGACCTACAGCACGTAGACCAATACCCTGCTTTAACTGGTCCATTGCATCGATGTGGTCAATCCACTTTTCATCTACAACTCTTAGAAGTAGAACACGTTCAATTTCACGCATTCTCTCTAGGCCCACTTCTTCTTCTTTCATTACGTAAAGCTTATCAGCAACTGTTTGTAGACTATCCTTTAGTTTTTCACGGTCCATTGATTCTAAATTATCAACTTTCCATAATCCTTTAGGAAGGAATACTTGGTGTAGGTAATCTTCAAGTGCGTTTAGATCCCACTCTTCAGCGTACTCTGACTCACTTGTGTATAGTTCAATTGCACGGTCTAAAATACTATCCATCATTGAATCTATTTCGTCTTTAATACTTTCACCATGTAGAACACGGTTACGCTCACCATAAATGATTTCACGTTGTTTATTCATAACATCATCGTACTGAAGAACATGTTTACGAATACCAAAGTTACGTCCTTCAACCTTCTTCTGAGCGCCTTCTATAGACTTAGTTAATATACCTGCTTCAAGTGGCATATCGTCTTCCATACCCAGCTTTTCAACCATAGCTTTGATGTTGTCATTCACAAACAATCGCATTAGGTCATCGTCAAATGATATGAAGAACTGAGAAGAACCAGGATCCCCTTGACGGCCCGAACGACCACGTAACTGGTTATCAATACGTCTAGATTCATGACGTTCTGTACCTATGATATGAAGGCCACCAGCCTTTTTAACTTGCTCTGCTTCTGCGTCAGTAACGACTTTATAATCACCGAAAATTTGATTATATGCATCTCTTGCTTCATTGATTTCAGCCTCTTGATATTCAAGTGGACTTGTTACAAGAGCAAGAATCTCATCTGAATAGCCTTGCTTTGACATGTCACGTTTTGCCATGAACTCTGGGTTACCACCTAGAACGATATCTGTACCACGACCAGCCATATTTGTTGCGATAGTCACCGAGTTGAATCGACCCGCTTGAGATACGATTTCTGCTTCACGCTCATGTTGCTTTGCGTTAAGGACTTCATGTTTAATACCACGTTTTTTTAGTAGGCTTGATAAGTACTCAGACGTTTCAATTGAAATTGTACCTACTAGAATCGGTTGTCCGTGTTGGTGTCTTTCTTCAATATCATTAATTACTGCACCAAACTTACCAGCAAGTGACTTGTATACAGAATCCGATAAATCTTGTCTTTGAATTGGTCGATTTGTAGGAACTACAATTACATCCATTCCGTAAATGTGTTTGAATTCATCTTCTTCTGTTTTTGCTGTACCTGTCATACCAGATAGCTTTGTGTACATTCTGAAGTAGTTCTGTAGGGTAATGGTAGCCAGTGTTTGTGATTCCTTACGGACTTCCATATTTTCTTTTGCTTCAATGGCTTGGTGTAAACCATTTGAGTAACGACGGCCAAACATTAGACGGCCTGTAAACTCATCAACAATTACAACTTCGCCTTCTTTAATTACGTAGTCAACGTCTTTTTTCATTAAGTAACGTGCTTTTAAAGCCTGGTTAATGTGGTGGGAAATTTCCATATTCTGCGGATCAGAAAGGTTTTCAAGGCTGAAGAAACGTTCTGCCTTTTCAACACCACCTTCATCTGTTAAGACAACAGATCCAGCTTTTTCATCTTTAGCATAATCTTGTTCATATTTTAGCATTTGAACAAATGTATCTGCTACTTTATAAAGACTTGTCGATTTTTGACCTTCACCAGAAATTATAAGTGGTGTTCTGGCTTCATCGACTAGAATAGAATCGACCTCATCGACAATTGCATAGTTAAGTGGTCTTTGAACCAGATTCTCTTTGTAAATAGACATGTTGTCACGTAGGTAGTCAAAGCCGAACTCATTGTTTGTACCAAATGTAATGTCTGCTTTGTAAGCATCTACACGTTCTTGACCTCTAACACCATGAACAACACATCCTACGGTTAAACCTAGGAAGCTATATAATTTCCCCATCCAGTCGCGGTCACGACGTGCAAGGTAGTCATTTACTGTGATAACATGTGCACCTTTACCTTCAAGTGCATTTAGATATACAGGGCACGTTGCAGTTAGTGTTTTACCTTCACCCGTACGCATTTCCGCAATACGACCACCGTGAAGAACAATACCACCTAACATCTGTACAGGATAATGTCTCATACCAAGCGTTCTAACAGCAGCTTCTCTAACAACTGCGAAAGCTTCATTTAAAATTTCATCTAAAGTTTCACCTTTTGAAAGTCTGTCTCTAAACTCTTGTGTTTTTGCTCTAAGTTGGTCATCTGACAAAGCTTGCATTTGAGGTTCAAGTGCATCAATCTCTGCAACCTGCTTCATCAGTCGTTTAACTTCCCTGTCATTATCACTACCAAATAATTTTTCTAGAAATCCCATGTTAATCGTCCCTTCAATCTATTCATATCCCGACCATTTTCGCTGCGGGTTCATGTTCAAATTTATGGCTATATGTATAGCCTTACAAGTATATATTATAGCATATCGTAATTCTACTCTATGTTAGAATTGAGTGACAGATTCATGAATAAAGTGTGAATTCTGTGTGAAAGTTAAGTTTAACGTCTAATTTGATTACTAAAACACTTCATTTAACGAAAAAAAGAGTCCAATTGGACTCCCTTTCTCTTATGTAAGCGATTTATCGAATCATGTTGTCTTGATGTGTATCATGACGTCACGACTAGAAACAATTTCTTAGTAACGGGACTGATAAGAATATTTAACCATAGACCCCGAACCCTTATAATACACTTTTTTCATTTCACCTTGAATGAGTAAAACTATTCCAATCATTATAAAGATGTCCCCTAATGATAAAACTTTTGCAAAGGGGTACATTTCTGGAAGGGGTATAAACTTCCCTAAATATCTTGAAAAATCCATGACACTTTCCATATTAATATAGTTCATTAAAGAACCATCGTTTATCGTTTCAATTACGCCTGTTAGACCAGCGTACTCTAGACCTTTAAAATCAATTGGCATTTTAAAGCCGTTCATGCCAACTGCTAATAGGTTCATAACAGATCCGGGAATAATCACCCAAATACCACTTTTATCTAGATTTAATAAGAGTGCTACTGTCATTAGACACATGGCTGCAAATGGCATATATATAAGTTGATCACGTAAAACATCCATACGAGACAAAAATATAGGTGAAATTTGTACTAACATTGCAATTACAATGAGCCAAATGCCTTTGAATTGCGTATCGCCTAAGCTGGTCAAACGACCTTTTCTTAGCATGCCAATAGCAATCCCGAGTAAGACGGCTTCCAAAAACACGGGACATCCCTCCTCAGTCTGACAGAAATATTTGAATCTTTCTCTTACACTTATACATTATACAGAATTAAGTCTGGTATGACCAGAAGTCATGCCCTTAAATATTAAGAAAAATGCGCCTAAGTCTATTAATATATCACCAGCACTGATGGTCTTCGGAAAAGGCCAAGGGGGTGGGATAGTAATCCAGTCGCCTAAAACGTTCAAATGCGTGGACTGTGTCATAAGTTTGTGCGCAAATACTTGGTTATTTTTCAGCGCCATTAGAGATGTTTCAAAACCATACTCTATCCCTAATTTAGGATCAACTGGCATGTATCCAGCATTACTAAGTATCGCAATGAAGTTTAATAGTACTCCTAAACACATCAGTTTCATTCCTGCAATACTTCTATTTCTGTAAAAGAAAACAACAAGCAACAGGTTTGCTAAGACCTCTATCCCCCATGTTATTTGATTAGGGTAGTTTAAATAAAAAGGAACTTGATAGGTGATTAGACGTGCTCCTAGAAACTCTAAACCAAAAGCCAACATTGGAATGAATAAAAGTTGAATTGGTAGATCTGAAAAATTTTCAAATCGTCCTTTAAAACACAAGCTTATGATGAAACTAAGGATGATGGCTTCAGCCAGCATATTCAACCTCCAAAACTTGACCTTGCTCAAGTCCAATAAATATTTTTACAACTTCTGGATGAAACTGTGAACCAGATCCACTTCGAATGATTTCGAGTGCCGCTTCATGGCTCATTGCTTTTCTGTATGAACGGTCTGATGTCATTGCATCATATGCATCGGCTACTCCAATAATTGCAGATTCTATAGGTAGATCTGCACCTCCAACGCTATCAGGGTATCCAAGTCCGTCAAATCTTTCATGATGGTATCTAATAATTGAAGATACCTTATCTAAGGCTGCTACATCTTTTAAAATATTGGCCCCGATTTCAGGGTGTTGTTGAACTTCATACAGTTCTTTGAAATCTAACTTACCAGGTTTATTTAATACATTGTCTTTGATTCCGATTTTACCAATGTCATGCAGGAGTGCCGCCGTTTTAATAGTTTCTATATCTTTAGGTGTAAATTGCATTTTCTCAGCGATCATTGTTGAGTACTCAGCGACACGATGTGAGTGACCATTTGTGTATTCATCTTTAGCATCCAGTGCATTCGATAGGGTGCGGATGGTGTCAAAGTACATTTTTTTCATGTCAATGTAAAGTGAAAAAGAATACCGAGCAAGTAAAAGTGGACCAAATATTAAAATAGCAAAAAACCAACCATATGTTTTGTAGGAAAACAACATGAGTATGCCAAGTGGTGCAATAGCTGCAAAGTTCTGGATACACCATAACTGTTCTCGCAATACCTTCCAAAACTCTCGGTTTTGAAGCAGTGCAAATAAACGAGAATAAATTAAAAGATTAAAAAACACGTATCCAATAAATGTACCTAAAATACCTAAAACGCTTAATCCAATAAAACTCGGTTCGGGTGCCACACTACTTAAGCCCTGGTTAACAATCCCCCCAGCAAGCGCGGAGAGGGCATAGGCTGAACCATTAAAATATCTTTTATAAAAAGATGTATTAAGTATATGTTGGAAAGCCCCATTTTCTTTATAGACTTTGAGCATCGTTCCCAGCGTAAGAACCACTGCTGCTATCCATGGATCAAAGTATAAAATGGCTGCCATACCGATGGAAAATCCAATGGACACATAAGAACTATCCCCAAGAGGAATAATAAGTGACTCTGCAACGGCTGATAATGCTACAAAAAATAGGAACTCTAACCAGTTCCCATTCTTAAATTGCATATATATGCCCATTGCAATTACTATTGTACCAACTGCATTAATGAGGTGAGTATATTGTAGTAGTTTTTTCTCATTCATTGCATTTTCTCCCTGATAAATCGAGCCGACGCGATTATCCTCGCATGTGCGAGTCTAGTGATTACTTCCAGCCAAAGTTTGCGCCACCAGCAAGAACCAGTGATAGTAGAGACATGAACATAACCATAAGTCTTCTTTTCATTTTGAAAACCCCCTCGTTTGTCGTCTCTGCCCGCTTCGCTAGTCATAACAGGATAATTTCGCTTCGCTATTGTCCCATATGTATGGGTTGAAATTACTTTCTGTGCGCCGGCTCTACTTCACTAGCTTTGTAATTCTACGATTAAGTGCATCGAGTGTTGCTCTAACAAGTGCTTCTTTCTCGTCACCACGTACGATTGCTGATCCAACATGTATTTCCTCAGAAACACCATTGATCGCGCACAGGGCAACATTATATACTTCAGATCCTGCAAGTTTCACAGTTTCGAAATCTTCTAATACTATATCTTGGTTTGAACCAAACAATTCGTTTAAGCTTTTTAGTGTCGCATCGATAACCAGTCTTTTTGAGTTTCTGCTTGTATGTATACCTGTTGAAATCCCCTTATAAATGTTCTCGTCATGGCGTAGAGTCACATTCACTTTCGCTTGTGCTTCACTACAAATCTGGTACTTTACCTCATCTACAAGAATTCTATTGATAGATTTCTTTGGCAAATCCATTTCAATTTGTGCAATTGAGATCATTTTTCTGTCTATAACTGATCCATATTTTGCAGCATAAATTGATTGTACATCTCTACTAATTTGCTTAGGATGTCTGGACTGATCCGTAAGTACATGAATCTCCTTCATGCCTTGTCCATCAGATATTACGTTGGCATTGATAACACCTGACAATTTTTGAATGGTACTTTGAAATTCTTCTATTCGTTGTATCATAACAGGTAATTCCCCCCATTTAATTCAAATCAAAACGCTTATTTAACTGCGTTCCAAGAATATTGTATCAGATAGGCGCGACGATTACGATAGGTATATGTTATTAGTTTCGACATTATTCGTCATACAAACCAGTTGGAATTCCACATTTTCACCGGATTTTGGGTTTTTATTTACATAGAGTATTAAATAAGGTAAAACGTAGAAAAGGACCGATATAATATCGGTCCTTAATAATCAATATAAAGTTATTCCATATCTTCAGGTTCAATCAACCCGAACTTTCCATCCTTTCTTGCATAAACAACATTCATTTCTTCTGTGTCCCTGTTTCTAAATACAAAGAATGAATGACCAAGAAGCTCCATTTGCATAGCTGCTTCTTCTGGGTCCATAGGCTTCATGAAGAATTTCTTATTTCTCACGATTTGAGGACCATCTGGTTCAGCTGTATCAGCCGGTGGAATTTGTTCAAAACGAATCGTTTCATGGCCGCGATAACGCTTTTCGAGTTTCGTCTTATGCTTTGAAATCTGTCTTGATAATTTGTCCACTGCCATATCAATGGAAGTTTCCATGTTGTCTGATCTTTCTTCAGCTCTAAAAGTTGTGCCTTGTTTAATCGGAATTGTAATTTCTACAATTTGATCTGTCTTTTGATGACTGAAAGTAGCATGGATTTCGATGTCGCTGCGGAAGTACTTGTCGAACTTTTCGAGCTTACTTTCCACTTGTTCTACCAATGTCTCTCTGACACTCATATTTCGGCCAGTTACGATTACTTTCATATAGTCAGCTCCTTCCACAATGGCCTAGGCTTTTTTAATATGTGATGCCTAGGTAGTAAAATATTTAAATCAGGCAGGTTGCCTGATCATGTCTGTGAAAATGTTTATTCTATGTTGGTTGAAACGCCTCCTTTGCTGACTTTGTATATTAATCATACCCGACAAAAAAAGAAGTAAACACACCTTAGAGGTTTTTTTCTAAGGTGTGTTCATATTTTTGATTTCTCATATATTCCATTGTAATTAGTTACACTTAATATTCAAGTTTTCTTTTCTTATCCATTTTTTCTTTGTTTGATTTGCTTCTGATATGCACCTGCTACACGCTGTCCTTGTTTTTTTATCATGAGTTTTGCACCCAGTGTTTTTTGATGTTCTAACCTCAACTCCGTTAGTGATGCCTCTGAGTCTTCAATATTTGACTCCAGGTCTTTAATTTTGGTCACCGTGGCCTTGAGGTCTGCCAATGCAGGATGCTCCCCTGTGTCGATCTCTGAAAGTCTAGAGATACCTTCTCTCTCGAGGACATTGCCGTAGAACTTAAGAAACTCTATATCTAAGGTTAATAGTTTTTCTTCTAAGACATTACGAATTTGGTCTATAGCGCCCACTTCAGCTGTAGACTCCTCCTGAGTAAAGTATTTCTCATCTTCTATGAGTTGAGATTTTTCTTTCATGATATGTAATTTTTGCATTGATAAATGTATAAGTTTTTGGATTGATGACTTAGTATCCATAGGATCGTCTCCCATCAGACGGTTTTAATAACTTGTGCATAGAAAATTGATTAATTTCGTATATTATATACCACCATTTTAGAATTTGTAACGGTTTGAGTGTATTTTAGAACGTAGGTTTGGGGGATTTAATGGTTTTGTAATAATTCTTAGATGATGTCAGCACTCACAAATGTCAATAATAATCTTGTTCTACGTTTTCACAGTTCAGCATTAAACATCATGATTCAGATTGTATTAGTATTTATAGGAATGTACATTATATTTCCTTAATAAAAATTGAAGGTAGCCCTTGGGCTACCTTTTATAAGTCCGTTTATTTCCCGGCAAGTTTCATGGCTTCTTTCCATGTGTCACGGAAGTCTATGCTCATTTCTAGAATTTCATCTAAAATAGCACCGTCTTTTTGGATATTTGCTTCACTTAGTCTGTGAAGGATGTAATCGTAGAGTCTATCTAGTTCAGCACTTACAGAGTAATCAACATTTAAGGTTGCTTGTAATTCTCCGTAAATTGCAGTTACACGTAAAATTGCGTTTGAAGTCTTCTCAATATTCTTCTCTTCATTAAAAATCTTTGCTTGTTTTGTGAACTTAATTGCACCTTCATACAACATCAGAGTAAGTTCTTCTGGCGAAGCAGTCATAACTTTTTGCTCTAAATATTGATCACCTTTGTTTTGTTTAGCAGTTGTTTGATAACTGTTATTCTCAGTCCTAGTTTGAGGTCTTACAGTTGTGACAGGTCTCATATTTGCAGGTTTATTATAATTATATGGATTTAACACAGCCATTTGTGTCTCCTTTCTTATTTCTGTTGATCGAAAAAGTTACCTTGTTTGTTACTCGTATAAGACACATACTTTTTTACCTGTGATTTCGTTGTCAACTCTGATGTCTTTCTTTTTGTGTCGTTGTATCTTTCTGCAATAACCTTCTCAAATCTTTTCATCTCATGCTCAATTTGATTCTCAAGTGCACTTATCATCATCGAGTAATTTTTTTTATCCTCTTCACCAATTCTATCAGGGTCCAGAGGTGAATTGTCATCGATGAGTTTACCTCGTTTTTTTAAAGTGTTCTCAAATATGTCAAAATCATCAACTTTTATTGCATTTAGCATAATATCTGTTAACTCAATATACTTTTCTAATATGTTCATTTTAATCTCCACTACATTCCTAATGATGACAATAACGAACTAGACTGAGCTTGCATTTCAGCTAGTGCCGATTCCATCTTACCGAACATAATATAGTAACTGGTTTCACGATCTGCATATAATTCTTGGAGTGATTCAACTTTTTTATCATAATCATTTATAAGTTGAGTAAGCATATTAGTTTCATTACTTACATCACCATCGATACCAGCTTTTTCAATTAGTGTACCTTTGTATCCAGAATCATTTCTTGTTAATCTTACACTGTCTTTAAATATATCTTCAATTCTACTGGCAATACCATTTTCATTGTAACGTTCATCAGCATTGTCACCATCATTGTATGCTTTATCCGATTTGTTGGTAAAGAGCTGTACAACTTCTTCGTAATTGGTTTGAAGTGATTCCTTTAACTTAGTTTCATCAATTACAAGTTTACCGTACTCTTTATGGTCTTTGGAAGTAGTTATACCAATATCAAATATGTTTACACCAACACCATCTACCTCTGCATATAGAGATTGTCTCATCCTAGTCAACATAGATTCAAGTTCAGAACTACCTCTTAATATACCACTCATGGCTTTTGCTTCCCATGCTTTAATATCATCTTCACTGAGGTCAGCTTTCTGTTCTGTAGTTAATGGCTTGTAATCATAATATTTTTTTTCAGTAAGTTTAGAGTTAACATCTGTAATTAAACCATTATACAAATCAACAAAACTCTGGATGTTTTCTATGATTGCATCGGTATCCGTAGATAAGTTAATATCAATATCGCCACTTGATCCATCATAGGTATTCTTTAGTTCATAAGTTACACCACTCACTGAAAAAGTGTTTGAAGTTTTACTTACACTAACACCATCTAAATTGATGATGGCATTTTGTCCTTCAGTTCTATGTGCAACATCATCGCTAAAACCAAGCTTTGTTAAAAAATCATTACTCAGATCTAAATTGTTAACTACACCCTCTTGGTCAGCTTTTAATGTAAACTTATCCGTTAACTCATCATAAGAAAAATCTGCTCCAACAGTACTTTCGCTAATCAGTGTAGATAATTGGCTCACCGAACTATCTTGCGTGATACCCATTGATGACAAAGACGTTCCATTAATAGTCATTGTTGCTAGGTCAGCATCTGTAATTGAAAATAGAGTGTTTATAGATTCATTCTTATAAGATGTTGTGCTATCACCACTTGTCACACCCATCCATGTCAATCCTGCTTCAAACCCAGTAGATTCAATAATTTTTATATGGTTGCCAGGCTTTGAAAATTTAAGTTGTCCTCCACTTTCTGATACTACATCGGAAAACTCAGAACCAAATTCTGTCGAAATTGCAGTGTTTAATGCATCTCTTAGTTCTGTTGCAGTTGTCATTGTAGATGTATCAATGGAGATTGTCTTAGCATTATTATCTATTGATAATGAAAACTGTAATGTGCCAGGGTCCGTTCCAAAATCAAGCACAGACGTATCAATATCCGATAAACTTTTTGCATCTGTAGTCCATGTATCTTTAGTCGCAAGTTGTGTTATTGAGGATATTGTATGACTAAAAGTTTGAATAGATGAAGATCCAGTTACACTTACAAAACTAGTATCAACACCATTAATTTGTGCAGTTGAAGAAAATTTTGCAAATGATGTACCTGATGTTAAGTTCTTAGATGGATTAAGTACATCAAAATGTTCATCCATTATTGCATTTGCTGATTTGATTATGGATCGATATGCCTCTTGTTCCCACTCTGCATATGTCTTATTCTGATTCACCAGATCTATTTTATTCTGATCACTTTGTAACATGTCTTTGACCATTTTGTCTGTGTCAAAACCGGAATACATACCAGTTAGTCGATTCACTGACATAATCTCACCTCTTTCTAGGCTTCTTCATCCACGAATAAGCCTGCTAGTTCCCACATTTTAGCTATCATATCTTGAATTTTTTTAGGCGGGAACTCACCAATTACTTCATCTGTACTGGAGTCTTTAATTACGTACATGATCGCTTGAGTATCTTCATGGACACTGCGCTCAATGTACCTATTATGCTGAACTAAATTCTTATTTGCTTGTTCCACACTCTTTTTAAGTAAGTCTTCGTTTATGCTTTTGTCTTTTGGAAGTTCGGCTTTCTCATTACTAAACTTTAACGATTTATCTGAAGAACTTTCAGTTACTTTCGTTGAATTATTTTTGATGACTTGAGGTCTTGCCTGAACTTCTTTAGTACCACTTACTATTGTAGCTTGGTCAACATTCGAAATTTTCATTCATAATACCTCCTCCGTATTTCTTCCTATGAGTTATATCGGCAAAATTCTTGAAATGTTTAGTTAATATAAAACAAAAAAGACTCCAATAGTATGGAGTCATTTTGATTTTTATTTTATTGTATTTTTTGCATCAGAAACTTCATGGATTGTATCCACAAGTCCACTCCCCATATCATGATAATAATCATTTACCAGCTTAAAACTATACTTTGGTTTGTATGAGTATGGAGTTATGTTATAGTGGGCATCTGAACTTTTATTTAAGTATTTGATTTCTACACCGTCATTTAAGATTTCTAGTATCATATTTAACATATCTTTGACACGCATTGCATGATGTCCAGTAATAATAATGTGTTTGTTGGCATACTCTTCATTCATGGCTTTCACAGATAACTCAGCCGCATCCTTGACATGAATATACTCACGTATTTCATCGCCAGTACCACCACAAACTATTTCCTTATTGTTTAGAGCATTATCAATATAACGATAAATACTATTACGATTATCACTTCTTGGACCATATAATGTTCCATATCTCAATATTGTGAAATCAAGACCAAATTTCCTGTTGTATTCTTCAATATAAATTTCTGTTGCCTGCTTTGAACAACGATAAAAACCGCCCTTTTCACTATGTACGTATATTGTACTTGCATAAATAAATCTTTTAACGTCGAACTCTAAACAAGCATCCATAATATGAGCAGTTCCCAAAATGTTAAGGTTGATTGTTTTAATGGGTTTTGTTGTCGCATCATCTAAATCTGCAATCCCAGCAAAGTTCATAACAACATCTTGACCTTTAACAGCACTAAAGATACTATCGCGGTCAAGGATGTCACCAATAATCAACTTCTGATCGCTTCTTAAAAATTCAGATTCATTAATATCAAATATAGTTACTTCATGACCCGCTTCTGACAAACTATCCGCAACATGACTTCCTAAAAATCCTGAACCACCAAATACAATTACCTTCATATTGAGCACCTTCTATCCGTTGTTTATCTCATTTATAACTCTTGATAAATCATTCAAATCATTACTTTTAAAACGCTGTGTTTCAAACATTGCCGATGTTCCTTCTGTAACACGAGCATAAAAATGAAGATTATGAGCTTTAGCTGATTTCAAATCAGACATGGCATCCCCAATGAAAATGATCTCTTCGTTAGTTAATCCACTATCTAACATTATTTTACTAATTATATCCTCTTTTAACATTGGTGTACCATAAACGCCATCAAAGTATTGCGTTAAATCTCTTTGTTTAAGTATATACTCAATTTCATTTTGTGGTGTACCCGTTGCAATATAAAATAAGATATCCTCAGTCTTATTGTCTAAAAAAGTCTTAGCACCAGGCACAAAAGGGCTTTTTAGCACCTTTTCTAATACAATATCAGAAAATCTTTTGCCTAACACATCGTCAAGTGATTCATTGTACTGAGTATTTAATAATGTTTCATAGAAATACCTAAACTTAGTATAACGCGATATCCCCATGTTTTCCATATGATACTTTAATAGTTTTGCTGACTCCTTAGGGTGTTCGGGAAAAAGTTCCCCAAACGCAATGGTTTTTATCTCAGCCGAATCAAGTATAACACCATCAAAGTCAAATATGACTGCTTTAATCATTCTTAGTTACACCCAAACCTTTCAACAAGTTATGAGCCGATTCGTACTCCATATTAATTCTTGCTTCAACGGCACTAGAAGCAACGTGTGGTGTCAAAATTATATTGTCTAGTTCAGACAGTCTACCACTATAGGGTTCTTCTGAAAATACATCAAATGCTGCTCCTCTAATTTTATTAGAACTTAAAGCATCATAAAGTGCATTTTCATCTACGAGTCCACCTCGAGATAAGTTAACTAAAATTGCATCCTCTTTCATCAGGTCAAATGATGAGGCATGAATCATATTTTTCATTGATTCATGGTATGGAAGATGCATAGAAATAATATCAGATTTAACTAAAATCTCATCGAGTGTTACTTGTTGAATGCTGTTTTGTAACATAAAATCTTTATCAAAAAACTTATCATATGCAAGGATTTCAACACCAAATGGTTTTAAAAACTCGACCAACTTCTTACCAATCCTTCCCAAACCTATGATTCCTACAGTTTTGGATTGGAGTAAGTTACCCATTTTCTTTTCCCACGTGCCTTTTTTCATCTTCGCATCATGTTGAGGAATTGTTCTAAGTGCACTTAAAATCATGCCAAGAGCAAACTCAGCTACAGCTTGAGTTGGACCATATGGCGTGTAATACATAGGGATATCTCTAGATTCCAGTGCCTTTTGATCTACATTGTCAATGCCAGCACCTAAGCGAGACACCACTTTCAATTTTTCTGCTAGCATCACTACTTCTGAATCAATTTTTTCTGTGCCAGCAATAACACCATCGATGTCTTTATATAATTCTAAACTTTCTTCTTTTTTTAATTGTCGCTTATACGGATTAAGAATGACTTCAATCCCATGAGACTCTAAAAGTTCAATGGGACCTTTATCAAACTTCCCAAAACTTGATGTAGATACAAGTATTTTCATAGTTTCCCTCACATTAATTAAGTATACTTTATCAATTATTTAATTCGTTTTATAAGTATTTAAACATATGTTTTCATCAAAGAATCATTGTTCATAGCTGCTTCTGTCTTTTTAAGATCTTCTAAAGTATCAACACTGTAAGTTTGATGTTTAGTCATTACCATTTTAACTTTCATGCCATTCTCAAGAATTCGCATCATATCCACAGATTCAATTATTTCAAGTGGTGTTTGTTCCCACTCATTAAACTTAAGAAGAAAATCTCTTTCATAAGGAATAATACAAACTTGTTTAAGCATTGGAACTTCAGTGATTCCCTTCTTTCGTGAAGGAATTGCCTCACGTGAAAAGTACAGTGCATTATCAAATTTGTCTACAACTACCTTAACTTCGTTAGGATCTTCAAAATCCTCAACGGTGTCAATAGGAGCCATTAGGTTAGTAATTTTTATATCTGCTTCATCCACAACCGGCTGAATAGATTCATCAATCATATCAGGCATGACCATTGGTTCATCCCCCTGAATCATAACAACTATGTCAACTTTTGCACCTGTTGTTTCTTCCACTTTTAACATGGCTTCAGCAGTTCTGTCAGTTGCACGTTCGTGTGTATCCGCTGTCATAATTGCCTTGCCACCAATTGATTCTATGTAATCAAATATTTCTTTGTCACAAGTAGCAACATAAACTTCGTTTAGCTTGTCACTCATTTTACTTCTTAAATAACAATGTCCAATCATAGGCATGCCGTGGATTTTTGCCATTGGTTTGCCAGGAAATCTGGATGAACCCATTCTCGCTGGAATAATACCGATTATATTCATAATTATCTCCCTTTTATGCCATTTAATGTTTCTTGTACTTTATTTCCTAAGAATAAAGCATCTAGACCCACAGCTATAAACTTATAACCTTTGTTAATAAACTTATTCACTTGATTTTCATCAGGTTGAACAACATGTACACCTGTTGGTTTTCCCATTTCGCCACTTATTTTTTCATATTTTTCAAGTGCAGCAACCACCTTAGGATCTTCAAACTGTCCCGGAATGCCTAATGAACCTGATAGATCATATGGACCAATTATTGTTCCATCAATCCCTTCAACACTTAATATTTCTTCTAGATTATTAACTGCATCGATATGCTCAATTTGTGCAATTACAATACTTTCTTTGTTAACCCATTCTAAATAATTTTCAAAGTCATAACCGTATCCCTGAGCTCTAGATAGTCCAACACCACGTTTTCCTATCGGTGGATACTTAACCGAATTTACAGCTTGTATTGCTTCTTCTTTGGTATTTACCATAGGTACAATGACGCCATATGCTCCCGCATCCATAACACGTTTAATCAAGTTAGGATCGTTTGTCCCTACGCGTACTAGAGGTTTAACGCCGCATAGAGAAATAACTTGGATCATATGAAATGCATCACTTATATCTATTGCTGAATGCTCCATGTCTACTGTTAACCAGTCAAAATTACTTCTACACATTAGTTCAGCAATTGCGGTATGACCAATTGTCAACCAAGATCCTATAGATACTTTATTCATCATATTTATACAACTCCTTACAGGTCATCTTTACGTAATATGAATCGCATGTGTGAGGAAAGTTTACTTTCCTTGATCCAAGACTGTAACTGCCTCTTAACTTCATCCTCAGCATTTACAACTTGTTTCCATAGTCGCGGTAACGGTACATTTTCTTCACGATGCATTCCTTCTACAATGTCCCAATCTAAGCGACCAGGTGTCGAAATTTTTTCAACTGTAAATCCAACTCTGTTAGCTAGAATTTCAACAGATTCAGGATTAAAAAAGTTTAAATGGTGGGGTGGAGAAATGCTTTTAGATTTTTCCCATAACAACTGTATGTCAAATCCCTTTCCACTTAAAGTTGTCATTATAAGTCTTCCACCTGGATTCAAAAGTTTCTTACATTGATTCAAAAACTCTTCTGGATCGTATAGGTGTTCAAACAACTCGAAAGATACCAACAAATCAAAGTTTCCAGCCGATTCTTCTATATCTTCTAACATAGACTCATAGACTTCAAAACCGCGGCTTCTACACTCATTTGCCATAGATTCTGATGGTTCGATTGCGATAAGATTCGCTTGTGGCCAATGAGTCTTTAAAGCTTCTAACATCAAACCAAATCCTGCACCTATGTCTCCAATTTTAGATGCTTTATATTCTGGAAACTCATTTACAAGTTCTGACGCTCTAGGTTTAAAGATTTTTTCCATTCGTACATTCATTACGGGTTTAAAAAAATCTTCTACCCAAAACTCAGTTGACACACTATGACTATAAAACTTATTCAGTGTTTGAATATCCGGACGCGGATTAATAAAGAGCGTTTCGCATTTTGTACAACTCACATATGTAAATCCAGATTTATCAAACTCTTTATTGTATGCCGTTGAATGACACGCAGGACAAGGAACTTCATTAAACGTTTCAAAATCAAACATTGTTTTTACATCTTCGTTAACAAGCTCTAGATACTTGTTAAAAACTTCACGTTTTCTTATTTCGCTCTCTTTCATGCCAATCCCTCCATTATATATTACTTTTTTTTGCGGAATATGTGGTTTTTTACCGATTGACTCACTGCTTCTGACTCGGCTCCATCTCCAACTGACTCTAACTCAAATCCGTTTGAAAGCATTACATTATTAACCAAGTTCATTTCTTCATCATTACTGGTATCTAATTCTATCAGTACAGATTGAACCTTCTTTGATGAAAGTGTTTTCCGTGCCCCATTAATGATTGATCCTTCTAAGCCATCCACATCAACTTTAATGTGATTGGGTATTTCTAAACTAAAAATCTCTATTAACTGGTCAATGGATAGGCTTAGTGCGCCATGAGCAAATTGTCCATCATTTGACTTACTTTCATACGAGTGAAGGGAGCCCCCAATTACAAGATCCAACATATTAATTACTCCGATCTCGTTCTTGTCATTTAGTGCAACACAGTAAGCCTTCACTATTTTATCAAATTTATTGATTCTAATATTCTCATTTAATAAGTAATAATTACTTGATGATGGTTCAAATGCAAGTGTTCTAATCCTCTTATTCGCAGCATATAAAGAGAATACACCAATATTTGCACCAACATCCCAAAACAAATCATTTTGATCAAAAGTATCAATCCAAGTAATAGTTTCAGGTTCTTTAATCATTAAATTTTGAGCCCTAGACATTGAGGGCTGATTTGCTATTCTAAACTTAATAGGACCGTAAGGTGTTCTGATTGTTAGATCTTGGTTGAGAAGTGTTTTTGCATGCATTAATACAGCTGCCTGTTCAATACCTGATAACTTGGTTTCTGCTAACATCCTAATTATTTCTTTAGCAAGTTTAACTCCAACTTCTTTATAATCTAAGTTCAATCTTGAACACCTCCATTTGTCTGCCCTAGACTCGGTTCATGTCACAAAATTCTAACTAATTTCTTTTAAATATATGATTTTTAATAAATTTATTCTTACCTTCATATTCATTTGGTTCACCAACATGAATGAGTTCAAGTCCTGATGCCTCCATTACACTTAATACAGTGTCCATTTCTTCCTTACTATCTGTGTCCAGTTCAATCAACACAGATTTTAATTTTTCTGAAGCAAACGTCTTAGTTGCCCCTCTAACGATAGGCCCTTCTAAACCGTCAACATCAATTTTAATATGTGTTGGTACAGAAATGTTATATTGAGATATAAAGTCATCTATCGAACTTGTAAAAGCGCCATGCGAAAATTTTTCTGACTCTGCATCGTTTGAAAAACTATGAAGTGCACCACCATACGCCAAATTTATCATATTTATGCTTCCAATTTCTGATGCGTCACTTAATGCTAAACAATAAGCGGAAATCAAATCGTCAAACTTGTTTAACTCTATATTTTTATTCAACAGATAATAATTTGCTGAAGAAGGTTCAAATGATAAGGTTTTAATACCACGAGCTGCAGCATATAGTGAGTACACACCTACATTTGCACCAATATCCCACATTGTATCGTTCTCATCAAAAGAATCAATCCATTCAATTGTTTCAGGCTCTTTTGTTAATAATGTTTGGCCTCTTTTTAGTGACATTTCATTAGCGATATTAAACTTAATTTCCCCATGTTTCGTTGGTAAATTCAAGCTTTGATCCAAGTATAATTTTGCATACAATAAAACCATTGATTTATCTACATCAGAAGCATTTGTGTTTCCAAGTAATCTCAACATCTCATTAGCTAGACTTTTACCAGATTCTTTATAATTTAGGCTCACTTGTGCCCTCCAAACTCATCTTATTAACGGTTTCTTCAAAGGTATCCAAATACTTTTTAATAAACCTTAGCTTCAGTTCCTTCACTTCACACTGGCTTAATGCAACTTCAAATTGAGTTCCACTTGTTTTCAACCTAGAGTTGTAAGCATCCAGTATTTGAACAACACTTAGTAAAAAGTCTCTCACTAGCTGATTATTTAAGTAAAGTTTGAAGTTACGATCCACTTTACTTACAAGTTTCTTATAATTAGCTTTGCTGGAAGCTCCAACTAGCTTATGCATTTCATCTAGTGCTTCTTTCAGCTCATTGTATAGCGCATCCAACTCATGTTTTATAGGAATCACATCTTTAATCGTTGATTTCATATTGTTATAATATACGTCAATATCCAGTTCAGCACTTTGAGTAATCATGTCAATTTCGTTTTGTATATCAAAACGCTCTTGTTCATCTTCCAGTGTCTTAATACAATCAATCAAATCTTGATTTTTCGCACCTTCAAGTCCCAATCCACCTTCTGTCGCATAAATATATTCAACCTCAGATTTTGAAGCTATGTACTTTTCCATCCAATTTTTTGTGTTTAACATTACAATGTTTGTTACTACAGGTTCACCATAAATGTTCTTTGCATTGGTCTTTTCTTTTGGGATATACGCACCTGTATTACTGCCATCTGCATAATATTTATCCGGTAGTGAAGACATATCCTGACCTACAAAGACGACTCTTTTGGCACCATATTTTACTGCCATACCCATTCCAACACCTAATATTGACGGAAAGGCATCATGAAAATCTTTATTCGAATCACACATCTTATATATTGAATTTATGATTCCCGTTCTTGGACCAGCAAATGTAAATTTTTGTGCTTCATATTTTGTTAATACTGGATGATAAATGAAGTCACCGTGAATGAGTGGAATTGAACTCGTATCTATTCCCGTTAGGATTTTTTCCTCACGTTCATGCGCATCCATTGCAAGTCTTAAATCTGGCTTAATTCCTTTTCTATCTAAAGCTGTTATGGCTGAACCACCCGCTATTATAACTGCTTTTCCTTTTGCTTGTTCAAGTAAATGAGCATTTTTGTCCAGTGAAGGACCAGCACCTACAAATATTATTGTCCTATCTTTAAAGATCTCCTTAATAAGCTCAACAGGAGCACTCTCGACACCTATATTTTTCATACAATTATCCATCCATATATAAATAGAATTTCTAAGTGTAATCATATTGCCCCGTTGCATTTTCATATGTTTAGCGATACTCGCATTAACTTTTTCCACATATTCTTTAAACAGAGCTCTATATGAAATACTCTCCACAAATGCAACGTGGATATTTTGGGTTAAGATTCTATCAATGGATTCACCAACAACTTCAGGACTCGCTTCGATTATGAATTGGAAGGTATCAATTTTTTTAAGATATTTTCCTAAGTCTACTGTATTTAATGCAAGTCTAAATAATTCTTTAGATGGTTCAATAACAACAACACTTGTTATTTGAGGATGCATTTTAATCAAGTGTTCAATTAATAATCCAGCTCCAAATCCAATATATACAACACAATTAGTATCTTGTGTGATATTTGAAAATAATTTTTTTGCTTCAAATTCTACGCTATAAGCACTATGAATATGAACCAGAGCACCATCATTTTCACATATTGCTCGACCATCTTCCATTACTTCAACAGCTAATTTAGGGAACTGTGAAGGTTCTTTAAGTTTTGATATAACAGATGAGTTACTGTCTTCAAATATCTGAATGTTTTTTTTATATAACGACATATGTTCACCTCAATTAGTTCAGTTTTGTTTTAACGATGGGTTTCAACTCAAACTCAATTAAATCAACTAAAAAAATATAATCCTTCCTTTGGATTGCATTTGTGATTTCAGTTAATATTTGATTGAACACATTGATGTCCATATCAAATGCATGTATCTCAGTGATAATACTATTAAGATATTCCATTAGTTCATTTATTGAAGATTGAAATTCACCTCTCCATATGGAGTCAATAATCACATCCAGTTTATTGTTCATAACCTTATCCCTTCGCAAAAATTTATACTCATATTATATTAAAACTCATAAATCACATATGAATAACTAAAAAGTTTAAACCCTATTGTATGATTAATAATTAAATCATCCTAAGGAAAACGCCCAAAACATTGTGTTCTGAGCGTTTTTTAGTATTCTATCTAGATTGTTAAAGTATCGGCCGATATTCACCTAGACTCGAATTTATTATCTTAGAAGCTGTAGTACACCCTGTGGTGCTTGGTTAGCTTGAGCAAGCATAGCCTGAGCAGCCTGTTGTAGGATGTTATTCTTAGTGAATGTCATCATTTCTGCAGCCATGTCTACGTCACGGATACGAGATTCAGCAGCTTGTAAGTTTTCTGAAGATGTGTCAAGGTTCTTGATTGAGTGTTCAAGACGGTTTTGAGCAGCACCTAGTTTAGATCTCTGTGTCGAAATCTGGTTGATCGCTTCATCAATAGAACTGATTAGCGTAGTAGCATCACCACTAGAACTGATTACGTTTGTAGCAGTCTTACCAGAAACTAGAGATGCAAGTTCATCACCAGTTGTACCAAGGTTAGATGCACTAAACTCGTCAAATGCAACAGTCATAGTTTCAGCAGCAGTACCATTAGCACCGATGATGAATTTAGCTGAACTGTTACCAGCAGCTGTTACTAAATCAGCAGCAGATGCAAGTTCTGCAGTAAGTGAAGCTGCAGGACCAGTACCAGTAAGTTCAATACTAACACCTAGCTCAGAGAAATCAAGAGATTGTGTACCAGATAGAGCTGCAACAGTTAAACGTTGAGATACACTATCAGAATCACGAGTAAGGATTAGGTCAGCACCAGAAGCTGTGAATGTGTAAGATGCACCAGCGTCAGCACCAGAAACATCAATTGCAGATACTACAGCAGTAGTAGAAGAACCAGCAGCGTCACCAACTTGGATACCTGAAGTACTTTGAGTTGTTGATAGAGAACCATCAAGAAGTTTCTTACCGTTGAACTCAGTAGTGTTCGAAATTCTATCGATTTCAGATGTAAGATCTTTAAGTTCCTGACCAATTGCTGTTCTATCTTCTGCTTCTAGAGTATCGTTTGAACCCTGAACAGATAGTTCACGCATACGCTGTAGGATTGCTTCAGTTTCTTGAAGTGCACCTTCAGCAGTTTGGATCATAGAAATACCATCTTGAGCGTTACGAGAAGCTTGGTTCAGACCACGGATCTGTGAACGCATTTTTTCAGAGATTGATAGACCAGCAGCGTCATCGCCAGCACGGTTAATTCTGAAACCTGAAGATAGTTTTTCAATTGATTTTGCACCATTACCAGAGTTGATACCTAGTTGACGGTGAGTGTTCATTGCCATTAAATTGTTATTAATTCTCATGAATCTTTCCTCCTTGAATTTTATACTTTGGCTTCCTTGCCATTACATTTTATATCGTAAAGATAAGTTCGGCCCGACTTATCAATTACGCTTCATAAGTAATATCGGAAGGAGCACAAGAATCTTTAGCTTTTTTTATTATTTTTGAATAAAAACTTCATTAATTTTATAATCGTCATTCATTAGTTGGAATTGCATTGCTTTACGATTTTCAGTATTTACTATAATTGGACTTACCAAGTTAAACGTCATATTTTCGATTTTATCTTGAATTTTACACACAGTGTAAACCCCAACATTCTCGGGAGAGCTTAATCCAAGTTTTTCGCAGATTTCATCCGGAATCTCAAATTCATAATCTGATCTGAGTAAAAACGGAATTGAGATTACTAGAGCCAGATCCTCCTTTTCTATTGACTGTAGCCACATAAACGGAACTGGTTCTTCAGTATCCCAATTGTTCAAAATAACAAAATCTTTGTCCTCAGGAAAACCTGCGATACCTTCGTCAAAATGAATGGCCATTTTCTCATCAATTTGTAGTTCACCAAAGTTGGTCGTATTAATAATCACACTTTCACCTCCATTAAACTTAAAACATCATTTAACCATATTACTTATACCCAATATGTGTACTTAAAACAATTACCAAAATTAAAATAAGACAAAGCAAATTTGCTTTGTCTTGTTTTAATCTGTGTAATGTAGATTATTTCTTTTCATTTTGCTTATTAACAGGAATTTTGCCCAGTTCATTTAATCGATTTTTTCCTTTTGCAGCTTGGCGTGTTTCTTCAATAATCTTGTCATATATTTCTTTTCTATGAACATCCATAGACTTAGGCGCGTTAATACCTAAACGGACTCTTCCATCGCTGATCTCTATTACCGATACTTCAATTTCACCATTAATAACAATGCTTTCTTTTTCTCTTCTTGATAGAATTAACACTAGTCCACCTTCCCTTCAGCAAATATCTTATGCTTTAAAGGAAAAGTTTCTTCAAGAATCACTTGCTCAGAAATACCAATCCGCTTATTAACGATAATTGGTGACTGCAAATTCAAAGTAGTATCTTTAACTTTTTCAGGAATAACAACCAAAGACAATGTTAATATATCTTCGATTTCCTTAATTTCAAGACGCTCTACGACTGAATCTCTTAGGTCAAAATCATAATTCTCAACAAAGTAAAATGGATTTGTAACAATGAAATACACCTTGGTATCTTCAACAGATTGATACCACATATAAGGCATTTCAGGTTCAGGGTGGTTAACTAATATATATTTGTGATAATCTTCAAATCCAATAACGCCTTTTTCCATGGTTATAATTTCAGTTTCATCAAATTCAATTTCACCTAAATACTCAGTCGATATTTTCATATACCCTCCATTATCATCCTTTTAGATCAACATGTTCTTCAACAACATCAATTTCTAAGGAATTCATCTGTTCTAAATAGATTTCTAATTTTCCTCTTTGGTAGTTATGAATTGGTTTATTTGGTGAAGAATTTACTTCAACATCACCCTCGTTTACTTGTATATCAACTTGACCTTCTTGCAAAGTAATATCTGGTCCGCTCGTTGGCATAGTCACCATTCCGAACTCCTTAGCAAACTGACCAAAAGCGTTATCGTCTGCAGTCTCTGCAACTACATCTGCTCCACTTTGAATGTCTGCCATTTGATTCCCCTGCTCAACGATTCTGCCAATATTCTCTTGCATGATCGACTTAGCCTTAGCTGCCATATCCGCAGTAAGTGCCTTAAATGTTTTGAGACCAGATTCATTAAATGCTTCTATTTGGTCAATATTTACCTTCGGCAACGTTGAAGTAATCTCTACTTTTGCATGTGTTGTCTTCATCTCAAAGTTTGCAGATGGTTGCTCAATTTCTTGTTGAGCAGGTGTGGTTCGCATAGCAATACGAGCCATTTGACTTTGCATGGTTATTTTCATAAGATCACTCCGTTTTAAATTATCTTAAGAAATCCATTAGTGAAGGTTGGATCACACGTGCACCTGTTTGAAGGGATGCTCTATACACATTTTCCGAATTCTTTAAATACATAATTACTTCTGACATATCTGCATCTTCAGTATCTGAAAGTAATCTTGTAAAGTTAACGTTATTTTCAGCAATTCGATTAAGAACTAACTCCATACGGTTCGTTCTTGCTCCAACATTTGATCTCTCAGTAAGCAGGTTGTTAATGTGAACATCAATATCTGATAGAAACTTTTCTATACCTACATTATCTTTTGTCTCGAGTGCAGCTGTAAAATCGTCAATATCCTGCATTAAAGTACTTTTAGTCGTAACCACCGGTCTCACTTCAAGTACAGATTTTTTAGTTGAAGTTGCAGCTTCAGTAGTTGTAAATGTTAATACTCCACCTGGAGATGTAACACTAATGTCACCTGCAGTATAAGATAATACGTCTGAAAGGGCATTGTCAATTTCCGTTTGTAGTCCAGCAGTTAAACCAGCCACCGTAGTATAAGAACCCATATTAATTTCAATTTCTCTGGATTCCCCATTATAGGTTACAACGAAAGATTGTAACGTCGTTTCAGCGTTTACATCACCATCTGTCATAACAGTACCTGCAACGCTTGCATTAATATTATCTGCCCCTACTGTTGAAGCTGTAAACAAGTCGTTCCCTGGTTCAGTAACAGTATTTCCTAGTCCATTAGCTTTTGTTGTAATGGTTAGCTTACCATTGCTATCAAAATAAACATCTGCAACATCACCCAGAGTATTAGTACCATTACTTGCACTTTTAAATACAGATATAACATCCTCTTTTTTTAGTGGATATTGCGCGGTACCAACAAGCTTAGATTCGTCCACATCATAATTTGGCGCTGTACCATTAATTTGAATGTTATAATCATTTGCAGAATGATCAATATCTAGATCCATTATTCCAGAAGTTGTACCAGGCTTTGCTGCTGTACCTTCGTCATTACTGTTTGGGAAAAATGTAGTCATTAAATTAGATAAAGACTCGTAACCAAACAAATCTAATCCATTTGTACTTACTTCAATATTCTCACCCACACCAAGCTGATATCTTGTACTAAATGTTGAACTTACTTCATTTGTAGTCATTGCAATATTAAAAGTTCCATCTTCATTCATCAGCTTTTCATCTGTATGAGATCCTGAGAAAATATATCTACCTGCAAAAGTTGCATTAGCAAGGTTCTTTACATGTTCTTGAAGTTGTAATATTTCATCTTTAATTTTTTGTGTTTCATCAGCTGAGTTTGTATCATTCCCTGCAGCTACAGCAAGCTCACGCATTCTTTGATAAGAAGAATTTAAGTCAATCATAGCTGACTCAGTATTCTCAAGCCAAGACAAAGCATCACGGGTATTTTTTTCAAACTGGTCTAACTCTGTTAAATCGGTTTTGTACTTTAGAACCTTGGCAATGCCAACAGGATCATCCATTGGACTCGAAATCGCCTTGCCTGTTGCAAGCTGATCCTGATACTTACTCATATTAACAAGATTTCGGTTCATGTTTTCCATCATGTTTAGTATCATCATATTATTGGTAACACGCATATCATCACCCTACCTATTTTATCTACCAACTAAACCTAAACGGTTAACAATAATATCTAACATTTCATCGATTGTATTAATCATTCTTGCACTTGCTGAATACGCATGTTGAAACTTAATCATATTAGACATTTCTTCATCAAGCGAAACGCCCATAATTGACTGACGAGACACCTCAACATTATTCATTAATAATTTTTGGTTGTCCATTAAGTTCTTAGAGGCTTGTCCATCAACACCAAGGTTAGAAATAAGTGACTTAACGAAATCATCAGGACTACCCCAGTCATAAAGATTGGTGTTATGTCTAATATCACCTAAAGCAAGCGCATTATCACCATCACCTGGTATACCGGTTTGGGTTTTAGATGCGGCAAGATAGTTTACATCATCCATTTCTTTAGATATTGTAATTTGATCTGCTTTTAGTCTGTCAACAACAAGGTAACGTCCATCTACATAATGAACATTTTTACCTTCATACTGTGGGTTGTTTTCTAAGAAATCACCGATATTAGTTACGATCTTTTCAGTTACTTCTTTATCCGTCATCGTTGAAGGATCAACACCTGTTTCAATAATGTCTGTGACATCAACAGCAGGTCCACCATCGAGGCCAAAACTTTGAAGGTGAGTATTAAACTCTGTTGTAGTCATATCGTTAATAGTAAAGAATGCCGTGCCCGAGCGTCCTTGGAGGTCGAAACCTTGTGAATGCACTCGGTTAAATTCGGCTACCATTGTATCCATAAAAGTATTCAATCTTTCAATATAATACGGAATACCTTTATCTTCACCCGTCTTGTTATCTCTGACTTCAAGAATGCCTTTAAGTTTTCCAGTGTTGGGTCTGAATGGAGAACCATCAGCCCATTTAATATCAACTAGTCCATCCACATCATCATCGTTTTTGCGTTCAGTTCTTTTGGTCGTTACCAGTTCGTCCGCACGATAATGACTCACCAGTGAATGTCCACCGATCGTTACATGAAAGCGGTTTTGTGAATCTTCGAAGTAATCTACATCAGCATACTCTGACATTTTATCTAAAAGTAAAGATCTCTGATCTCGAGCATCATTGGCAGTACCACCTTCAAGTTCAGTTTCAAATATGACTTTATTCAAATCTGAAACTTGCTTAGCGTAACCATTCAAATCTGCTACAGCCACCTCAAACTCAAAGTTCAAGTCGGACTGCAAATCTTTCATTGACGAAGACATCCCACTTATACCTTTAACTAAGGACAGTGCACGTTCTCTAACTAGAGTTCGAACGGATAAACTTTCAGGGTTTTTATTCAGTTCCTGAATAGATGAGTAAAAATCATCCATTAACTGACGCATACCAGAATCAGAAGGTTCATTTAATATTGCTTCAACATTTTTGAGTACTTCATACTTTGATTCCCATTCTGAATACTCACTGAACTCACCACGATATTTATAATCTAAAAATCGGTCTCTGATCTGTTTAACAGGGTTAACATCAACACCTGTACCTAGGGTTCCCATACCACCAGTTAATCTATCAGGTCTATAGGCTTCCATATCTAAACGCTGTCGGCTATAACCTTCAGTGTTTGCATTTGCAATATTATGTGATGTTACTCCTAAAGCTCTTTGGTTAGCAAATAAACCAGAAACAGCTATATTTAATCCCATAAATGATCCAGCCATAAAATCACCTTACACTTTCACATCAAAGCCTGAACGGCTCTTCTCATAATTTACATCAGCTTTACCACTGTAATTGGTTTCTGTGTCTCCTAAACTCGAAACAAGATTTACGTTAAACTCGATTAAATCTAGCGACTGTTTTATAAGTTCACCATTTGATTCATTTACATCTTTAACATCTTGCATTAAATTACCTAAGCGTCGTTTCATAGCAACCAATTTTTCCTGATTTTCTGAACTAAGGACTGCTAACACATCATCTAGTACCGTTACAGTACTTAAACTTGTGTTTTTAATAATCTCGCTTATGATTTTGTCTCTAATTTCTTCTAGTTTCATTAAACTAGCTATAAGAGCATGTTCTCTTTTTGTTGTTTCCTCTAACTTTTCAATATCACCAGCAATAATAATTTGCTTTTTTTCTTCACCCAATCGAAGAATTTCTTCGTATATTTCACAGTCTTTATCAAGTGCCATAATTAATTTTTCAGCTAAATCTTTCATCATGTATTGACTCCTTTCAAGAAAAGCCCGCATATGCGAGCCCAAATCTTAATCATCAACGAATCTTCTCAAACTGAAGAAAACAACGAATCCTTCAATTTTATTCCTGTAAAAAAGCACGGAACATAAACTCAAGCTTTCCGCAAATCCCTGCGCTCACTTAAATGAAATCCGTACTTCCTTGTACTTCGTTTCTTTCTTCAATTTGAGAGCAGGGGTAACCTTTACCCCTGCTTTTCAATTCTTCCTAAAAGCTTTTCAGCTACATCTTCAGCAGAAGGATTGTATGTGCCATTCTTAATCTGTTCTCGAATCTCATTCACTTTTGCTTCACGAACTTCAGGGGTTTCCTTAAGTGCTTTCATTGCAACCTGAATTTCTCTAGCTTGTGAAGAAATTTCAATTTTGTCCTTCTCGAACTTCTTGCCTTCAGTTTTCTTAGCTTTATGGGTTGTATTCCCATATGCCTTCATAACGCTTTGGATGTTTGGATTACCTTGTATCTTCATAAAATTACCCCCAATCACACCGTCTTTCTATACATAGTATCGGCATAATTGGGGGCTTATTTAGTCTTTTTTGATAAATTATTTCTTTTTTTCTTAGAGTCGTCTTACTTTTTAATATACATCCCTCTGCTGTCCTTTTTAGGAGCAACTTCAGGTTTTCCATTTGATTGTCCTACACCAAATGCATCGTTAAAGCCATTCTTAAGTTCCGCTTGACAGGAATCACAAAATCTACCAGACTTAATTGACTTACCACAACGATCACACGGGTAACCAACACCTTCGCCTTTTAGCTCAAGACGACCTTGGCGAAGCCACTTTAATACAAGTTCTTCTTCAACTTCCAGTTCTTCAGTAATTTCCATTACATTGGTATCTGGATTGTCATATATAAACTCTCTTGCTCTTAGGAATAAATCTTCTTCACCTTCACGACAACGCATGCAGTGTTTTTGACCAATTTCTTCTGCTTGGAACACGCGTCCACATTTTGCACAATTCTTTAATTTAGAAAACATTATAGCACCTCCAAAGTTTGCTCATAACTAATGAAATCATACCCATTATTCTGAGCATTTAGACTTCTTTAATCTATTATAACATAGAGAAATATAAAAGTTAGTCCCTAAAATTTACAGAAAGTGCAAGGCCATATACGTTTAGTGCCCCTGCTTCCAACAGGACTTTCGCACAAGCATTCATGGTAGATCCTGTAGTAAATATATCATCGATTAGAAGTATACGTTTGCCTAGAACGCTTTCTTTTTCAACTAAAAAAGCTTCCCGCATCACGTTTTTCCGTTCATTTCTATTAAGGTTTTTGAGTTTAGGAGTATTTACTTTTCGAATGAGTACAGTATTACTATATGGAACTCCCATTTTTTCTGACAATGGATTTCCCATCAAATCCATTTGGTTAAAACCACGTTCTGATAGTCTACTTTTGTGAAGAGGCACAGACAAAATCAAGTCAATTGCTTCTGCAAAACTAGCTGATGCAACATCATACATCATCTGACCCAGTGGCTCTCCTAAGAATGTTTTTCGGTTATATTTTAAATCCATTATGAGTTTTTTTCCTGTTCCCTCATAAAGGAAACACGCTTGAGTTTCAGATAAATAACTTTCTCTCTTCATACAGTTGTAACAGATATTTGTTTCGGATACCAATGGAACCGGCCCACCGCAGGATTTACAAGTTGGCCCTTTTACCCAGACGACATCATCTAAACACCGGTCACACAAGTTATACCTACTCACCTTTTCTTGAGTAAGTTCAGTTCCACAACCATCACAGGTTATTCCTTCAGGGTAGATTAAATTTAATATACGTTGTGCCATATATTCAACATGTTCTATCATAATTTACCTACTCATAAATATACTGATTGCCACCTGTTCTTTTGGCTGCATACATTCTTTTGTCAGCTATATCAACAATTCTTTCTGGGTCATTTGCGCAGTGTGGATAACATGCTATCCCAACACTTAAAGTTACATTGTCCTTAAATTCTGAAAATTGATTTGAACTGGATGTGATTTTTTCCACATGCCTTCTAATTCTTTCCGCTAGATGTTCAGCGGCAGTATAACAGCTATTAGGTAAAACAATGGCAAACTCTTCTCCACCATATCGAGCTGCTACGTCTGTTTTTCTTGTATTTGTTGAAATGATTCCACCAATTTTCTCAAGGATTCGGTCACCTGTTAAATGTCCATATGTGTCATTCACCGATTTAAATCGATCGATATCAAGAACAAGTACATAGACACTTTGCCCTGTAAACTTAGCTTTTTTCACTTCATGTTCAAGTGCATTATAGAAAAACGCACGGTTATAAAGTCCTGTTAACTCATCAATTTGAGCTGTTTTTGCTACAGATTCATGATGCATTGCATTAGAAACCACCATAGATACAGTAGAACTAACTGCTGTAAGAATCTGCTCTACATCTTTATCAATTTTCATTGGTGTTCTATTACTTATAACTAGGACACCAAACCTATTTTCATGATGTTCAAGTGGGAAAATACCCAAGGCATTTTCATCGTGTTTATAGGCTATTCTTTCAAGGAGCTCAACATTTTGATTGAGGTCACCACAAACGATTGCTTCACCGGTTCTAAAAACCTCACCCGCCACACCAACTTCAGGATCTACAGAATACCTTTCAATTGTAGATTCATCTGGATATCTTGCTTCAAGTTCCAAATGCCCCGTCTCTTGTGAGTATAATAAAACTGCACAGGCATCTACACCAATACCATAAGTAATAATACGTGTGATTTGTCTTAGAACACTTTTTAGGTCCGGGAATGTATCAAGAACCTTAGTTATGGCATACAATGTTTCGAGCTCATTAACCTTCTTTTGTAGGTCACGTTTACTCTCAACAATACGTCTTATATGTTCTGTGTGAAAGACCATTAGAAGAAGTACTGTCATATAGGATATTACATAACTTTTAACGACACCTGTTAACTGGAAAGAAAATAGTGCAGTTACACATCCTATGGCAAACATCCAGTAGCCAATACTTCTTTTCCCAGAATCAAAGGCCAAGTATATCAAAATTGGATGTAACATTAAAAAACTGAAATTATTAAAGCCATTAACAACATCAAAAATAATCCAGCTACTTATGTAAACAATTAATAAACAAGCTGTTTCAAGTGTGTTTTTTCTGCTTTTATTTCTCTCAATCAATTGAGAAACAAATACACCCACCATTATTAATAGTAAAAAAGATTGATACCAAAAACGGTCAGTGAATATACCCGCTACAAAATACTTCACATTATTGAAGAAAAGCATGGTAATTACAAACATTAATATTGATTTTTTTGTAAATAATTTAATTTTTTCCTGCGAACTCATAGTTCTACCACCCCACAAAAGGACTTTAGTACTATTAGTTTACATGATGAAGCCGTCTTTAACAATACTTTCTAGTCTAAATTTAAGACCCGAAAGCCGTTCTTGCTGTTTATCGTTATTAACCATGAGACTTAAATACTTTTTTTCACCTACTAATACTACCAATTGTTTAGCACGTGTTACTGCGGTATACAAAATATTTCTATTCATCAGCATAGGTGGCCCGCTTGTTATCGGCATGACTAGAACAGGAAACTCACTGCCCTGACTCTTGTGTACCGTTACGGCATATGCATGGATTAATTCATCTAATTGTGAGAAATCATAGTGAACAATTCTGCCATCGTCAAAATGTATAACTATTTTCTGGTCTGACAGATTCATACCTTCAATAAATCCAATATCTCCATTAAATACTCCTTCGCCACGTTCGTCGTCATCTGTTTTCCACTTCATTTGGTAATTGTTTTTAATTTGCATAACTTTGTCACCTGATCTAAAAACACGATCACCAAATTGCTTCTCTGCACGCCCCGGCTTAGGTGGGTTTATGACTTCCTGCAGAAGTTTATTAAGTTGAATGGTTCCTATAGGACCTTTTTTTGTAGGTGTTAAGACTTGAATGTCGTGTGTAGGATCTAAATCATAATACTCGGGAAGTCTCTTCTTAACCAACTGACTGATTGTACTCGCAATAGATTGTTCCCGCTTTGCTTCAATAAAAAAGAAATCTTTGTTCTTAGTATTTAACTGAGGCATATCTCCTTGATTAATTTTATGTGCATTCACAACGATCATACTTTCCTGTGATTGCCTAAATATCTCCGTAAGCCGCGCTACTGGGACTGCTTGAGCATCAATAATATCTCTAAGAACACACCCTGGTCCAACAGAAGGCAGCTGGTCTACATCGCCGACTAAGATAACTCTTGTTCCTGGTGTAATTGCGTTTAAGAGATGATTCATGAGAATTATGTCAACCATTGACGTTTCGTCAATTATGACTACATCACAGGCAAGTGGGTCCTCTTCATTTTTCATGAATCCCGAACCTTCATTACCTTCACTATAAGCATATTCCAGTAACCTATGTATGGTTTTTGCTTCTTTGTCAGTAGCCTCGCTCATACGTTTAGCTGCACGACCCGTCGGCGCAGCTAAAAGAACTTTTAAAAATTTTCTTTCAAATATATCTAGTATTCCATTTATAATCGTTGTTTTACCGGTTCCCGGGCCACCAGTGATAACTAATAGACCACTTTTCATAGCAGCTTCAATGGCCTTCTTTTGATTTTCTGCAAGTTCTATATCGTTACGGTCTTGGAAGGACAAAAGCTCCTCTTCAATATTTAGACCGGGTATTTCAGAAGCCCCTGAAGCCAGCTCAATGAGTTTTTTACATACTTTTGTCTCAGCATAATACAAAGGTGCAGGATAAATTTGCTCTTTTTCTTCAATTCGTTCTACGTGTAGACTACCACGGATCAACATATCTGATACAACACCTTCGATTTGGTCAAGTGGGATCGAAAGCACTTCAGAGGTTTCTCTTATGAGCCAGCTCTTTTCAGCATATGTATGTCCTTGCATGACATGGTGTCCAAGAACGTACTTTATTCCTGTTGCGATTCTATATGGGGATACAGGTTCAACACCCATTTTTTTTGCAATTTGGTCTGCCATTTTAAAGCCAATACCTGAAACTTCGTCAGCCAACCTGTAAGGATTTTCAGAAACAACATCAATAGTTTCCTGTCCATATAATTTAAAGACCCGCATTGCATAATTCACTGACAAACCGTACTTCTGTAAAAAGATCATTATATCTTTAAGCGCTCTTTGTTCAAAAAAAGCGCCTGCTATTTCATCAGCTTTTTTCTTACCAATACCTGTAACTTCCGTTAATCTTTCAGGATCGTACTGAATGATGTCTAAGCTGTTTTTTCCAAATTTGTCGATAATCCTTGCAGCAGTCGCAGGACCAATACCTTTTATGATTCCAGACGCTAAGTATTTCTCAATTGCATGTAAATCTGTAGGCATAACTATTTCACTACTCGTGACTTCAAGTTGTTCACCATAGGTTGGATGCATCACAAAACGACCGCGGAAAACCATGTCTTCCCCTTCGTGAATAATTGGGATGTACCCCTTTACATATAAAAACTCATCTCCGGATTCAATTACTGCAATAACAAATCCATTCTCTTCATTCTTAAATACAATTTCTTCGACAGATCCTCGAATTTCAACAGACATCTCGCACCATCCATTTATATAGACTTAGGCTATACTCGCCTATTATTCATACATTCAGATTATAATTATATCATATAAAAGAACCTTTGTTCTGGTTTTAGATGTGTGTTCATCATACACCAATTGT
>Ga0070724_10000316_pt1 | contig 37491 bp, 33 predicted proteins | sample tdDd001_FD_67278 | JGI IMG/M metagenome (GOLD analysis project Ga0070724, IMG submission 67278) | Marine sediment microbial communities from the Atlantic coast under amendment with organic carbon and nitrate - tdDd00.1 | ecosystem: Environmental > Aquatic > Marine > Coastal > Sediment | place... | reverse complement strand
GTCCATATCTTTCAAAATGATGTTACAGAAATCTTGCGACGGCTCATACGCCGCGCCTGTCATTAGAACGTGATCGCCCGCTTTAACAAAAGCCAAAATCGCATTCGACACCGCAGCGGCGCCGCAAGGGTAAAGTGCGCAGCCTGCGCCACCTTCTAGTTCTACCATCGCTTCTTGCAACGAGAAGTGAGTTAACGTACCGCGGCGACCGTAGAATAGCTCGCCATTCGCGCGGTTGGCGGTCGCAAATTTCTTCGCTTTCACCGAATCAAACACCAAAGACGAAGCACGTTGGATCACGGTGTTCACAGAGCCTTGACCGTATTTATTTGAGCGGCCAGCGGTAACCAGTTTTGTATCAAATTTTTCAATAGACATAATATTTCTCTTAATTAGGCTTCTTGCAGTTGGGCTTGAACTTCTGACTGAGGCTCAGTTTTTTCATTTTTGCCAACAAATCGTTCAACAATTTGTGTGGCGTTTAAGTCGTGAATGACGTTAATCAAAGTTGCAGGGGCATCGGTAATCGCACCGATAACGACCAACATAGGAATAGCTTCAATTGGCAAGCCAAGTGAGGTAACAATGAAGATCTCACCGAGGAACGCACCACCCGGCACGCCGCCAACAATAATCGCTGAAAGCACAGAGATAACGATAGTGATAAAGAACACTTCAGGGGTGAACTCAAGCCCCAACACCGAGTAAATAAAGACAATCTTCAGCGCTGCAATCATCGCGACGCCGCCTTTATTTAAGTTCACCAGTAAAGGTAGACAGATGTCGGCGATCTCTTCTTTAATACCCATCTTCTTCGCCGCACGGATGTTAACTGGCAGAGTACCGAGTGAAGAACACGTCCCCAAAGCAGTTGCAGACGGCTCTAACGCGTTTTGCCAAAATGCTCGTACTGCTTTCGTACCACCACCAATCCATGAGTAGAAGATAGAGCCGAAGATAAAGTAGAGGATGGATGCCGCAAAGAACAAACCGATAGCACGAGCAAACGTCACCAGCAGTTCCGGATCTTGGCTTGCCATGGTTGAAGCAAAGTAAGCACCCAAACCAACAGGCGCGCCGACCATAATGATGGCAACAATCTTCATGATCACCACATTCAAGCTATCTAATAACTCAGCAACTTGCTTACCTTTTTCGCCAGATTGCCCAATCGCAATACCCGCAATTACCGACATGATAATAAGCGCTAAAATATTAGACTTAGATAACAACCCAGAAAAATCATTGGTCGTTACCATGCTTACAAAATCCATTCCTGATGAATCAGCAGAGAAATCTTTACTTAATTCAATTGTCACACCCTGAGCTGGATCAAATATCGAAGCCAGACCTACAATTCCGACCGATGGAATAATAGCCATAGTGATGGAAACTACCAATATTACTCCAAGGATCTTACCGAGCTTTTTAAGGTCCGTCATGCCCGCTATGGATGACATAACACTTACGCTCACCAATGGCACAATAATCATAAATAGTAAATTGAGGAATATCTGACCAAATGGTTTTAATTTAAGTGCCACGTCAGGTACATATATACCAATGAGTCCGCCAACAACCAATGCTGAAAGTAATATTATTGATGACTTATAAGGTTCGAGTTTTTTCCACATTATTTTATCCCCATATGTTGGGCTATGTTTCACGACAATCACATTCACGCCGTGATTGCATTATTGGTTTGTAATTAAAATTATTATTAAATTGCAACAATCGCTTCTATTTCGACCAAAGCGCCTAAAGGCAGCGCTTCAACCGCAAAACAAGAACGTGCTGGTTTATGCTCCGCAAAGAACTGGCTGTATACTTCATTAACGTGCGGAAAATCATTAATGTCATTTAACAAAATCGTCGTTTTAGCCACGCTCTCTTTAGCCAGGCCATTCTCCTCTAAAATGGTTAGCAAATTTGCTAGTGATTGCTTTGCCTGCTCCGCGGCTGTGCTACCCTCAATCGCCATTGTATAGGGGTTCAATGGCAACTGCCCTGAGATGTACCCAGTGTTACCAATCACCGCCATGTGGCAGTAACAACCTACCGCTTTGGGAGCCGATTGCGCAAATCTAACATCTACTTTCATTTATTTACCTTACTTTAAGTAGCGATATAAAGTTTGTTCAGAAATACCAATCATCCTTGCGATCTTTTGTACATTCCCTTTTATGGTAAATATTCCTGACTGATCAATTGTTTTAACAAACAAGTTTTTCTCATCTAGAGTCAGCCGTGATAAATCTGTCATTCCTAATGAGGTCATTGTTTTCTCAACAATACTATTGCTGACATCCTCGATGGAATTATGAAAGCTTTCGTCACGCTCATCTTCTATTTGATAATTTGGCACAATCGATTTGATTGCGCCAAGCGCATTTTTTATCTTGCTATCATCAATATTTAAACAGAGCATGTATTTTGCTATGTTTTGATGAGAGAAGATAAATGTTGAAGATCGAAGCTCTACACCGTTATTTGCCCTTCCTCTGTAATTAAGAGCAAATGGTTCGTCATCTCCTTCTTGAATACTCTTTATTTTCTTTAGTGCTAAATCTGTTGCCGGTGAACCAATTTCTCTTCCGGTAATATGACCATTTTCTATCGCAACAACCGATTTAGAAACATCGGTTAAGTCATGAATAACGATTTCGCAATCTGGCCCTATCACCCCGGCAATAAACTTGGCTAACACACTCAAGTCTATTTCTATCTTCACCAATCGTTGCCTCCATGATTTGATTGTTATTATATTTTTTATCGGAAATAAAAATGTGAGCCATGATAGATTCCTCTCGTGATAATAAGTTTTTACCATGATGATTTTTCCGCACCAACATGAAGAAAATTCATAATCACACGCCAGAGATGAGATTTACTAAAGTTTTGAGCGCTTCGTTGACTTGGCTCTATTGACAATTAGGAAAATAGCAAAATGGCCTTACGTAAGGATTCACTCCCCGCCCTCCCCGCTTCATGTTAGAATGCGGGCCTTAAACGAGCGCTGAGACGTAACGTCCTCATCACTCACCCGTTTTTTATTTACCTGAGACACCTAATGCCATTTTCTCAACTTGGATTAAGCGATCCGATCTTAAAAGCGATAACCGAGCTTGGTTATGAAAAGCCGACGACCATTCAGGAAAAAGCGATCCCTATCGTAATGAAAGGTAAGAACCTCATTGCTGGCGCGCAAACCGGCACCGGTAAAACGGCGAGCTTTGTACTGCCAATTTTGCAAAAATTAAGTGGTGGTGAGACTCAGCGTAAAAAACGTATTCGTGCGCTGGTTTTAGTGCCAACCCGTGAACTTGCCGTGCAAGTGGCAAAAAGCATCAAGCAATACGGTAAGCACTTGTCATTAACGTCACTGGCGGTATACGGCGGTGTTGATGCTAAACCACAAAAGCAAAAGCTTATTGAAGGGGTTGATGTATTAGTCGCAACGCCTGGCCGTCTGCTCGATCTTTACACCCAGCGCGCGGTGCACTTTGAAGAAACTGAAATCTTAGTGATGGATGAAGCGGATAAGATGCTCGACATGGGCTTTATCGAAGACATCAATAAAATCATTGAGCGCCTGCCACAAGATGTGCAGAACTTACTGTTCTCTGCAACGCTGTCTAAAAAAGTCCGTGAGCTTGCAAAGACCGCAGTAGACAACCCAGAAGAGATCGCCATTGCCGCCACCAGTGCGAGTAAAGACAACATCAACCAGTGGCTAACCACGGTTGATAAAGACAGAAAATCGGCGCTGTTAAGCCATATGATCCAAGAAAACCAGTGGCCTCAGGCACTGATCTTTATCGAAACGAAACATGGCGCGGCTAAACTGGTATCGCAACTGGAAAAACGTGGCATTCACTCCGACTGTATCCACAGTGGCAGAAACCAAGACGTTCGCTCACAAGTTTTAGCCAACTTCAAATCTGGCAAAATCAAATACCTAATTGCGACTGGTGTGGCAGCGCGTGGCATCGATATCAACGAATTGCCCGTTGTCATTAACTACGACTTGCCATTTCCTGCTGACGATTACGTGCACCGAATTGGCCGTACGGGCCGTGCTGGTGCGCCGGGCGAAGCGATCTCACTGGTCTCTAAAGACGACTTTAAAAACCTGTGCATGATCGAAAGCCGCCTTGGTCACCTGTTAGTGCGAAAAGTGATTGAAGGTTTTGAACCGCGTAAAGAAGTACCCATTTCAAAACTGAACTACGTGCCGAAAAACAAGCGCAAGCCAAACTAAGGCTTAAGCAAAACGTAACAACTTGATAGGTGTGGCCATTGCGGTCACACCTTTTTTATATCCAAGCGAGTAATTACTCTCAGGTTACACACATTTTTTGTGGATAAAGCCAATAAAAACTTAAAAATCAAATTGATAGAAGTTTTATTTCTCAGCTTGTTTGCTCGCCCGCTTGTTGCAACAGATAAGCCGTCGAAGGTTCGATATTGCCAACCAAAGCTTCAACTTGAGTGATTGCCTCAAGTGAAGTACTGTTTTTACGGTAGGTGAGATATAGCGGCCTAAACCACTCTTCAATACCCGCGACTTTGTGCAACTGCCCAGAGCTTAAAAACGGCTCAACCAGAGAGAACGGCAAGTAGGCGCTGCCACCTTTCTCTAAAATAAAGTCCAGAGCGATGCGCCCGGTGGAAGTTCGCATGTATGGCGCTGGGATTTGCGGATGTCGCTCGGCATGCTCACTCGAGAAATGGGTTCCCCAATCAACGTAAACGTATTTGCCATTAAACACATCATCAATACTCTTCTCATCGGTAGAGACCAGCACCAACATCAACTCAGACACTTTGCTATTGTTAAACTCATCCGATTTAATCGGATCGAATGAAAACGCAATATCTAACGTGCGCTCTAATAAGTTGCGGTTTAACTGCTCACGGCTCAATGCTTCCGCGATAAAGCCATAACCGGAAAATGCATCGGTCACGATGCTCAAACAGTTTTGCAGATACGCATCCCAAATATTGGGCGTGCCGCCAATGGTCAATTGCAGCGCCTTATTGCTCTCTAACGAGAGTTCAAATCGTGCTTGCTGTAAGGTATTCACCATCACTTCCGCATACCCAATCAGACGCTCACCCGCAGAGGTGAGACGGATATTGTTGCGATTGCGAACAAACAGCGTTGTATCAAAGTAGCTTTCAAGCTGTTTGATCCGGGCGCTCACTGCCGCTTGGGTTATGTAAAGGTTCTCGGCCGCTCGGCCAAAATGTTTTACTTTGGCGACCTCTAGAAAGGTCTTAAATACTTTAACATCCATCTTGATTACTCTGGGCTTTTTCAGCAAGTCAATGGGAACACCTAGGTCGATTATGCGCGACCTAACACGGTGAAGAATAACGAACAATTGTTACCCTGACGACAAATATTTTTTGATTTCTATTTTTGCCATTTCGGTCTATTTTCCCTATCGAGCACGGTGCTCCTAAGCTAATTGAGTCTATTGAGGTAGATATGGCAGAGGCTTTATTTCGTCATGGTAAAAAACGTTTTTACGATAACGTAAAATTCCCACGCGGCTTTGCAAAATCGGGAGACTTCACCCTATTAGAAGAAGATCTGTTAGTCACTTACGGCGATACCATGCTCTCGTTAGAGCAAGGTTTGCTACGGCCGGATAACGCAGAAGAGAAGCATTTTTTGAAGGTGCTTTCTCAGCCTAACAAAGCCAAGTCTCGTCTTGAACAAGTTTGGCTTAAATACATCAGGCTTGCCCGTGGTCGACGTCGATTCCATACTCTCAATGGTCGAACCAAACACACCAGTACGGGAAGCAATGATGACTTCAACCCTGATGCCGATATGGATATCAACGACCATGATATGGTGATTTGATCCTATGCGGTAATGCACCACGAATCATTGATAAAAGAGGGGTGGCCCCGCCCCTTTTTTCCTTGTTTCATTCTGACATCGCCCTAGTCAAATTGAAATTCCTATTGAGAAGACCATAACAGGAAAGAAAAAACCCAATATTTATCAAGATCTTAAAAATGGCATGGTATTTGAAGTCCCCTAAGTAATCACAAGAAGGGGACGACCATGAAACTCACAACCAAACTGCTCGGACTGTGTGCCTCACTGCTATCACATTCGATACTCGCAGGGCCGTTTAGCACCTGTCCTAGTAAAGCTTATTTATTTCAATCGAAACCAGTTCAGGTATATGGAGTAAACCTGGTTACTGGTGATACCGCGCTTTTACAAAGCGATACAGGAACCACAGCAAACATCAATGGCGTTGGATTCGATGAGGCCGATCGCTATATTTACGGCTACGACACAACCAACAAAAAGATTGTTCGATTAGGCGAAGATTTTCAGGTTGAAGACATCAACACATCTGGCCTACCCACAGATCACACCTTCTATGTTGGCGATGTATTTGACCATACCTATTATCTCTATCGCACAGGTAAAGGCCTATTCAAAATAGACCTCTCTCCTCTCGACTCTGACCCTAGCGCTGTATTACCTGTGGTACGGATCACCTCAACCGCCACAGTGAAACTCACCGATATGGCGTTTAATCCAGTTAACGACAAACTGTATGGGGTAGATAACAACACAGGCTTCCTTTACGAATTCGACCCAAGCACAGGGGCTGAGACATATATTGGCGATACCGGCCAAACGGGAACCTTCGGTGCTGGGTACTTTGATGTTAACGGCTATTACTATCTATCGCGCAACTCAGACGGCCATATTTTTAGGCTTGATTTAGGCGCCCAATCTAATTTAGACAACGGCACCGTCAGCGCGGTTCTTTTCGCGATTGGCCCCTATTCCGGTCAAAATGACGGCGCACGCTGTGCCAGCGCACCTGTGATAGACGAAGACTCAACCATTGACTTTGGCGATGCGCCAGACAGCGGTTATCTCACCACACTCGAAAGCAATGGCCCAAGGCATCAAATTGATGGCGTAACATGGCTTGGATTTTCTGAGCCAGATGGTGAGCAAAACGGCGCCCAGTCTCCAAACTCCGATGACTCTACCGGGATTGATGACGGAGACGGCGTAGGCTTTGTGACCGCAATCGAACCAGGATTAGATGCATTAGTGAATGTCTATGCTTCCACCAGTGGTTACTTATCCGCTTGGATAGACTGGAACCAAGATGGCGACTTTGCCGATGCTGGAGAAAAAGTATTCTCCGATAGAAGTTTGACCGCAGGGCAAAATGCGCTGGTATTTACGGCCGATATTAACGCCGTAGCTGGTACCACTTGGAGCCGATTCCGCTTTAGCCAGCAAGCAGGGCTAGACTACTTTGGTGGTTCTACCTCGGGGGAAGTGGAAGATCATACCCTAACCATTACCGCCGCTAATACCTCGCAGCGTTACTTCCCATCAGAAACGGGCTATGTCACCCTCTCTTATGAAGACAACTGGCCGTTCACCGCCGATTACGATATGAACGATGTAACGCTCAGATATCGCATCACAGAAGTACTCAAAGATGGGATGATCGCGAAAACGGTCATCAGCGGTAAACTTGCTGCGGTTGGCGCAGATTATCACAGTGGTTTTGCCGTCCGACTACCAGGCGTCAACGCTTCAGACATTAATACCTCGGTTACTCGCTTACTCTTTAATGGCCAAACTCAAGCCAACTCGGGGCTAGAAAGCGACATGACCGAAGCGAGCTTTATCATTATTGAAGACGTCATCGATTATAAGTCTGGCGGCTGCAAATATTTCCGTACCCAAAGCCATTGTCAGCAAGCACTCAACCTAGAGTTCGACCTGCACGTCAGCTTTAACGACCAAGCCGATGTAAGCGGCCTTGCGGATATGCCCTACGACCCATTCATTTTTGCGACCCCCGGCTACTATCATGGCGAAGGTATCCCCGCAAAACCGGGGCGTAGTTGGGAAGTTCACCTTGCAGACCAAGCGCCAACCGAGAAGTTTGATAGCGAAAATCTATTTCAAAGCATCGGCGCCGATGCCAGTGACCCAAGCAATAACACCTACTTTAAGACCATCAATAATCTACCTTGGGCACTGCTTATCTACGATGAAAGCTGGGCTTGGCCGTTAGAGCGGGTTGATATTATCTATGCCTACCCTAACTTCCAGCACTACACAGAAAGTGGCGGTGAAACCCATACCAATTGGTTTGAAAGCCAGCACGCTGTTGCCAACTACTGCTACGAATAAGGAGCTTACTATGAAATATTTACCTATATACCTAACCTTCGCTCCTCTGCTTGTCGCCTGTGGAGGAGGCGGTGGCGGCGATGGTGGTGGCTCCTCATCGCCAGCTGCGCCCATAGCAACGGTAACCAGCACGTCAGACTTAGTGGCCCCCGATGGCTTTGACTATAATCCGATTGAGTCACGTTCGCTCAATGTTGATATCTCAGCCTACAGCCAACAGCGGGCTTACCTCTCGGTGTATCGCCATTACTTTGAAGTCGATGGAAAGAAAATTCCAGATTACGGTAGCCGAATCGCCGCAGTACAGCTTGATAGTGGCAAGGCCAGCATCAACCTTTCGATTGCCGATAGCGAAGATGACTTGCTGGCTGAGATATGGTTTTACGACGGCAGTGACCCACTGCAAAAGGACTTTTACGCCTATCAACAAAGTTGGTCGTGGTAATTGAGCAGCAGTAGTTATTGAGTTAGCGTTGATATAAGCCGCACGAACCCGTGCGGCTTTCACTGTTTGTCGCTTAATAAGGCAAGTTTACACCGCTTTTTTACTCTGTTTATGTTGATGCATGTTGCGGTCAGCCCGTTCGAGCAGTTCTTCAAATGGCAAGTTACTGTAACAGTCGATAATACTGGTACCAAAGGTCACCGCCGTTTCCTCAAGCTGAATATTACCTTGTACTTCATTGCTGTATTTTTGGTCTACGCGATGGGCCAGCGCCGTTAGCTCAAGCCGAGAACCAATTTGAGAGATAACAATAAACTCATCTCCCCCGACTCTTGCGATAACATCGCTTTCTCGGAAATTATGGCTCAGTACCTCAGCCAAGGTCTTAATACAGCTATCGCCAACTTGGTAACCAAACTTCTCATTGACCAGTTTCAAATTATCTATGTCGAGATAAATTACCCCAACCGAGCTTTGATAACGTTTCGCATCTTTTAGCTTCTGTTCGCCTAAAATGGTTAAACCACGCCGATTATAGACTTCGGTCATTTCGTCGACCAACGCGAGTTCCTGCAACGCTTGATGATCTTGATAGATTTTGAGATCTGCCATGATCAAAGCCGCCAGCTGCCCTAGCACTTTTTGCAGCGTCGCAGAGTAATGGGTCAGCTTATCATCAAACACACAAAGAGTGCCAAATGGGGAGCCATCAGGCCAATAGAGCGGAACACCACAGTATGAATTTGCCTTTACCGCCAGTGATGCCTGACGCCAAAACTCATCTTGTTGAGCATGATCAACGTACAGCAAAGAACGATTTTCGATCACTTGACGGCAAAAGCTCTCGCTCTCCCGTGGCCAAGATTGACTCTGGCGTAAAAGACCGCCGCTCTTTGGGCTGGTTGTGACCACGTTAAATTCGCCCTGCCTTAGCTGAACAACAGCACAGCTCGAAGCATCAAACAGCTCAAGCAACAAATCAACGGTTTGCTGCCACTTTGCTAAGTCAATAGTCTTCGGTTTGCAGTGAGACAAGCACTCATAGTCTTTCTTCATACCACAGCTCCACTTTTGCCGCTGATTAAAGTATAGCCCCTTATTCAGTCTCCGTTCTGAACCAAGTACTCAACTAGATTTCAAATCAAATTTCTGGCAGTGTATGGCGCCTAAGCAAGCAATTAAATTAAGGATGAAAACCACCACATGGAATTGACCCAGTTTATTCAGTCGCTGACTAACGAGCCACAACACATCGAATTTGAACAAACTATGGCCGTTATCGAAGCCAACTATCAGTTTATCCCAACAGCATTTAGCAACGGCGATGTGCACAATGAAGCCGGCCAAAACAACGGCTCGTGCAAGATTTTTGCCTTCGCCGAGCTCAACCAACTCAGCCCAGAGCAAACCCTCGCCTGCTTCGGCCGCTACTACCGCGAAGATGTATTAGCTCACCCAGACAATGACGATCACCAGAATATTCGCAATTTTATGACACGTGGTTGGGGTGGAGTGAAGTTTGAAAGTGTGGCGTTGGTAGCGAAAAAGAAGGGATAAGGAATAAGGATTGAGGCGAAAGGAGATTGTGGATTAGCCTACCATCTTAATTGCAATTGAATACAACACGGCGTGATTCACTACTATTCAAGCGTTCTTGCCTTAATCCTTCCCCCTACCTTTCCCTTCACTTTTATCCAGACATCTCCTCAAACGCCTGCTTCATAAACTCTATAAACATCCGCAATCTACGCGGTTGATACTTATCTTTATGGTAAATGGCCGAAAATGGCACGCTGGGGATCAGCCAGTCTTGGAAGACTTCTTCAAGCTCGCCCGATTCAATGTGGCCTTGGCAGTAGATCTTAGGCACGCGGATAATACCAATTCCAGCTAGCGCCCCCTGCACTAACACCCGGCCATTTTTGCACTGCATTTGGCCTTTGATCTGCACATCACTATGTTTGCTGCTATCGGCTTTGTCTTGAAAACGCCACTTAATGACCGAGCCAACTAAGCAGTGGTGCTGGCCAAGGGATTTGGGGTCACTTGGCCTGCCGTATTGCTGTAAATAGCGCGGGCTTGCCAAGGTGCCCATTTCAATGTCCATCAGTTTTTTGGCAATAAAGCCTGCATCTTCTAGGCTGCCCATGCGAAAAGCGATATCGAACTCATCTTCAATTAAGTCAACCCGGTGGCTGCTAAAGTCTAAGCTGATATCAATATCAGGGTATTGCTGGATAAACTGGCACACGATGGGGGCGACGATCTCCTCGCCTAAATAGCCGCCAACACAGTTAACCCGGATCTTACCGCGCACTTCTTGAGTGTCATCGACCGCCGCTATCAAGGCTTGATCAATGCGCTCTAACGCCTGCTCACATTGATGATAAAAATCTTGCCCCGCTTCGGTTAACCGTAAGGTGCGGGTGGTGCGGATCAGCAGCGTTACCCCCATTTCGGTTTCAAGGCTCGCTATCTGACGGGAGACATGAGAGCGGGAGACCGAAAGCGCCTCTGCCGCCTTGGTGAAGTTCCCCAACTTAGCAATGAGCACGAATGAACGAATATCCGTGAGGTTTATTTGATTGAGCATAAGCAGCCGATCCTTAGAAGAACAGAAAACCAATAATAGTACCGCCTTTATTGTTGCAGCATGACAACAGTGTTTCAAGTAAAGCCCTATATATCAACAATCATCTTTTACCTAGAATACTTTCCATCGCAGCGCATCTCACAGCGCAGCCCGTTATAACCGCTTAGGCGAAAGACAATTAAGGTAATAAAATGAAAAAGTTAATCGTAATTACAGGTGCAAGTTCTGGTATTGGTGAAGCAATCGCTCGTCGTCTAAGCGATGAAGGCCACCCGCTGCTTCTGCTGGCTCGCCGCGTAGAGCAGCTTGAAGCGCTAAACCTACCGAACACCCTGTGCGCAAAAGTCGACGTCACTGACAAAGCCACTTTTGAGCAAGCCATTGCTAAAGCAGAAGCGATTTACGGCCCAGCGGATGCACTAGTCAACAACGCAGGCAGCATGCTGCTTGGTCAAATCGACACTCAAGACAGCAGCGAGTGGAAAACCATGTTTGATGTGAACGTTCTTGGTTTACTCAATGGCATGCAAGCGGTACTGGCACCAATGAAAGCCCGTAACAGCGGCACCATCATCAACATTAGCTCGATTGCGGGTCGCAAAACCTTTGGTAACCATGCCGCTTACTGTGGCACTAAGTTTGCGGTTCACGCGATTTCTGAGAATGTACGCGAAGAAGTGGCCGATGCCGATGTGCGAGTAATCACTATCGCTCCAGGCGCGGTAGAAACTGAGCTTCTCTCTCACACCACCAGCGATGAGATCAAAGCAGGCTACGATTCTTGGAAAGAGGAAATGGGCGGCGTGTTAGTAGCCGATGATATCGCACGCGCGGTGACGTTTGCTTACCAACAGCCACAAAACGTCTGTATCCGTGAAATTGTCTTGGCACCGACTCGTCAGCAGCCATAGTTTTCGCAAGCTATCTTCTGATTCAAAGATGAAGCAAAAATCCCGCGGGTGATGATTTCACTCGCGGGATTTTATTTAGGTCTGGTTCACTTATTACTTGTTTAAAAACTCAGCGATAGCCGAGTAGACTTGCTGGCACTCTTGTTCGACCAAATCTTCCATATTCATGAAAGTATGGATCATGCCATCAAAATGCAACAGCTCTGCCTTTACGCCTGCCTGCTTGGCATTTTCGTAATACGCCATGCCTTCATCTCTTAACGGACAAAACTCGGCGGTGATCATTAAGGTTTCAGGAAGCGCTGCACTAAACTCACCATAGAGCGGAGAAGCGGCGCGGCGGTCTTCATTGCTTTTAAAGTAATTATCAAAGTACCAAGCAATCTTGCCTTTTTGCAGCAAGTAACCCGTCGCGTTTTGCTCCATCGACTCCGAATCCATAGTGTAATCCAAGCTTGGGTAGATCATCGCTTGTTTGACTATATCGACCGACTCATCAAACTGCGCTTTTTGGCTGACTGTCGCCACTAATGCACCGCCACCAGAATCACCCGCAATAGAGAGACGAGGTTGGTAGTTTAGCGCGCGATCATCTAACGTTGACCATAGATATTTAACCACGGCATAGGCATCATTCACACCCGCTGGATACGGACACTCTGGTGCTAAGCGGTAATCCACCGATACCACAATGTGACGCGTTGCGTTCGCAAGCTTGCGGCAAATGGGATCGTAAACCGTCACACTGCCCGCCATATGACCACCACCGTGATAATAAACCAGCACTGGCAATGCCGCTTCTGGTGCGGGGTGATAGATGCGTACTGGCACATCATATTCACCACCAACCACTAAATCATCTTGCACCCACGTGATATCTGGAATATTAGTCACTAGCCCTTTGGTAAGATTGGCGAGTCCTTCACGGGCGTTAGTTGCGGTTGGCTTAAAACCGCCTTCAACTAACTTAACCAATAACTGGTTGAAGTTATCTAGCCAAGGAACGAGTTTTTCACTGACTTTACGCATAACTAACTCCTTACGCTTTGCTTGGTTGATGAGTTGCTAGTTGAGGCTTTTTTCCCGTTTCAGGCAACATAAAGCTCGCAATGAAGAAAGTTGACGAACACGCGACCGCAAACATCGCCGCATAAGCAATATTACCGGTCGAATCGGCAATTACGCCAGCTAAATACATGAGTACCGTTTCGATAATGTACGAGATTGACCAGAACATACCGAACACCACCGTAATGCGCGCTGGTGTCATGTTTGGCAACTCTTGTGGCAGCGTCACCAAAGAGGTCATAGGGACAAACATAAAGAAACCAGCACAGAATGCTGCAATATAGGCAACTGCTGGGCTAGAGGTGAAAATCATTAAGGCAGCAAACGCCGTCATCGCAAGGCCACAGTAACGGATAGTTGGCACACGTAATGGCAGACGTTTCGCGGCTAAAATACCAACCACGGTTCCCACCATACCTGCTCCAATCATGATAGAAGAGAGGTATTTTGCTTCCGCCGCAAAGCTTGGCACCATAGGGAAAATGGCAAACACAGAAATGTAGCAAAATAGTAAGCCAGAATAAGCTATCGGTAACCACCAGTTCACGCTCTCTTTCACCCCATCTTTGAGAGTGTAAGTTTGCTTAGGCGCATCACTACTTGCACCACTAGATAATGAAAAGTCGTCACTGATAAACCACCAAACCACCAGCACGACAAAGCTTGCTGCCGAGATAGCCAAAATCACATTTTGCCACGTATGAAAGTGCGCCAGTAACGAGCCGGTAAGAAGAATCGCAAGTAGATTACCCATGTTAAACGCAGCGGCATTAATGCCATTGATCATCGGGCGCTCTTCAGGGGTGAAGTATTTGATAACGATAGGGTTGAAATACACTATAACAAACGCACCACCAAAGCCCATGATCAAACGCGTGATCACATACATAGGGTAACTAGAAGCAAAAGCACCTAATGCGCCAGCCACAATCAGCAGCGACGCAAAACCAAAGGCTTTTTTAGGGCCTAATTTCACCAAGAAGCTCGCCGCTAATAGATTACCGATGATCTTAGCAATGGTAATCGCATTGGTCATCCACGTGGCGGCCGCTAAACCTTCAATTTGGTAAAACGCCATGATGTCTTGGGTCATCATAGAGCCCGCTACCCAAGACATGGCGAAGAGTGCATAGGTCATAAATATGACCAACTCTATCAGTTTTTTCTTATCCATCTTCTTTTCCTTAAGTTTCACTATTTATAGTGGGGACGAAATCACCCATCCCCTAAATTTATTAAATCAACTTTTGAGGCCTATCACGGTTGAAGTTCGGTTAACGCTTGAACATCCACTTTTTGACCGTAATCGACACCTGGTTGGGCAAAGCCATTAAGTTGTAGGAAGGCTTGCTTATACCCTTGGTAATCACCAATTTCTGAGAAATTATCGGCGTTCATCTGCACCATCAATTCAGCGACTTCTACTTGGATATCTTCACGCAGTTCCCAGTCATCAACGCGGATAAGACGCTGCTCATCCACCACAACAGGGCCATTAACTGGGTACAGACGTTCGGAATACATACGCTGCATTTGTTCAATACAATCTTCATGCAGTCCGTGTTTTTTCATCACTTTGAACAGACAAAGAATGTAAGGGGAGAAAGCGGGAATAAATACGCTCGCTTTAGTCACCAAAGCCTTGCACACCGACACATAGGCTTCGCCACCAATCGCCGAAAGTTGCTGATTAAGCGTGTTGCTGGTTGCGTGCAAATGCTGCTTCGCAATACCCAACGTACCTTGGTGATAAATTGGGTAGGTCGCCTTCGGGCCAATGTAGGAGTAAGCCACCGTTTTTGCGCCTTTCGCCAATACGTCTTGTTCTAGTAGGAAGTCGATCCACTCCTGCCAATCTTCGCCGCCCATCACTTTTTCGGTGGCCTGAATTTCTTGCTCTGAAGCAGGCTCTAACACCGAGTTATATAGGCTGTCTTGCTCTATGTTCACCGTCTGGCCACTGAACGATTCGCCGACCGTTTTTAAACATGAGCGCCAAAGGTCACCGGTTTCTTGGTTCGGACGTACGCCTGTGGCTAGGCTATACACCACAAGATCAACTTGGCCGCCAAACTCATCACGAATGTAATCTGCAACCTGCTGACGCACTTGTGGTGAAAAAGCATCACCGACAAAGTTCTTGGCGATATAACCTTCTTGCTCGGCTTGTTCACGGAAATAGATATTGTTGTACCAACCCGCGGTGCCAACGCCCTTTTCGCTTGGGCCACGTTCAAATGAAACCCCAATAGTGTCAGCTTTAGCGCCACCAAAAGTCAGTGCGATTCGAGATGCTAATCCAAACCCTGAAGAAGCGCCCAGGATCAGAACTTTTTTAGGGCCCGACTCAATCTGAGCGTGTGATTTAACATACTCAATTTGGCTAACAACGGCTTGTTTACAACCTTCTGGGTGAGCAGTACGTGCTACCACACCTTTGATGACAGGTTCGATGATCATAATGTTTCCTTATTTCTTAGCTTTCGGTGGCATAACCGTCGCGATGCCTGTAATTACAACTTTGCCATCTTGGTTGGTGGTGGTCGTGGCAAACTTAACGATGTTCTTTTCTTTGATGATTTCGACGATTTCGCAGCGCGCCGTGACCACATCATCAAAGTAAACTGGTGCGACAAAGCGATTTTCCTGACCAAGATAAATTGTCCCTTGGCCGGGCAACTCCATTCCTAGTACCGTTGAAGTTAATCCGGAAACCAAAGCGCCATGCGCAACTCTTTGGCCAAATACGCTGGTCTTCGCGTGTTCTTCATTGATATGAACCGGATTCACATCGCCAGAGATATCGGCGAAAGTTAGGACTTCCGCCTCGGTTATGCGCTTTTGAACACTGGCCGACTGGCCAATTTCAAGCTGCTCTATTGTGAACGACATAGTGTTACCTACTAAAAAGGGTGGCTTTGCAATGCATTTCAGCCACCGAAAAATGAACTGTTATTAATTAGTGAGCTCAAGCCCCATAGGGCAGTCATAGAAAATGCGGCTATCCATCCGCTTTAGGTCGCGGCTTATCTTTGGGGTAAATGCCATATGAGCGAGTATGTCTCGGTCAAGGTCGACGCCCGGCGCTATTTCAATTAGCTCAATGGTTTTGTCGCTTAACTGAAACACCGCTCGCTCGGTGATATACATCACAGGCTTACTATTCGCGCGCGCGGTATCTGATGAGAAAGTGATCTGCTGAACTTGGTCGATGAACTTATCAATCGAGCCTTCTTCGACGATATTTAACTCGCCATCTTGGGCATGAATTTTCGAGCGACCCGCAGTGAAAGTGCCGCAAAAGAAAACTTGTTTGGCATTTTGAGTAATGTCGATAAAACCGCCACAACCGGCTATCTTAGGGCCAAACTTTGAAACATTGAGATCGCCTTTGCGATCAGTTTCAGCCAAGCCGAGAAACGCTTGATCTAGGCCGCCACCGTCGTAAAAATCGAACATTTGGTCTTGGGTGATAATGGCTTCTGGAAACGCAGAGGCACCAAACGACAAACCACCGGCAGGCGTACCACCTATTGCGCCTGGCTCAACAGTCGCAATCAGTTGGTCGCTCACGCCTTCTTCATCGGTAACTTGCGCAATCACCTCTGGGGCACCAATACCGTAGTTGATCACTGCACCTTTTTTCAGCTCCATTGCCGCGCGGCGAGCGATGACTTTTTTAGCATCTAAACGGCGAGGTTCACTTTGGCTTTGTAGTCTTTCACCACGTCCGACATAACTTAGGTTCATCTCTTCAGCGAACGTTTGCATGTGGTTGCTTTCTTGCTCAATCACAATCGCGTCAACAAAAATGCCAGGAATACGTACCGACTGCGGTGCAATTTTCCCCACAGGCACCACTTTTTTCACCTGTACAATGACAGTGCCACCTTGGTTGTGAACCAGTTGCGCGGCGGCGAGGTTTTCTAGAATAAGGCACTCATCTTCCATTGAAATGTTGCCGTTTTCATCCGCCGTGGTGCCGCGAAGCAGTGCAACATTGGCATCGATACGCGAGTAAAATAGGTACTCTTTACCCGCGACTTCGGTTAACTGAACTCGCTCATCAGTGGTCACACTATTAATGCGGCCACCTTCAACACGCGGGTCAACAAACGTACCAAGCCCGACATGGCTAATGCAGCCCGGCTTGCCGGCGGCTGAATCTCTAAACAGTTGGCACAGCACCCCTTGAGGTAAGTTGAAGCCAGTGATCTTGCCCTCGTTAGCCAGTTTTTGCAGGCGAGGAATAAGGCCCCAGTGGCCGCCAATAGCGCTCGATACCATTCCTTCATAGGATAGGTGGTTGTTGGCTTTTTCTTTGCCATCGCCTTGGCCTGCAGCAAAAATCAGCTCAAGATTTTTTGGATGACCGGTAGCAAGAAAACGCTCGCCAACGGCTTGTTCGACAGCTTCAGGGACAACAGCGCCAATGAATCCACCTAAAATGACCTTATCTCCATCTTGGATAAGCTCGGCGGCTTGCTGGCAACTCAATTGCTGTACTTTGGACATGGTGTGAACCTTCTAAACAGGGAAGTCAAAAGTCGGTCATTGCGCACAAATCGACTACTCATGCGCAAAAACAAGACCGTTAGGCGCGTTTAATGATCATTGCCGTACCCATACCACCACCAATACACAGTGAGGCAAGGCCCAGCTTCTTATCTTGTTTGATCATCTCGTACAGCAAAGTGGTAAGAACTCGCCCACCCGAAGCGCCAAGGGGATGGCCCAATGCGATAGCGCCACCATTCAGGTTGGTCTTATCATCAAACCAGGTCATATCGACATCGTGCTGCGCAGTTAATCCATGCATCACTCCAAGCGCTTGAGCGGCGAATGCTTCATTTAGCTCAAGGAGTTCAATATCCGTTAATTTAAGCTCGGCGCGTTCAAGGGCTTGTTTGATGGCCGGTACAGGACCAAGCCCCATCACTGAAGGATCAACACCACCTTGGCCGTACGCTAGTACCTCTGCGATTGGCTCTAAACCAAATTCTTCGACTGCTTGCTCTGATGCCAGTACAAACGCCACCCCGCCATCATTAATGCCCGAGGCATTGCCAGCGGTCACACTGCCTTCTTTGTCAAAAGCTGGGCGTAGTTTAGCCAAGCTTTCATAAGTGGTTTGTTTGCGCGGGTATTCATCTTGAGCAAAAGAGACAACTTCACGGCGCTGCTTCACTTCAATAGGTACGATTTCTTGTTCGAATCGACCCACTTCAATGGCAGTAACAGCACGTTGCTGACTGCGCAATGCAAACTGGTCTTGCTCTTCACGGCTAATACGGTAGTGCTTAGCAATGTTTTCCGCGGTAACACCCATGTGGTATTGATGGAATGCATCGGTAAGGCCGTCGTTAATTAGGCTATCTTTAAGGGTTTGATTGCCCATCTTAGCGCCAAAGCGATTTTTCGAATCCATCACATAAGGGGCTTGGGACATGTTTTCCATCCCAGCCGCCACTACCACGTTCGCATCGCCACTCTTGATTTTGCTGGCCGCTTCCATCACGGTTTTCATGCCGCTGCCACAAATCATATTTAAGGTGTAAGCGGGCACTTCCTGAGGAATATCCGCAAACATCGCGGCTTGACGGCCAGGCCCCATACCTTGACCTGCACCCAATACGTTCCCCACAATCACTTCGTCAACTTTTTGCGGTGCTAGGTTACTTTGCAATAACGCAGCAGCAATGGCCGTCCCCCCTAGCTCAGAGGCTGGAACGCCAGCTAAACTGCCACCAAAACTGCCCAATGCGGTGCGCTTAGCGCCAACAATAAATACGCGTTTCATCATCGATTCCTTAAATCACCAAGCCGCCATCAACTTTAAGTGTTTGGCCAGTAATAAAGCTGGCCTGCTCGCTCGCGAGGAAAGTGACGCCATTGGCGATGTCCTCACCCGTGCCCATGCGGCCAAGCGGGGTTTTACTTTTCATGTGAGTGAGGACTTTTTCTGGCAGGTCTTTGGTCATCGGTGTTTCAATAAAGCCTGGTGCAACACAGTTAGCGCGAACCTGCGCGCCTTTGCGGGCAAATTCTTTCGCCCAACCTTTGGTCATCGCAATAACGCCGCCTTTAGTGGCAGCGTAGTTGCTCTGGCCGATGTTGCCGTCTGTACCGACCACCGAAGACATAGTGATCACCGAACCTGCATTGTTTTCAATCATCAGCGGTGCAACCGCTTGAGTCATATTGAATACGCCCTTCAAGTTGACATCGATAACCAGATCCCAGTCTTGCTCCGACATGCGGTCTAGCAAGTTGTCACGCGTCACTCCAGCGTTATTTACTAATACGTCAACACGTCCATGTTGTTGTTTGATTTGCTCAAGGAGGGCCGTAATGGCATCGCGATCGCACACATTTAGCTGAGTTGGTGTTACGTTATCTAAACACTCGTACGCCTCAACCATAGCTTCTGCATTCATGTCGCAGGCGTAAACGCATGCCGCGCCTTCTGCTGAAAATCGCTCCACAATGGTGCGCCCAATACCTTGCGCGCCGCCCGTTACAATACAAATCTTATTTTTCAACATTGTGTTTCTCCGTCATCGGTATGATTGTTGGCCATTCGCCGTATCAATATGCTTATTAGATATATCAACCGAGATGGACACGTTCAAATTGACAAAAGCCGCCAAATTTCAATTTCGAAACCTCTGGTGACGGGGATCTCTTGACAGACAATTCAAACAATTAATCAAATAGTTAACATAGTAGAACTCTGTAATTGGTTGGTTTCATATTGATGATCAACTTCAAAATTCTGACGGTGAAACTTATGTTATTTGTGCGGTTATGGGATTATGATTACCGAATTCGGCAATATGAATTTACCTGAGATGAGTCATGTTAGATAAAACAGCGTTTTTTGTGGAAGTGGTACGAACAGAATCGATCTCCGAGGGTGCAAGAATTTATGGGATCTCGCCATCTGCCGGAAGCCGCTGGATCAAAGAACTCGAAGAAGAATTAGGGGTGAGTTTACTGATGCGCTCGACTCGTACTATCTCACCCACAGATGCAGGTAAGTTACTCTACGAACGCTTCAGCCATATCCACCATGAAGCTAAAGATGTGTTCACCGAAATACAAAATCTTGAGCATGATATCGGCGGTGTGATTAAGATTGCCGCAACCCCACTGTTCTCTCAGAAGTTTCTTTCTCGGATCGTGGGGGAGTATTTAGTAGCTCATCCAAAGGTGTCGTTCAAAATCATCGAAACCGCGTTTGAAGTCGACCATATGCAAGACGTCGACTTCTCAATTAAAGCTCACGCGACATACCGTGGACACCTAGACAAAGACAGCCTATTAGTAAAACGCGTACTGTTAAAGTACCCCTTGGTCGCGTGCTGCTCACCGAGCTATATCTTGCAGCACGAAGAACCAATGACCCCAAACGAGCTCAAGTTTCATAACTGTCTCTACACTTCCACCTTAGTGGGCGGTAACCGCTGGCAGTTTGAAAAAAGCGGCGAATTTACCACAGTGGAAATTGCGCAAACCATCGAAATTGAAAACAGTGAGTTTGTAAAAACCGTTGCCCTGCAAGGCTGTGGTGTTGCCTACCTGCCAAAGCAGTTGGTAAAAGAAGAACTAAAGAGCGGTCAGTTGATCTCCATTCTTAATGACTATGTCAAAAGCGAATTCGAGTTCAGCCTCTACTACAAACGCCGCAAGCAAATGCCTGCTCGCTGTTTAGATTTTAAGAATTACCTTATTCAACGAACCAAAGAGCTGAAAAAAGAGATGTAAAAGTGCCCACCAAATGGTGGGCATTTACACGTTTAGCTTACAATCACGGCCACACCGTCACCCCTTTCTCTATTAGCGCTAAAAGCTGCGCTTTCATGGCGTCGTTATAAGGGTTGCCACTCATAGTCACGCTCTTAAGCTTCTCTTTATTGCTAAAGTCAACGTACACCAATTGGTTATCGCTAAAATCGGCATTTTCTAATAAGGTTAGGTGAGAGATGTCCAGCGACGCTATTGGCGACTTGGTCACATTTAGATCTTTTATTAGAGGATTACTGGTCAAATCAAGGTGCTGCAAATTAGGGCTGCCAACCCACAGCATCTCTAGCAGAGGGTTATTGCTCACGTCCACTTGGCCAACTGCCGTGTGTTGAACCCCAAGGAGCTGCAACTTCTTATTTTGCGTTACATCAATCGAGGTGACTTTGGTTGAATCTAAAGTCAAGATCAGGAGATCTGGGTAGGTTGAGGTATCAAGGTTGCCAATTTGGGTACCACTTAACAAGAGTGACTGAAGGTTTGCCTCAGGCGAAAACTGAATATCCGCCAATGGGGTATCGTACGCTGAAACCATTGTAAGCTCTGGGTTTTGCGAAAAATCCAGTGAGGTTAGGCGCGTTTTTTGTAAATACAAAGAGGCGAGTTTCGGGTTTGCCGAAAAGTCGAGCTGCGCAATCGGCGTACCTACCGCAGACAAATACATCAATTGTGGGTGTTTGGTGAAATCAATGGACGATATGGACGAACCATCAATATCCAGCGAGCCTAGTTCAAGATTGTTCGAAATATCGAGTTCAACCAAACTGTTCCCCTCAAGGTTTAAACTGTAGAGCCTTGGGTTATGAGTGACGTCAATACGCAGCAGTCCAATATTACCTAAACGCAAAAACATCATCTTGGGGTTGTTGGTCACATCAATGGAGTAAAGCTGGTTATTGTTGGTTGCATTTAAGTCGTACAGCTCTTTATTGTGGGTCACATCCAGTTTCTTAAGCTGATTATCATTCACGGCGAGGCTAGTTAACTTAGTCAGCTTACTTACATCAATTTGGCTCAGGCTGTTCTTAGCTAAATCAAGGTTATAAATATTGGTGAAACGTTCCAACTCAGAGACGTCCGTGATCCCTTTCTCTGCGCAGTACAAAGTGTAAACATCTTCTATATAATTAATGCCAGTGTCAGTAATGCACTTTTTAAACTTGTCGTCCTTAAATTCCACACTGCTGATCAAAGTCTTAGTCACTGGCGCGACGGTGTCATTATCTTCTTGAACGCTACCTCCTCCACCTCCGCCACCACAAGCGGTTAGCGCAAAGACTATCGATAGGCCTAAAACTGATCTCAACATTGCATATTCCTTTAACAACTCAGAAAGTCCGTCGATAGTAGCGAATTTACCAATGCATCAATATATCGATTTTACAAACAGTTACATGTCATTTTATAAACTGGGAGGCAGTTAAAAAGAATTAGCCAAAATGCAGATTCAGCTTATAAAAAAAGCCCACCAAATGGTGGGCTCATTTTCTATTAGGAGTAAGGTAGAAGGATTCGGGATAAGCGTATTCTCACCTACCCCTTCTTTTGCCTATCCGCTCTACTTCTCGCCGTACTTCTCGCCAAGGTGAGACCAAGTCTCGACCACGGTGTCTGGGTTTAGCGATAGTGAGTCAATGCCTTGCTCTAGTAGCCAGTCTGCTAGATCTTCGTGATCCGATGGGCCTTGGCCACAAATACCAACGTATTTGCCTGCTTTGTTCGCGGCGCTGATCGCCATCTTCAGCATGGCTTTCACGGCATCGTTACGCTCATCGAACAGGTGAGCCACTTCGCCTGAGTCACGGTCAAGACCAAGGGTTAGCTGAGTCATGTCGTTTGAGCCAATCGAAAAGCCATCAAAGTACTTCAGGAAGCTCTCTGCTAGAACCGCGTTTGAAGGCAATTCACACATCATGATCACTTTTAGGCCTTGCTCACCGCGACGTAGGTCGTGCTCGGCTAACAAGTCAATCACCGATGCGGCTTCGCTTACAGTGCGAACGAACGGGATCATGATTTCGACGTTTTTAAGGCCCATCTTATCGCGAACGCGTTTAAGCGCTTCACACTCTAGGGCAAAACAGTCACGGAACTCAGGCGAGATGTAACGAGAAGCACCGCGGAAACCCAGCATTGGGTTTTCTTCGGTTGGCTCGTAGTTAACGCCGCCAACAAGGTTACGATACTCGTTTGACTTAAAGTCCGACATACGCACGATCACGCGCTTAGGCCAGAATGCCGACGCCAGCGTTGAAATGCCTTCGGTTAGTTTCTGAATGTAGAACTCAACTGGGCTTTCGTAACCGGCAATGCGGGTGTCAATCTCAGCTTTCAGTTCAGCCGACTGCTCGTCGTAGTTAAGTAGCGCTTTCGGGTGAATACCAATCATCTTGTTGATGATGAACTCTAAACGAGCCAGGCCAACACCTTCATTAGGCACTGTTGCAAAGTCAAACGCGCGATCTGGGTTACCGACGTTCATCATCACTTTCAATGGCAGACGAGGCAGTTCATCCACTTCTGAGCGGCGCACTTCAAAGTCCAACTCACCTGCGTAAACAAAGCCAGTTTCACCTTGTGCACACGACACCGTTACACTGTCACCATCTTTTAGCTTCTCGGTTGCGTTTGCACAACCAACAACAGCAGGAATGCCAAGTTCACGAGCAATGATCGCCGCGTGACAAGTACGTCCGCCACGGTTAGTGACAATCGCCGCTGCCTTCTTCATCACTGGTTCCCAATCTGGGTCAGTCATATCAGCAACCAGCACATCACCCACTTGAACTTCGTCCATTTGATCCAGGCTATCGACTACGCGAACTACGCCGCTACCGATGCGTTGGCCAATGGCGCGACCTTCAATTAAGATCTCCGCTTGCTGGTTTAGATGGAAACGCTCCATCACTTTCTTATCATCACGAGAGCGAACGGTTTCAGGGCGCGCCTGAACAATCATCAACTCGCCTGTGATGCCATCTTTCGCCCACTCGATGTCCATTGGACGGCCGTAGTGCTTTTCGATGATCAGCGCCTGCTTGGCTAATGATTCAATTTCTTGATCGGTTAGCGAGAACTGGTTGCGCTCGGCTTCCGTAGTATCAATTACGTCTACCTGAGTACCCAGCGCTTCACCTTCTGCGTAAACCATTTTAAGCAGTTTAGAGCCCAATGTACGGCGCACTACCGCAGGGTTGCCTGCGTTAAGGGTTGGCTTGTGTACATAGAATTCATCTGGGTTCACGCTACCCTGAACGACCATTTCGCCAAGGCCAACTGAAGAAGTAATGAATACTACTTGGTCAAAGCCTGACTCTGTGTCTAGGGTGAACATAACGCCTGAAGAGGCTTTGTCTGAGCGAACCATACGCTGGATGCCCGCCGATAGGGCTACGCCTTCATGGTCAAAACCTTGGTGTACGCGGTAGGAAATTGCGCGGTCGTTAAACAGCGATGCAAATACATGCTTCATCGCTTCGATTACCGCATCAATGCCACGAACATTTAGAAATGTTTCTTGCTGGCCTGCAAACGATGCATCGGGTAAATCTTCAGCGGTTGCGGACGAGCGAACGGCTACAGAGAGCATCTCGTCACCTTCGCCAAGCTCAGCGTAGCAACGACGAACGTCAGCTTCTAAGTCGGCTGGAAGCGGCGCTTCTAGCACCCAGTTCCGAATGGTTTCCCCGGTTGTTTTAAGTGCGTTTACATCATCGACATCTAAGGTTTCAAGTAACTTGTATATGCGAGCATTCAAGCCACCAAATTCTAAAAACTGGTTAAATGCAAATGAAGTGGTCGCGTAACCATTGGGAACTTTCACCCCAGCGTTCGCCAAGTTCGCTACCATCTCGCCAAGAGAGGCATTTTTACCACCTACTTTATCTACATCGTTCATCGATAAAGCGTCGTACCAAACAACATTTTGTTGCATGGGGAAGTCTCCTATATATTGGATCAGCAGTATAAGTTCGAGCGCGATGAGCAATCGTTTGCTTTATTAAACAAAAAAAGTTTAATATCACATTCACAACACTTATCTAACACTCTGTACGGTTATTGTTATAAGCTTTCTGTCGACCAGCATTACAATATTTTTTGAAGAATTCAACTTATTATGCAAGCAAAATTAAATTTCCGTGATGTATTTTACATTTCTGACGCGACCGCCATTACCTCTGAAACCTTAGGCCACGTGGTATTAGGCCAATTTCCTTTAGAAATCAACCAAACTACCATTCCTTTCGTTGAAAACGTAGAACGTGCTAAAAATGTACAAAAACTCATCAACCAGTCAAGAGAAAAACATCAGCAGCAACCTATCGTTTTTTACTCAATTGTTATTCCTGAAGTAAAACAGATCATCGAAGAGTGCGACGCGTTAACATATGACGTATTAAACTTATTGGTTGAACCTCTGAAACAAGATCTTAATTTGGAGCCCAAACCTAAGCTGCAGCGCTCCCATGGCATTGGAAAAAACAACTCCGAGTATATGGACCGCATTGCCGCTATCGAATACACCCTTGCTCATGATGACGGCATTTCACTCAATAATTTAGAGCAAGCTGATATCATTCTATTGGGCGTGTCTCGCTGCGGCAAAACCCCAACCAGCCTCTATCTTGCGATGCAATTTGGGATTCGAGCCGTGAATTACCCATTTATTGCCGAAGATATGCAGCGCTTGCGCCTGCCCGAAGCCATTGAGCCGTTCCGCTATAAAGTGTTTGGTCTCACCATAGAGCCAGAAAGGCTGCACACCATTCGCCATGAACGCCTCGCCGATAGCGAATACGCCAGCCAAGCCCAATGCGAAAGCGAACTGGAAAAAGTGGAATCCATGTTCCGCCGCGAAGCGATCCCTTACCTCAATACGACTTCGTTATCGGTTGAGGAGATCTCGACGCGGCTGCTTGAGATGAGTGGGTTGAAGAGGAAGATGTGTTAGGGGAGTAGGTTACGGGTTACAGGTTACAGGTTACAGGTTACAGGTTACAGGTTACAGGTTACAGGTTACAGGTTACAGGTTGCAGGTTATTTTTTGACCGCAACAAATAACTGTCAACGCCTTTCTTGTCTTTTCCTGTAACCCGTAGGACGAAGTCCGTCCCATAACCCGTAGCGTCCTGCTCTTACTCACACGGCGGCGCTATATGAATTACCGCCAGCCCGCCCAGTGACGTTTCGCGGTATTTCTTGTTCATGTCCTTACCCGTCTGGTACATGGTTTCGATGACTTTATCTAAAGATATCAAACATTTGCTGTTTCGTTTGAGCGCCATGCGAGAAGCATTGATGGCTTTGATCGCGCCCATGGCGTTACGTTCGATACACGGGACCTGAACTAAGCCGCCGATAGGGTCGCATGTCATGCCCAGTGAGTGTTCCATGGCGATTTCGGCGGCGATGCAGCATTGTTCATTGGTGCCGCCTCTTAGCGCGGTTAAGCCCGCTGCAGCCATGGATGAAGAGACGCCGATTTCACCTTGGCAGCCCACTTCCGCGCCAGAGATTGAGGCGTTCATTTTGTATAACATGCCGATGGCACCGGATACAGCGAGAAAATCACGCAGCTGCTCGGTGTCGAGTTCATGGATAAACTCGTGGTAATACATCAATACCGCCGGAATAACCCCTGCCGCGCCGTTGGTTGGCGAAGTCACCACTTGTCCGCCAGCGGCGTTTTCTTCGCTCACCGCAAAGGCATACACGTTGACCCAGTCCATCACTTCGAGCGGGTCGTTTTCGATCGCGGCGTTGGCGCGCAGGCGCTTTAGTAACGCCGGGGCGCGGCGAGTAACGTTCAGCCCCCCTTCGAGAATACCTTCGGTGGCAAAGCCCTTTTCGATGCAGGCCGACATCACTTGCCAGATCTTTTCGGCTCGAGCAGTGATCGCCTCATCGGTATAAAAAGCGCGTTCGTTACGTAGCACCAAGCCACCCAAACTCAAGCCATTGTTGTCCGCCATTTTCAGCAGTTCATCAGCGCTTTTAAAGGGATACTCGACCGATACGACTGGCCCCGAGTCTTTTTGCTCCAACTCTTTGGCGGTAACGATAAAGCCGCCTCCGGTCGAATAATAGGTCTCTTGTTTTAACAGTTGGCCTTGCTCATCAAACGCGCTAATGGTCATGCCATTTTCGTGTAAAGGCAAGTTGTCGGTGTGGAAAATAACGTCTTCATCTGGGTCGAAATTGATTGGCTGCTCACCAAGTACTGGCAGCACTTTGTTGGCCAAACTGGTTGCCATCATTTGATTGGCGTTACTAATATCAATGCTATCGGGTTTGTTACCCATTAAGCCTAAAATGCTGGCCCTGTCGGTGTGATGGCCGCGGCCTGTGAGGGAAAGAGAGCCATATAATTCAACTTGAATGCGCTCGACTTTGGCGAGTATCGGCGCAAGGTGCTGGGCAAACGCGTAGCCCGCGAGCATAGGGCCATTAGTGTGCGAGCTTGATGGCCCAACCCCGACTTTAAAGATCTCAAATATTGATAGCATCCTTTACCTCTCAAGCAGTTTTTCATTGTTTTTCCAACAATTGTAGTTGAGAGCGAACGCTTTAGCTGATCTAGAATGTGTGACTAAAGCCACTTTCTCTGCTTATTTTTTTCTTCTTTGTTAATAAACGCCTGCTCTAAGTCAATATCGTAGCGGTTGGCAATCGAGCACAAATAAATAAAAATATCAGCGAGTTCATCTTCTATTTCACCTACTTTGGAGTTGGGATCAATCGCTATCCCCTGACTTTTGCGCACCGCCTTAAATAACTCCCCGACTTCCTCACCAAGTAACAAGCACTTTTCGGTCACAGGTTGCTGGGAAAAACCCCGTTCATGTTCTAACTGGGTAACGTAATGTTGAAAATCTCGTAATGTCGCTGAAGGGGTAAGGTGAGGCATAAAGGTAACTTCCGATGTTATGAAAAGTCACTATCTTGCCCCGCCAGTGGTGCTCAATCAAGGATCGGGCGAAAGAAGCTACGTTCATAACTCACAATACAATTGCAGTGCTCGGCAAATTCAACCGCCAGCTGGCACTCTGGATCCGCGAGTGAATCAATCCGGTATTGCTCGTAAGCCGCCAGCGACTCAAAAGAGAACAACGCCAGTGCGACATTGTTTGCCCCTTCAGCGGGTAAATAGTAACCCTGATGGCGGCCGCCAAACTTTGTCACCAAAGGTATCCACATTTTTGCGTAACGCTCGAATTCGTCCAGTTTGGCCGGGTCAATAATATAGCGAACATAACACGTGATCATCTGGTTATCCTTTTGTGCATTAATCTATCAGCGACTTAAGCATCCACACATCGCAGCTATTATGCAGCGTGCCATCTAACGGAGCCTCTAAGTGGCTAAAGCCTAAGTTTTCATATAAACGAACCGCCACTTTCATCGAAGTGAGTGTATCTAAATAACAGCTTTGATAACCTTGCGAACGCGCATAGTCTAGGCATGCCACGGCCATTTTTTTACCGAGCCCATGCCCTCGCCCCTCTGGCAAAATGAACAGTTTTTTCAACTCACAGACTTCACTGCTGCCATTAAAGGCCGCCAAACCGCAGCCACCGACCACTTCGCCATTCAACAACGCAACAAGGTAGAGGCTTTTGCTTTCATCTCCGTAGTGTTGGCTCATGCACAGCACTTCAGGATCTGAGGGGCCGTACCCTTCTCCAACGGCACCAAATTCAGCGCCAACCTGTTCGATGATTTGTCGAACATGTTGATCATACTGAGCAGTTAACGGTTCAACGACACAAGACATACTTACCTTCCAATTCTAATTAATTTCTCCGAGTCACTCGGCGGTTCTATTTGTTAAAGCCATCATAGCCAACCCAAGTGAATTCCTATAATTGATAAAACGACAAGCTAGTGTGAATTTTTTTCATACCTATACTGCTTAACCGTGGTGCGCTGTGCTATAACTGAGCAATAATCAAAAATAAGACGAGCAAGAACCGTGAATAACTATAAATTGCTACCCGCGTTGGACTCATTGCTCAATACCCGCAATTTGACCGATTCAGCGCGAGCGCTCAATGTCACCCAGTCGTCAATGAGTAAAACGTTAGGCCAGATCCGTGATGCTTTCCAAGATCCAATCTTGATCCGAGAAGGCAATCAATACCTGCTCACCGAGCGAGCCAAAAGCCTCAAACAACAGTTGCCGCAACTGCTAAGGCAAATTGACTCACTGTATCTTTCGACCGATTTTGACCCTTCGCAATGCCAACGCCAATTTTCACTGGCGCTAACCCCATTTTTCGCGCCGGATATATTGCCGTTACTGTGTGAAAAGCTAGAAAATCAGACGCCGAAAGCCAATATCAGCTGCGTGTTATGGCAAGAAGAGCAGCTTAAAGATCTTGCCGCGCAAGAGATTGATTTAGTGGCCGTAATGGCCGAAGAGATCCCAGAAAATCTCTATGGAAAGGAAATAGGCCAAGATCACTACGTCATCGTCTGTCGCGAGCAACATCCATTTCGTCATCGTTCGTTGTCGGTTGAAGACTATTTGAACGCCAAGCATATTCTGGTCAACGGTATCAGCGAACGTCATCGTCAAGTGGATCTCGCCACTTCCTCTCACTCAACAAAGCGACGCGTGTTTGCCAAGCTGCCTTCTTTTCAATCTGCCTTGGAAACCCTAGCCCGAACCGACTGTATCATTACCGCACCACGCCACTTAGTTGAGCAATATGCCAAACAACAGACACTTTGCATTAAACCGCTGCCATTTGAACTACCCGCGCATAAATACTATTTACTTTGGCACGCCAAACACCATCACGATCCCGCTCATCAGTGGTTTCGAACTTTCTGCGAACCCGAGTTTAAAGCACATTTAGCAAAGCGATAAAAAATAAGCGCTACGGTGACTGTTGCGCCGCAGTTACTATTGAAGGATCTTTTTGTCGCTCGCGCGTCACCCACCAGCAAGTGAGAGAGCCAAGCGTTACCATGACAACCCCTTGCCAAAATGTCGCATGCAAACTAACGCTGAGGATAACGCCAGACAGCAAGGTAGAGAAAATGGGCGTAAAGTAAGACAAGGTCGCCAACATTACCATGTTGCCGCCAATGATCGCTCGATTCCATAACGCATAGCCGCTACCCATAAAGACGCCAGTCATCAGCAGATCAACGCCAGCGCCAAAGGTCAGCGTCATCATTGGCTCATCACTTAAGGCGTATTGCAGCCACAAGGTCAACGCTGTCGCTATGAAAAACAGTGTAATGGCGTTTTTTCCGTTAGCCATTCGCTGAGTGATATTGCAATAAATCGCCCAAATAAATGCCCCACTAAACGCCAAGAAATAAGTCAGCGGGTTGGTCGCGACATTCGCCGAGATCTGCGCCAACGACAAACCTTGCTCACCAGTAATACTCCACGCCACCCCCACAAACGCCAATGCGATGCTGGGATAAACTAACCAGTGGGTCTTTTTCTTACTGACAATAACGGCTAATAGCACGGTGAGTGCTGGCCACAGGTAATTGACCACGGCCATTTCCATCGCTTGATGTCTATCGTTTGCCATCCCCAGCGCTAAGGCGAAAAATATCTCATAGCAGACAAACAGCCCTCCCCCAATCAGTAAGTAGCGGGCTGAAAACTGCTTAAGCTTAGGTACGCCCATCACCATGAGTAAAAACAGTGCTGCGACACTGTAGATCATCGCCGCGCCCCCAATCGGGCCGAGTTGTTCCGTCACATTTCGAGCAAGGCCGGTTAAGCAACTCCACAACAAAATTGCGGCGCAACCAAATAGAGTGAACTTATGCTTAGCTATCACGGCGGCTCCTTTGCCCAAATGTGAGAGGTAGATCAATAATACGATATCTAATAAGTGTTTCTTGCCTTTCATTGACAAAACACTCACTAATGTCGCTACCATGCAGCCACGATTCATGAGGTGGGTAATGACATGGCAACCATCAACGATGTGGCAAAACTGGCGGGGGTTTCAACCGCGACGGTTTCCAGAGTAATCAATCGCAGCGCTTTTGTACAACCCGCGACGCTAGAGCGAGTTGAAAAGGCAATTAGCGAACTCAATTATCAACGCGATGCTCGCGCGGCCGCGCTTGCCAACCGCTCGAGTCAAACCTTGGGCCTGCTAACGGGGAATCTCGCCGACCCATTCTTTGCCCTGATCGCAAAACATGTTGAAGAAGTCGCCCGTGAGCAGCAATGCCAACTGGTGGTGGTCAGTGGTGGTCACGATGCTAAGCGTGAAAAGCAAGGGCTCGACTTTTTAATCAGCCAAGGCTGCGAAGCGATGGTGGTTCACAGCAAGATGCTCGACGACCAAACCCTGATCCGCTATGGCGCCCAACTTCCCTCGATGGTGCTGCTTAACCGCCGCATTGCCGAGCTCGCCCACCGCTCTGTTTGGCTCGACAACACCAACGCCGCGGCTGAATCTGTTCGCCACCTAATCGCCCAAGGTCATCGCAAGATAGCTTGCATCACCACCGATCTGCCGATTGAAGACAGGGCCCACCGATTAGCGGGCTACCGCCTTGCTATGGGTGAAGCCAATATAGAGGTAGCGTCAAACTGGGTTATTAGCCAAAAATTCAGTGAAGAGGGCGGAGAAGCGGCGGGGCTAGAACTATTAGCGCGCTGCCCCGATGTCACCGCAGTCGTCACTTTTAACGATGTGATGGCGGCTGGCTTAATGGCTTGCCTACAAGAACGTGGGGTTCGCGTCCCTCAAGATATCTCCATCGTGGGCTTTGATGATGTGTTACTCGCCCGCTATCTCTACCCGCGTCTTTCGACCATGCACTACCCGATAGGGAAAATGTCGCGTTATGCCGCCAAGCTCGCACTTAAGTATCACCAAGGCGAATCGGTTCCTCCTGCCCTGCATGAGTTCCAAGCGCACCTTGTAGCAAGGCAAACGGTTAGTCAACCTAACTTTCAACCATTTTCGAAGCAAATCGACTCATGAAGTGTGACCGACTTCAAATATCATCATCCCATGTAAGCGCTTACATGAAAGCAACATCAAGCTCTCATTTCCAAGTAGTAGGGATCACTACACTGGCAGCAATTAAGCTTCCCTACGAGCTCATTCACTATAAATAGTAACTTGGACGATAACCATGACAGAACAAAAACCTCTACCTAGTTTAGGCCTTGCTGTTGCCCCTATTGCCGCCATGCTGTCGCTGCTTGTGATCGGCTATGGTATTTTCGGACTGCGTATCGAAGCCCTGTTGTTGACCTCTGCTGTCTTTACTGGCCTTATCGCGGCCAAAATTGGCTACAGCTGGGACGACATCATGGGCGCGATTGTCGACAAACTCGCCAAAGCGATGCCTGTCATCCTTATCTTAGTCTCCGTTGGTGGCCTTATCGCAAGCTGGATGATAAGTGGCACCATTCCTTATATGGTGTACTGGGGCTTAAAACTGATCAGCCCAGAGTACATTCTCATCGCGACCTTCTTTGTGACTAGTGTGGTCTCGGTGTGTACCGGCACCTCATGGGGCTCAGCTGGTACTGTTGGCGTGGCGCTAATGGGCGTGGCTGCAGGCCTTGACGTCTCTCTTGCGGCCGCGGCGGGCGCTGTGGTATCTGGCGCTTATTTTGGTGATAAGATCTCCCCGCTGTCCGATTCGACCAACTTTGCCCCAATCGTCGCTGGCACCACCCTTTACGAACACATTCAGCACATGCTTTACACCACAGTGCCAAGCTTTGTGATTGCCGCTATTGTGTTTTTCTTTGCCGGCCAACACGGCGATATTGCCTCAGTAGAAACGCCGCAAAAAGTGGTGGAGATACTGGCAGGAATTGAAAGCCTTTACAGCTTGAACCTACTCTTAGTATTGCCTCCGGTACTTATTCTATGGGGCGCGGTAAGCAAAAAGCCGGTACTGCCTTTAATGCTGTCTGCGTCTGCTTTGGCACTGGTGATTGGTATTGTGCTGCAAGACTTTACCCTGCAACAAGGCTTTGAAGCCTACGTTAACGGCTTTAACATCAGCATGCTCGAAGCCAACGGCCATGTTACCCAAGGTCTCATTCCTGATATTGCCAAACTGCTAAACCGCGGTGGCTTATTCTCGATGATGAGCACTATTCTACTGGTATTTTGTGCCTTTGCTTTTGCTGGGATCTTAAGCCTTACCGGGGCACTAAACGTTGTTTTAGGCCAGTTCCTGCACCTAATTAAAAACACCGGTCAGCTGATCCTTTCAACGGTAATCGCAACCATCACTGTGGTATTTACCACTTCAGATGGCAAACTGGCGCTGCTTATCCCGGGTGAGTTGTTCCAAGGCGCCTATCGTAAAATGGGCCTAGACACCAAAAACCTGTCTCGTACCCTAGAAGACGCAGGCACCATCATTGAGCCGCTAGTCCCTTGGACGGCAGCCGGTATCTACATGGCCGGCACACTAGGTGTTTCGACATTAGATTACCTACCGTGGGCCATTCAGTGCTACGCCAGTGTCGTGTTCGCGCTAATCTATGGTTTCACTGGATTTGGCATTGCCAAAGCGAAACCTGAAACTGCAGCAGATCTAGAGCGCTCTCAAACGCAACACGCCAACGCTCAGTAATATAATAGAACCGCGCTGCAACTCTTTGCGGCGCGCGTTACACATATTAAATTTAAATAAAATCAACAATAAGAAACAGAGCATGAACAACGACTTTAATCAAATCATCGACCGACACAACACCAATTCGGTGAAGTGGGATTTCGTATCAGAAAAGCTAGGCTTAAATGGCGACAATCTATTACCTATGTGGGTATCGGATTACGACTTCGCGGCCCCAGAAGCGGTAACTTCCGCTCTACACCAGCGCGTTGACCATGGGGTGTTTGGCTACTCAGAACGTGATAACAACTATTTCCAAGCTGTCATCGAATGGTTTCACTCTCAGCACGATGTCCAAATCAAACCAGAGTGGCTTGCTACCATCGATGGCGTGCTACCAGGCATTGCCATGCTATTGCAAAACCTCACCCAAGTAGGCGATGGTATCGTGATCCAAACGCCAGGTTACGGCTCTTTTAATAAGATTGTTGAGCTCAACCAACGCGTGATCATCGAAAATCCGCTCACTGAACAAGACGGCCGCTACGAAATGGATTTGGTGCAGCTTGAAGAGTGCTTTAAATCAGGCGCAAAAATGATGATTTTGTGTAACCCACACAACCCAGTTGGACGTGCTTGGGGTTATCAAGATATCGAAGCGGTTGCTACGCTCTGTGACCAATACGGCGTGTGGCTAATTAGTGATGAGATCTGGTCAGATCTTGCCATGCCAAATCACACCTTCTGCTCTGCGCTGCGCCTGCCAGAAGCGCTAAGCGAGCGTCTAATTGTGGCAACCGCAGCCAGTAAAACCTTCGGTTTGTCTTCACTGCGCATCTCTAACTTCGTTATCCAAAACAGCGAGGTAAAACGGCAGTTCGAAACCCGTATGGATGCCCATGGCATGGATGTGTCTAACTGCCTCTCGATGAGTGCCGCTACCGCCGCTTACCGTCACTGCGCGCCGTGGCTCGACGAGCTCAAAGCTTACCTGCAAGGTAATATTGACCAACTGAGCGAATTCTTAGCCCAAGAACTACCGCAAGTCACCATGAGTAAGCCGGAAGCGGGATATTTAGCTTGGATAGATTGCCGTGCCTTAGGGTTACGCGACAAAGAAATCGAAGAGCGCTGTCACGCCCAAGGCCTTATCCCATCAATGGGTATCAGCTTTGGCAAGCAAGGCAGCGGTTTTATTCGCCTCAACCTTGGCTGCCCGCAAGAGAGGTTGATTGATGCCTGTTTGCGCTTGAAAGCGGCATTAAACTAGCGCTCAGAAACCATGTTTGAATCCGCCGTGGCTCCCTCTGAGCTACGGCTCCTTCCAGAAATCCCCTACTACCACAACCACCAAATAAGTGCGCCTTGTTAAACAGGCGACTATATTAAAAGTACGTGCTCATCAAAAACATAGATAGGTATGTCAAAACTCTTCATTCAGCAGTTTATTTCTGCTCGTTCGGTTGTTTCTATTATCACATGGCTGGTACTGGCTATGGGAATCGCTATCTTAAGTAGCCTGTATTATTTCTTGCAGTCTATCGACAACAACGCACAAAGAGCGCTAAGCCAAAGGGTAAGCCTCGCGCTGGAGCTCGATAGTTCACATCGAAAACAGATTCTAAAAGAGTACTCTTACTGGGATGAAGCGTACGAAAACATCGTTTTAAACTACAGCGAGGAGTGGTTAGAACTGTATTTGGATTACCTGATTAATGACAATAACAACATCGACTTTAGTGTTGCGATTGAAAAAAACGATCAGCTTATCTATCTCTCGACCAATACAGAATCCGCCAACATTACCTTCGATGAAGTCATGCAACAAGGATTAACCCAAATGGCGTTAAATTCCGCCAAACAAGACAGCGTAGCTAAAACCGTTAGCGGATATTTGGCCCTCGGCGGCCATCTTTACGTGGTAGTGGGCGCACCGTTTGTAGATGAAGATTCGGCAGCCCCTCATGTCGGCAGCTATTTAGCGTTTGGCAAACAGATTGATGATGAGTACATTCGTCAACTCGCCCGCACTCATCAGTTAGCCGGGCTTCAACTCCACCTCTCTGCTCGCGATGAAGTAAACAATAAAATATTGTACTCTCCATTGGGTAAGGAAATTGGCGCCCTCTCTTGGATTTGCCCCTCGCCCAGCACAGACATCTTACCCGCCATCACCATAATTTTGGTTAGCTTTTCTCTGTTTACTCTCTTTGTTACTCGGCAAATTTTACACAAAGAACAAGCCAACCGAGCCGCCTATGAAGACAAACTCTATATAGAGGCCACGCAAGATCCACTGACAAAAGTGAACAACCGACGCTACTTTATGGACATGGCAAACAAAAGCTTTCATCTATCAAGAAAGGCTAAAAAACGCTTTACCGTCGTCATTATGGACATCGACAATTTCAAATTACTCAACGATACCTACGGCCACTCTTCTGGCGATCATGTTCTAAAATGCTTTTGCGAGATTTGCGAAAAAAACGTTCGAGAAGGCGATATTTTTGCTCGAATTGGTGGTGAAGAGTTTGCGATGTTTTTACCAGAAACCCACGTTAAGAAAGCTTATGAGATGGCAAACCGAATTAGAGAACTCATAATGGAAACCGAATTTCCTGTCAAAGGAGACCTTGTTAACATTACCGTTAGTTGCGGGGTTTCATCACTACGCCAACATGAGAGTTTTGCCGAGCTCCTCGATGAGGCCGATCAAGCGCTTTATCTTGCAAAGCATCAAGGGCGTAACCGGGTGATCATCTACCAAGCGCCACTAAGCACCGACAAACCAACCACCGAAGAATAAAAAAAGCACCAAGTACTTAATACTCGATGCTTTTTACTAGCATAGTGAGTGCGCCGTTTTACACAGCGCTTTCTAATGCTTCCTCTGCGGCTTTGGCCTTATCCAACACTTCAATTCTCACCGCTGCAACCTTGAACTCTGGGATCTTGGCGTGCGGATCGGTGGCGGTAATGGTCAAGCGGTTTGCTGGCGATTCTGCAAAGTGGAATGGCACAAACACCACCCCTTTTTGCATCCGCTTAGTCACAAACGCTGGCGCTTCAATTTCACCGCGGCGTGAGGCCAAACGGATGGTTTCATTATTGCTAATGCCGAGACGCTCTGCATCAAACACGCTGATCATGATGCGCGGGCCTGCGAGGTTATCTAGCCCTTTGGTTTTACGCGTCATGGTGCCCGTGTGGAACTGCTCAAGCAAGCGGCCAGTGGTGAGCACTAATGGGTACTCTTGGTCTGGCAGTTCCGCCGCGTAGCGGAATGGCACCGCGGCAAACTCACCTAAACCGCGCTTAAACTCGGTTTGGTGCATAATGCGCGTTCCTTGTGGGTTGGCATCATTACACGGCCACTGCAAACCATCGCTGCCAATACGCTCCCAACTGATCGCTTGGTATTGCGGCGTCACCTCTGTGATCTCATTGGTGATCTGCTCAACCGATTGGTAATTCCAGTCTGCGCCCATGGCCAAGGCGATGTCTTGAATGATGCGCCAATCTTCCCGAGCGCTGCCCGGCGCTTTAATCGCAGGGTTTAAGCGCTGCACGCGGCGTTCGGTGTTAGTGAAGTGACCGCTCTTCTCTGCAAACGAGAATGAAGGCAGCACCACATCGGCGAACTCCGCCGTTTCGGTTAAGAAGATGTCTTGCACCACTAAGAAATCTAAGCTCTCTAGGCCGTGGATGACGTGTTTTTGATCCGGGTCGCTCAGTACTGGGTTTTCCCCCATCACAAACAGACCACGCACGCTGCGATCGCAGGCACCATCAATGATTTCTGTCAGGGTTAAACCCTTCTCCGTTGATAGATGCGGCGCACTCCACGCCTTAACAAACTTGGCGTGATTATCGGGGTTAACGACTT
>Ga0070724_10000313_pt1 | contig 37557 bp, 36 predicted proteins | sample tdDd001_FD_67278 | JGI IMG/M metagenome (GOLD analysis project Ga0070724, IMG submission 67278) | Marine sediment microbial communities from the Atlantic coast under amendment with organic carbon and nitrate - tdDd00.1 | ecosystem: Environmental > Aquatic > Marine > Coastal > Sediment | place... | reverse complement strand
CTAAGTGCTAAGTGCTAAGTGCTAAGTGCTAAGTGCTAAGTGCTAAGTGCTAAGTGCTAAGTGCTAAGTGCTAAGTGCTAAGTGCTAAGTGCTAAGTGCTAAGTGCTAAGTGCTAAAAATCTAACTTCAAGATCTCGCTCTCTCAAGCTTTTTCTTTTGCTTATCGCTTTTACTTCGCATTTAGCATTTAGCACTTCGCTTTTCACCCTTACTCGAGCCCTAATGCTCGTTTTACGGGTTTAAAGCTTTTACGGTGCTCTTCAATCACACCGTGTTGTTCGATGGCTTCAAAGTGCGCTTTGGTTGGGTAACCTTTGTGCTTGGCGAAACCAAATTGTGGGTACTGCTTGTCTAACTCGTCCATTTCAGCATCGCGCACCACTTTAGCAATAATCGATGCCGCGCTGATCTCGGCCACTCTTAAGTCGCCTTTGACTACCGCAAGACCGTCCATCGGCAGTTCTGGTACGCGATTGCCGTCGATCAAAGCAAGATCTGGCTGAGTACTTAAACCTGCGATAGCGCGCTGCATCGCCACCATCGTCGCTTGCAAAATGTTCAGTTCATCAATTTCACTTGGGCTACAACGACCAACAGACCAAGTCAACGCTTTTTGTTTGATCTCAGGATAGAGCGCCAGACGTTTTTTTTCTGACAGCTTCTTAGAATCATTAAGCCCTTCAATAGGGTTATTCGGATCTAAAATGACGGCCGCGGTCACCACGTCGCCCACAAGTGGTCCGCGCCCCACCTCATCAACGCCCGCAACCAATTGGTAACCTTGTGGGTATTCAAACGGGGGCAACTCTTTTACCACTTTTTTTTCTTTTGTCACAGGCTTTGCCATGGTCTACTTTCCAATCAAATTAAGTACAGCTTGAGCCGCTTGAGTATCGGCGTCTTTTCGGATCCACTGGTGCATCTCGGTAAAGGTGTCGATTAACGCTTGGTTATCCCCAAACAGCGCCTGTTCTACCGGTGGATATAGGTTATCGGCATGGCACTCATCGAGGATAAACTCTTTCACCAACTCTTTTCCCGCCATAATATTAGGTAGTGCGACATATTTGGTGATCGCCAATTTCTGCACGATCCATCCCGTTAAACGATTGACCTTATAGCCAACCACCATAGGGCGCTTGAGCAGCATACACTCAAGCGTCACGGTTCCCGACGCGAGTAACACGGCATCGGCTGCGGTGATCACGTTACGCGCGGTGTCTTGTACTATCACAAAGTTAAGCTCTGGCGCAGTCTGTTGCCAAATCTGTTCAAATTGGGCTTTGCGCTGCTCGTTGACTGCCGCGACCACAAAGCCAACCTCTGGGTGCTGCTGATGAAGCTTACGACAGGTTTCAATAAACGGCTCGGCAATCAAGCCAACTTCCCCACCCCGGCTGCCCGGTAACACGGCTAACCAACGGCGATTTTGCTCAAGCTCAAGTAGCTCGCGCGCTTCGGCTTTATTGGGTTCAAGTGGAATGGCGTCGGCTAAGGTGTGGCCAATAAACTCACACGCCACTTGGTATTTGTCATAAAACGCTTTTTCAAACGGCAGAAACGCTAAAACTAAGTCGGTGGCGGCATCAATTTTAAAGATCCGTTTTGGCCGCCACGCCCATACGGAAGGGCTTACGTAGTGCACCGTTTTCACTCCCGCACGCTTTAAATCTAGCTCTAGGCGCAAGTTAAAATCAGGGGCATCGATGCCAACAAAAACGTCCGGTGGATTTTGGCTAAACTCTTTTACCAGTGCTGCTTTTACTTTAAGCAGTCGTGGCAGTCGGCCCAATACTTCGACCAAGCCCATTACGGCAAGCTCTTCCATCTCAAACTGCGACTGGCAGCCTTGAGCGATCATTTTAGGCCCGCCAATGCCAACAAACTCAGCATTTGGATAGCGCAGCTTCACCGCTTTTATGAAACCTTCACCTAAGGTGTCGCCAGAGAGTTCTCCAGCAACGATACCAATTCTTAAAGGACGTTCTGTGGTCATCGTGATACCCATAAACAGAAAAAGATCGCCGAATAACTGGCGATCTTTACATCAATACCAAAACCAGCTTAATTAGCGAATAATACCGCGTTGTGTGTTACCTAAAAAGTCTAGGAACTGCTTAACAACCGCGTACTCTTCTGCTTCTTTTGCTATTTCTTGCTTCGCTTCTTCCAAAGTTAAGCTTTCACGGTAGAGCTTTTTATACGCTCTGCGCACCGCTTTGATCTCGTCTTTAGAAAAACCTCGGCGCTTCATGCCTTCGATGTTAATACCAAAAGGCTTACAGTGGTTACCTTGCGCCATCACAAACGGCGGAACATCTTGTACCACGATAGAGCCACCGCCAACAAAGCAGTGCGCACCTAAGGTACAGAACTGATGAACCGGAGACAACGCGGTTAAGATCACGTAGTCTTCGATGGTCACGTGACCTGCCAAGGTCGCATTATTGCCAAGGATAACGTTATCACCGACCACGCAGTCATGAGCAATATGGGCGTTAACACAAAATAGGTTGTCGCTACCGACCACTGTGGTGCCTTTGTCTTGAACCGTGCCACGGTGCATTTGAACGCTTTCTCGGATCACGTTTCGATCGCCCACCACCAAAGAGGTGGCTTCACCACTGAACTTTTTGTCTTGGCACTCTTCGCCAATAATTGCGAAGGGGAAAATACGGTTCTCGTTGCCAATTTTAGTTGGGCCTTTGATCACCACATGAGACATAATCTCATTATCTTCACCAATTTCGATGTCGCCAGAGATGTAAGTAAACGGGCCAACCGTTGTGTTAGCACCAATTGTGACATTGCCTTCTATGACGGCAGAGGGATGAATTTGAACCGATTCATGGATCATATTAAAACTCTCGACGGGCACATTTAAGTTCAGCAGAGCATACGACAGCGCCATCAACTTTGGCTACACCATTAAATAGTGCGATACCACGGCGGTCTTTGATAAATTCCACTTCGATCACTAGCTGATCACCGGGTGATACTGGCTTACGGAACTTAGCTTTATCAATGCTGGCAAAGTAGTACAGCTCGTTTTCAGCAGGAGCACCAAACGATTTAAATGCAAGTAAGCCAGTCGCTTGGGCCATCGCTTCTAAAATCAATACCCCTGGAAAAACTGGCAGCTTAGGAAAGTGACCGGTGAACTGAGGTTCGTTAACAGAAACATTCTTAAGACCCACTAGGTACTTAGCTTCTTCGTAGTCTGTTACGCGATCAATCATCAGGAAAGGATAGCGATGGGGAAGAAGCTCTTGGATCTCCGTGATGTTCATCGTTTTCTTTTCAGTAGTCAAAGTCATATTCCTATTGTGCTATTTCTAATTCTAAAAAATTGCCATGAAAGGCAATTGTTATTATAAACAAACTAAGGCCCGCATGATGCAGGCCAGTATCTTGGTTATGTCTGGTTAAGCGTCGCGCTTTTCGCACGCTTTTAAGCGACGATCCATTTCGGCAATCTTATGCACTCGCGGCACCATTTTACGCCACTCTCTGTTCGGCTGAACCGGAACGCCAGAGGAGTATACGCCTTTTTCGGTAATATCGCGCATCACCATCGACATTCCTGTCACGGTAACTTGGTCGACGATGGTAATGTGGCCGTTAACGACCGCCCCGCCACCGAAAATACAATACTTACCAATATGGGTGCTGCCAGCCACAATCACAGCGCCGGCCATGGCGCAGCCATACCCAACGTGCACGTTATGAGCAATCTGGATTTGGTTATCAAGTACAACGTTATCTTCAATAACGGTATCGTCGAGTGTACCACGGTCAATGGTGGTACATGCTCCGATCTCTACTCGGTTACCAATGCGAACTGAACCAACCTGAGGGATTTTAATCCACTCACCTCGCTCGTTAGCATTGCCAAAACCATCAGAACCGATAACCGCATTCGCTTGAATCAGGCAATCGTCACCAATTTTAACATCATGGTAGACACTAACGTTGGACCATAATTTGCTGTTGCTGCCAATTTGGGCATTTTTACCCACAAAGCAACCCGCTCCAATGATAGCACCATCCCCCAAGACCACGCCTGACTCAATCACGGCATTGGCACCAATAGCAACGTTGCTACCTAGTACCACATCGTTGGCAATAACAGCGCTCGGTGCTATGTCACTGGCTGGTTTGGGCGTAGTATCGAGCGCTTGAGCAATCTTGGCATAGGCAATGTACGGGTCTGCGACCACGATGGCGTTGCTAGAACAAAGCTCAAGCTCCGATTCCTTCACCAGTACCGCGCTAGCTTGGCAGTCTGGTAGCGACTTGCGATATTTAGGGTTAGACAGAAAAGCAAGCTGACCTGAGCTTGCTTTTTCCATTGCAGCAAAGCCAGAGACGGTAATATCACCGTCTCCATGCAGCTGACCACCCGCGATTGATGCTACTTGAGCAAGGGTTAATGTCATCATAAAACTTATTTTAGTTCGTTAATCACTTTTTCAGACAGATCTAGGTCTGGTTTAGCAAACTGAAGCGCACTCGCATCAACAATGATATCGTAGCCTTCTTTTTCTGCTACTTTACCAATGGCTGTTTGGATCACTTTAAACAGTTTTGCTTTCTCTTGGTTTTCACGTTGTGCACCTGATTTTTCTAAAGCTTGACCTTTGATTTTGTATTCAGCTTCAAGGCCCGCAATTTGGATTTGCAGGTTACGCATACCGTCTTCACCCAGCAGTTCACCGTCACGGCGCGCTTGCTCGACTTTAGTTTGAATTTTCGCTTGTAGTGCCTTTAACTCTGCAGCCTTGTCTTTAAACTCGGCCTGAAGCTTCTTTTGTACCGCTTCACGCTGCGGGAGAGCTTGGAAAATTTGGGCAGTATTCACGTAGCCAATTTTTTGAGCGGCCTCTGCTGCATTAGCAAAAAAAGAGCTGCTTAGTACGACTAGGCTTAGACCTGCTGCTTTAACGATATTTTTCAAAATTCTCTCCTAACTTTTAGAACGTTCGACCGATGGTGAAAGTAAACACTTCTGTTTTATCACCTTCGTATTGTTTAATTGGGGTTGCCAATGAGAATACCAATGGTCCCATTGGAGACATCCACTGCAATGCTGTACCGACAGAGGCGCGGTAATTTAGTGGATTTGAGTAGTCATAGTAGTAACTGTGACCGGATGTAACGCCAGACTCAGGGTCTAAATAGTTAAACTCGGTATCCCAAACACTCGCGACATCAACAAACACACTGGTACGAATTTGACCGCGTACTTCATCCGATGCAAATGGGGTTGGGAAAATCACTTCCAAACTGGCCAATGCCACCGCGTTACCACCCACGGAGTTATCCGTGGCTGTGTATTTTGAGTTGTTACCGCCAGACGGGTTTTCATCATAAACCGCTTTCGGACCTGCTGAGTTAGAGCGGAAGCCACGCAAAGTCGTAAAGCCACCCGCGTAGTAGTTCTCATAAAACGGGAACAAGTTATCGTTGTCGCCCGACTTACCGTAGCCATTACCGTAGCCTAAACGGCCTCGCAGCAAGAGGGCAAACTCATGTTTTTCCGTTAACGGGAAGTACTGCTTCACATCGTACTGCATTTTAAAATACTGTACGTCAGAGCCAGGTACGGTCATCTTGTAAAATGCCGACTGGTGATTACCCGCGGTCGGGAAGTAACCTCGGTTCAGGTTGTTGCGCGTCCACGAGAGGGTAAAATCAAAATCATCAACGATTAAGGTGTTTTCCGCTGAATTCCAACCATCTTGACTGCGCAGGAACTGCTCTATCTGCACATAAGGGTCGATGTTGGAAATACGGTTATGGGTATAACCGACACCAAATTCGAAGAAGTTCAATTCATCAAACGGGAAACCCCAAGTCAATCGAGAGCCGTAGCTTTCGTTGGTGTAGTCTACGATACCCGCTTCAGATGCTTCAAACTGGTTGTAGAAGATCTTACCACCTAAACTGACCCCATCGAGGTTCCAGTATGGGTCGCGGTATTCCAAGCTCACATTTTTACGATACTTGTTGGTGGAGGCATTAATACCAACACGGTTACCCGTACCTAAGAAGTTATCTTGCTGCAAACCAACTTGGAAACTGATGCCTGATTCAGTACCGTAGCCGACACCAAAGTTCACGCTACCAGAGTTGGCCTCTTTCACGTTATAAACTAAGTCAACTTGGTCTTCAGAGCCTGGTACGCGCACGGTTTGTACGTCTACTTTTTCAAAGAAGCCCAAACGATTCAAACGGCTCTTACCAGTATCGATCGCTTTTGAGTTCAGCCAGGTGCCTTCCATTTGACGCATTTCACGGCGCAGTACTTCGTCACGGGTGGCGTTGTTGCCAGTAAAACGAATATCACGCACGTAAATACGCTTGCCCGCTTCGACATTAATGGTTAGCGATACCTTCTGGTTTTCATCGTCAAACTCTGGAATGGTGCGCACTTGAGGATACGCATAGCCAGCTTCACCTAAGGTACGCTTAACACTTTCCTCTAAGCTGGTAACCGCAGAGCCGTCGTAAGTGTCACCCGACTCAAAAGAGACCATTTGCTTAAACTCGTCTTCTTTGCCGATTAACTCACCGCGAAAGTTCACTTTATCCACTGAGTAAGGCTTGCCTTCATCAATAGTTAGTGTGATGTAAACACCTTTCTTATCCGGTGAAATCGAGACTTGCGTGTTGGTTACTTGAAACTTTAAGTAGCCTTGGTTTAAGTAAAACGAACGCAGTGATTCGATGTCCCCTGCCAGTACTTGTTTTTGGTACTTTTCATTGGCAAGAAAGTTCCACCACGGCACATCAACGTTAAGGTTAAAGCGTGATAGTAGTTCGTCATCGGCAAACACACTGTTGCCAATGAAATTGATTTGTTGAATTTTTGCTGACACCCCTTCGGTGAAAACAAATTTAAGATCCGAGCGATTACGCGGTAAAGGCGTGACCACCGCTTTTACTTCAGCGTTGTATTTACCCACGCTGTAGTAGAAATCTTCCAAGCCTTTTTCAATGTTGCTCAATGAAGTGCGATCGAGGGCTTCGCCCACACGAATGCCTGAAGCATCTAAGTTCTGCTGCAGTTGCTCTTCTTTGATGGCTTTGTTACCAGAGAATGACACGCTGGCAATGGTTGGACGCTCTTTTACTTCAATAACGAGTACATCGCCGTCACGAAGCACTTTGATATCTTCAAAGTTACCTGAGTCGTACAGTGACTTGATGATCTTGGTCACATCCTGCTGTTCAACCGTATCACCAATACGGATTGGCATTTTTAAAAGGGCGGCACCGAGCGCAACGCGCTGCAAACCGTCAATTTTAATGTCCTGCACGACAAATTTTTCTGCACCGCTAACCGCCGCGCTGGTAACCAGTAAGGAGGTAAGTAGTAAATGCTTGATCGCCATATCTATTCTGATTATTCCTTGCTACTTCTTTTTATATGCCAGTTTGTTCTATCAATCAGGTGATATCACAGGCGAGTAAAATCGTTAAACAACGCCACGACCATAAGCGACAAAATGAGCGCTCCGCCAATGCGGTAGCCTACCTCTTGAACGGCTTCGGGCACCGGGCGTCTTATTACTGCTTCAATGGCAAAAAACAATAAATGTCCGCCATCGAGTACAGGTAAAGGTAATAAATTAATAATGCCTAAGTTCACACTGATCAAAGCTAAAAAGCTCAGGAAGTACACCAAACCATAATCAGCTGTGGTACCTGCGCCTTTTGCAATTGAAATCGGGCCACTTAAGTTTTCAATGCCCACATCACCCACCACCAGCTTTTTCATCATGCTGAAAGTGAGCGAAATGATTTGCCCTGTTTTATCAAACGCTTTGCCAATGGAATCAAATACACCATATTTCATCTCAAAGCGATAATTTTCAGGCCATTCTGCGACTTCAGGAGCAATACCCGCAAAACCTACCTCTTTTCCGTTTGAGATTTGTTTTGAATCTGGGGTAAGGCGCAGCTGCAGTGTTTGACCTGCTCTATCAACGCTGACCACAACCACTTGATTGGCGTTGTTCTGAATCGCCTCAACCATCTGTTGCCATTCAGTCACCGTTTGGCCATTCACCGTCAGTAGCCTATCACCGACTTCAAAGCCGGCTTTCTCCGCCGCGCCACTATCTCCGACATGAGCCAAGGTAGTGGAAACTGCAGGCCGGTATGGCAAAAAGCCCAACGTGGCCATTGGTGATTCTTTCTCTGGATTAAAGCTCCAGTCGCGAATGTCTAAATGCTTAACCTGCTCTACCCCAATGGTATCTTCTGAAGTGACGGTTAACGTCATTTCGTCATCACCAATGTGAGAGATCAGCTGCATGTTAACTGAATCCCAGTCTGCGGTTTTGATTCCAGAAACGGCTTTTAGTTCCATTCCAGGTTCAATTCCTGCTTGAGCCACAATAGAGTGCGGGGTCACTTGGCCTACCACGGGTTTCACCGCGGGTACCCCAATCAAAAATACCAACCAGTAAGCAAACAGGGCGAACACAAAGTTAAATATGGGTCCTGCCCCGACTATCGCGCTGCGCTGCCATAACGATTTATGATTAAAAGCGTACGCCTTATCGTCTTCCGTTAGCGTATCCACCCGGCCATCAAGCATTTTGACGTAACCACCCAGCGGGATCAGCGCTAAGCTGTATTCTGTGCCATCTTTGCCAACTTTGGTCCAAATTGATTTACCAAAGCCAATTGAAAACTTGAGTACTTTGACGCCACACCGACGAGCGACCCAAAAATGGCCAAACTCATGAACGGCGACTAAAACCCCAAGTGCAACTACAAAAGAAACTAAATTCCACAATATGCCTGTCATAATGCCCGCTTAGTAATTTGTTCACTGGCTAAACTGCGCGCCATTTTATCTAGCTCGAGTAAGCTTTCCAAGCTATCTAATGCAATGTTTTGCTGTTGTCCGCACAGCTTGCTTAAAACCTGTTCATTCACCGCAGCAATATCGGTAAATTTAATCTGATTGCGCAAAAACGCGTCAACCGCGATCTCGTTGGCTGCATTGAGCCCCGTTGTTGCGTGCTGACCAGCATAACAAGCATCGATCGCCAATTTTAAGCACGGGTAACGTGCATAGTCTGGCTCTAAAAAGGTTAACTCGCCAACTTTGGTAAAATCTAGCGGTGCTACGCCGGCATCAATACGACTCGGGTAAGACATGCTCAACGCAATTGGTGTTGCCATATCGGGCTCCCCCATTTGGGCTAACACCGAGCCGTCACGGTACTGCACCATAGAGTGAATGACCGATTGCGGGTGGATGATCACCTTGAGCTCTTCTTGAGCGGCATTAAACAACCATTTGGCCTCAATGAACTCGAGCCCTTTGTTCATCATAGTGGCAGAGTCGACAGAAATCTTAGGCCCCATAGACCAATTAGGGTGAGCAATGGCTTGCTCTGGGGTGACGGCAGATAACTGCTCAACGTCCGTATAGCGAAAAGGGCCGCCAGAGCCGGTGAGTAAAATCGATGATACGCCATCACGAGCCAAGTCGCAGCGGCCTAAGTTCTCTTGTACTGTTTGCGGTAGGCACTGAAAAATCGCATTGTGCTCACTGTCTACTGGCAGCAATTGGGCACCATACTTGTCAACGGCGTCGATAAACAACTGCCCCGACATAACTAACGCTTCTTTGTTGGCGAGCAATACGCGTTTGCCAGCTTTCACTGCCGCCATCGTCGGAATAAGGCCAGCGGCGCCTACAATCGCTGCCATGACCATGTCAACTTCATCCATTGCTGCTACCGCGCACATGCCTTCTTCCCCACTTAACACTTGAGTGCGTGGACAGGTACTGGCAATGGCTTGTTTCAGTTCAGTAGCGGATTGAGGATGAGCCATGACGGCAAATTGCGGTTGCCATTTCACACAAAGCTGCGCCATCTTAGCGACATTAGTGCCAGCGGCTAAAGCAAAAACTGAGAACTGCTGTGGGTTCTGCTCTACCACCTTTAAGGTACTAGAGCCAATCGAGCCAGTAGCTCCAAGAATGGTTAGGTTTTTCATCCAGTTACGACCGTGTAGAAGCGCAAAAAAGGCAAGAAGGCTTGCCTTTTTTGTCATAATTAGAAAATAAAGTAGAGTAAAGTAAACACTGGGAATGCCGCGGTTAAACTATCAATGCGGTCAAGCACACCACCGTGCCCCGGTATGATGTTACTGCTGTCTTTAATGCCAGAAACCCGCTTAAACATGCTTTCGACCAAGTCGCCTAAAACCGAAATCACCACAGTAACCAGTGTGATAAATGCCATTACAGGCCAACTTGAGAACTCAATATTGAACCAGGTCGCAGCGCCCCAACCGACAACAAATGCCGCAATAATGCCGCCGACTAAACCTTCAATCGTTTTATTTGGACTGACATGCGGCGCCATTTTCGTTTTGCCAAATGATTTGCCCGCAAAATAAGCGCCACTGTCTGCAGACCAAACGATGAAACAGACAAACAGTACCAGTTTCGCGCCATGATAAGGGTTTGCATCTACCCCTTCCGCTCGAAGCAAAATAACACTGGTAAAAAATGGGATCAGGGTTAACCAGCCAAACAGGTGGCGCAGTAAGTTGGAGTTTTGCCAAATTGCCGTTGATTTGGGATAAGTGATCGCCAATGCACTGGCAAATAACCACCAGAGAGAACCCACGACTAAGACCGCCATGTGACCTGTCGGTAACGGGGACAATTGGCTGTGTTCAAAAGGTAAAACAACCAGCGTTGCGACCAAAGCAAGAATCGAAGGCACCAAAGCAAACTGGCGAGAATTATGCTTTACAAACTGGGTCCACTCCCAAAATCCGAGCAACGTTACCCCTGCGAGTGCGGCGATAAACAGCGGCATAGATAATTCAAAAATACCTAATACGACCAGTGGCGCCAAAATTAGTGCGGTGATAATTCTTTGTTTCAAGCTAACGAGTCCTTTTCTTTATTATTCTTTCATGAGTTGGGTGATCTGCTCACCCGTGCAACCAAATCGACGCTCGCGATTGACAAACCAAGCCACTGCCTCCGCTAAACTTTGCTCATCAAAGTCTGGCCAATATTGCTCGGTAAAGTACAGTTCTGCGTAAGCCATTTGCCACAGGATAAAATTACTGATCCGACGTTCACCACTGGTGCGGATCATCAAATCGACTTCGGGCAAATCTGCCATGGTCAAATAAGAAGTGATCAGGCTTTCATCAATATCATCGCTCATCAGTTGGCCTTGCGCGGCGTCCTGGGCAATTTTCTTCACAGCCTGAGCGATATCCCACTTACCACCATAGTTGGCCGCGACGTTCACCACCATGCCCGTATTGGAGGCGGTGAGCTGCTCAGCTTCGGCGATTTTCTTTTGCAAACGCTGACTAAAGCGCTGAGTATCGCCAATAATACGCAATCGTAGGTTATTTTTATGCAGACGTTTTACTTCTTTCGATAGAACTGTGATAAACAGCTCCATCAAGAGGCTGACCTCTTCTTCCGGACGGCGCCAGTTTTCACTGCTGAAAGCAAAAAGGGTGATCGCCTTGATACCAAGACGGGATGCGGCGGAAATCGTCTTACGCACAGCTGCCACACCAGCTTTATGGCCAAAAACGCGCGGTTTTCCTTGAGACTTTGCCCAGCGGCCATTGCCATCCATGATGACTGCAATATGTTTGGGAAGAGCGTCTGGAGAGACTTGAGTGTTCAGCATAGTGAATAAAATGAATTAAATGGGGCAGTGATAATAGCATATAAAAAAAGCGCTGTGCTGCTAGCACAGCGCTTTCCAACAGAAAAGTGTCACAATCGCTGGTTTATAATCCGATTTAACTCAGGGTAAACCGGACTAGGCGATGTTTTATACTTCCATCAATTCTTTTTCTTTGGTCGCTAACACTTCATCAACGCTCTTAACCGCTGCATCTGTTAGCTTTTGAATTTCGTCTTGTGCTTTACGATCTTCATCTTCAGAGATCTCTTTGTCTTTTAATAGACCTTTAAGATCGCTGTTCGCATCACGACGAATGTTACGGATAGCCACACGGCCACCTTCAGCTTCACCACGTACGATCTTAACCAGATCTTTACGGCGTTCTTCTGTTAGCGGTGGAAGTGGTACACGGATAACCGTACCCGCAGACATTGGGTTTAGACCCAAGTCAGACATCATGATCGCTTTTTCGATAAGAGGAGTTAGCTCACGGTCGAATACTGTAATGGCTAGCGTACGCGCATCTTCAGCCACAACGTTTGCAACTTGGTTAAGAGGCGTTGGTGCGCCGTAGTACTCTACTGAAATACCAGAAAGCAAGCTTGGGTGAGCACGGCCAGTACGAATTTTAAGTAGGCTGTTTTTCAGTGCTTCTACGCTTTTTTCCATGCGCTCTTGGGCGTCTTTTTTGATTTCATTAATCACAATGTCACCTTAATATCTTTCTATTTTTGAGAGTGCGTTTTTCCGAACAACCTATTCAGCGTCGCTGATCAAAGTCCCTTCGGTCTCACCCATAACCACGCGGCGAAGTGCACCTGGCTTATTCATGTTAAATACACGGATAGGCATTTTGTGATCACGCGCAAGTGTGAACGCAGCCAAATCCATGACTTTTAATTCTTTTTCAAGAACAGTGTTGTAGTGAAGCTTATCATACAGCTCTGCATCTGGGTTGGCTACTGGGTCTGCGTTATATACACCATCTACTTTTGTCGCTTTGAGAACTACGTCAGCTTCAATTTCAATACCGCGCAGACAAGCTGCAGAGTCCGTAGTAAAGAACGGGTTACCTGTACCAGCAGAGAAAATCACCACGCGGCCTTGACGAAGTTCGCGAATCGCATCCGCCCAGTTGTAATCGTCACACACACCTTTAAGTTGGATAGCAGACATTACACGTGCGTTTACGTAAGCACGGTGCAGCGCATCACGCATTGCTAAACCGTTCATTACCGTCGCTAGCATACCCATGTGATCGCCTACTACGCGATTCATCCCAGCTTCAGCAAGACCTGCACCGCGGAATAAGTTACCACCACCGATAACCACACCAACTTGCACACCCAACTCAACCAACTCTTTTACTTCCTGAGCCATACGCTCAAGAATCGCTGGATCAATACCAAAGCCATCTTCACCTTGAAGCGCTTCACCGCTAAGTTTTAGCAGGATACGTTGATATACGGGTTTAGGGTTCGTAGTCATGGCGTTTACCTTTCAAATGGAGTTGTTGATTAACAGTCATGGATAGAGGTTCTAAAGGCTAAGTGGGGACACTTCGCGTTTAGCATTTAGCGCTTCGTACTTGAGCCTTCATTCATCACTGCTAACTTTTCATATTCTAGTCATAAAAAGACCGCAGCCTTGGCCACGGTCTTTTTTTAAACAATACGCTAAGGATTAACCTTTTTGTACCGCTGCAACTTCGTCTGCGAAGCTCATTTCTGCAGCTTTCTCGATACCTTCACCAACTTCTAAACGTACGAAGTTAGTTACTGCAGCGCCTTTCTCTTTAAGAATTTCACCAACAGTTTTCTTAGGTTCCATAACGAAAGCTTGACCAGTTAGAGAGATTTCGCCTGTGAATTTCTTCATACGGCCAACAACCATCTTCTCTGCGATCTCAGCAGGCTTGCCTTCGTTCATAGCGATTTCTACTTGAACTGCTTTTTCTTTTTCTACTACGTCTGCAGGTACGTCTTCTGGGTTAACAAACTCAGGACGTGATGCAGCAACGTGCATTGCAACGTGCTTAAGCGTTTCAGCTTCGCCTTCACCAGCAACAACAACACCGATTTTCTCACCGTGACGGTAAGTAGCAAGTGCAGCACCTTCAACGTAAGATACGCGACGGATGTTGATGTTTTCACCGATTTTAGTGATAAGAGCGATACGAGTCTCTTCGAACTTAGCTTGAAGAGCTTCGATGTCTAGTTTTTCAGCTAGAGCAGCAGTTGCTACTTCGTCAGCGAATGCTAGGAAACCAGCATCTTTAGCAACGAAGTCAGTTTGACAGTTTACTTCAAGAAGAACTGCAACGCCGTCAGCATCTTTGATGATGATCGCGCCTTCAGCTGCAACGTTACCAGCTTTTTTAGCTGCTTTCGCTGCGCCACTTTTACGCATGTTCTCAATTGCTAGCTCGATATCGCCTTCAGCAGCAACAAGCGCTTTTTTACATTCCATCATGCCAGCGGCTGTGCGCTCGCGAAGTTCTTTTACTAGAGCAGCAGTAACAGTTGCCATTCTTAAAATCCTCGGTTGATTCCATTTTAGGTAAAAATCAGGGGCACGCATTCGGCCCCTGATGCTAACTATGACTTAGCTTACGATAAAGTAAGCTAAGTGATTCAGAGTCGCTATTACTTAGCTTCTTCTACGAAACCGTCTTTTTCAGCAACAGCTGCAACTACGTCTTGGTTGCGACCTTCAGTTACTGACTGAGCAGCAGCGTTAAGGTATAGCTGTACCGCACGGATTGCATCGTCATTACCAGGAATGATGAAGTCAACGCCGTCTGGATCAGAGTTAGTATCAACAACTGCGTATACTGGGATACCTAGGTTGTTTGCTTCGCGAACTGCGATGTGCTCGTGATCAGCATCGATTACGAATAGAGCGTCAGGTAGACCGCCCATGTCTTTGATACCACCAAGAGACTTCTCAAGCTTCTCCATTTCGCGAGTGCGCATTAGAGCTTCTTTCTTAGTTAGTTTCTCGAAAGTACCGTCTTGAGCTTGTGCTTCAAGATCTTTAAGACGCTTGATAGACTGACGAACAGTTTTGTAGTTCGTTAGCATGCCGCCTAACCAGCGGTTGTTAACGTAAAACTGGTTGCTAGCGATAGCAGCTTCTTTAACAGCTTCAGATGCAGCGCGTTTCGTACCAACGAAAAGAACTTTACCTTTTTTCTCGCCAACTTTGTTTAGCTCAGCTAGAGCTTCGTTGAACATTGGTACAGTTTTTTCTAGGTTGATGATATGAACTTTGTTACGAGCACCAAAGATGAATGGCTTCATTTTTGGGTTCCAGTAACGAGTCTGGTGACCGAAGTGTACACCAGCTTTTAGCATATCGCGCATTGATACAGTTGCCATTTTAAATTCCTCTACGGGGTTAGGCCTCCACGTGCCCCATGCGTCCGACTCTACCTCTCAACATTGAGTAAGCGAGCACCCCGGATCATGTGTCGGTACGTGTGTGATTTAAAGATAATTTTGTTTAGACCCAAAAACGGCTTCGCCAATTGGAGAGAACAGTTCTTGGTTCCGGCGCGCTTTATACCATAAAAGAGGGGTTTATTGCTAGTGAAAAATGGCAAAAAGAAGAATACAGAGACGGGCTTTGCCCTGAGAGTACAGAATACGGAAAAAGCAGAGACTAGATGCTAGAAACGAGATCGCTACGCTCCTATAAGAGCAATAGCCTCCGATCCCATCTTTCGCTCTTATCGCCTTTAGCCTTTAGCCTTTAAGTAAGCGCAGCGCATCCTGTAATCTGTATTCTGTATTCTGTATTCTAGTGAGCAAAACGAATTCCGTATTCTTCTCTTACCTTCTCTACTCTTTATCAATCTCATTCTCACTGATAGAATAGTCCGATTGCATTTAAAAAGATTGAGAAAGTAAATGTCTATCAAAATCAAAACGGCGGAAGAAATCGAAAAAATGCGCGCAGCCGGCAAATTGGCCGCTGAAGTGCTAGAAATGATCGAACCCCACGTAAAAGCGGGTGTGACGACAGAAGAGCTTGACCAGATTTGTCACAAGTTCATCACTGATAATGGCGCCTACCCTGCACCACTAGATTACCATGGTTTCCCGAAGTCAATTTGTACCTCAATCAACCATATTGTTTGTCACGGCATTCCAGCGACGGCCGATGAGATGGGCAGCACAGGTAAAGCTAAGCCAGCGGTATTAAAAGATGGCGATGTGGTTAACATCGACATTACCGTTATCATTCCTAACGACAAAGACGCCTCACTCGCGACTCGTCCAGAAGGCTACCACGGTGATACTTCTAAGATGTTCTACATCGGCGATGTAGCACCAGCAGACCGCCGTTTATGTATGGTCGCTCAAGAAGCGCTTTACATCGGCATGAAGAAAGTAAAACCGGGCGTTAAAGTTGGCGATATCGGCGCGGCTATTGATAAGTACATTAAGGGAACAACACCTAAGTTCTCAATTGTAAAAGACTTCTGCGGCCATGGTATCGGCAACGAGTTCCACGAAGAGCCACAAGTCGTACATTACAAAGCGAAAAACATGCAGTACGACAAACGTACCCTACGTGAAGGCATGATTTTTACTATTGAGCCTATGATCAATGCTGGTAAATACGGCTGTAGCATCGATAGTGAAGACGATTGGACCGTTTACACAGGTGATGGCAAAAACTCAGCTCAGTGGGAACACACTATCCTAGTAACCGCAGACGGCTGTGAAGTTCTAACTTTACGCGAAGAAGAAACGATTCCTCGTTTGATGGTTAACAAATAGTTCATATCCTCTCATCCCCAGCCATGCGCTGGGGATTTTTTATTTCGCTCTATTCATCAATTGGCATTCAACCTATTAGGCTGATACATTAGAAGCATCGTTTTACGCTGCATGGAACGCATTGAATGCCCTTTCAATCTCCGCTCACATTTTCCGACGAGCAGTTGACTGCTGACTCACTACGTCAGCAACTTGCTCACTTTTCTGACTATCAAAAACACGAGTTCTTAAACCATCACTCGGTGACCGATCTGGTGTTAGGCCGCTCAGAGTACATGGATTTGTTGCTCGCTCGGTTATGGCAGTTCTATGGCTTTAATCATCAACATGATCTGAGCCTTATCGCGGTGGGCGGTTATGGCCGTGGCGAACTCCACCCCCTTTCCGATATCGACATTCTTATTTTGTCACAGCAGGCCATCCCTGCTGAGCAAGAGCAGAAAATAGGCGAGTTTATTACCCTATTATGGGATCTTCGCTTGGAAGTCGGCCATAGCGTACGAACCCTTGACCAATGCCGCGAAGTAGGCCTTGAAGACTTAACCGTTGCTACTAACCTGCAAGAAGCGCGCTACTTGTGTGGCAGCGAAGAGCGCTTTCAGCAACTCAAACTAATGGTCCACTCCGAAAGCTTTTGGCCAAGTATTGAGTTTTTTCAAGCAAAATTACAAGAGCAACGAACCCGTCACGCCCGTTATCACGATACCACCTATAACCTTGAGCCGGACATTAAGTCCAGCCCAGGAGGGCTACGCGATATCCATACGTTAAGCTGGGTCGCGAGGCGCCACTTTGGTGCGACATCGCTGTTTGAGATGAGCCGCTACGGCTTTCTAACCGACGGCGAGTACCGAGAACTGCTCGAGTGCCAGGACTTTCTCTGGCGAGTAAGGTTTGCGCTGCACATTGAGCTAAGGCGCTACGATAACAGGCTCACCTTCGCCCACCAGCTACAAGTCGCAGAACACTTAGGCTTTAGTGGACAAGGTAACAAACCCATCGAGATGATGATGAAAGAGTTCTACCGCACGCTACGCCGCGTTGCAGAGCTCAATAAGATGCTACTCAAGTTATTTGACCAAGCGATTATCAATGATGGCGAAGAACTGGCCACTGAGATCATCGACGACGATTTTCAGCGCAGCGGGCCATTTATTGAAGCGAGAAAACCAGCTCTGTTTCAAGCGCGGCCAGAAACCATTCTCGATATGTTTATCCATATCGCCAATGACTCGACCATCGAAAGCGTGGCGCCAGCCACCTTGCGCCAGCTTCGCACCGCTCGACGTCGATTAAATAAATTTCTCCACACAATGCCAGAGGCAAGGGAGCGATTTATGACCTTAGTGCGCCACCCAAACGCCCTTCACCGAGCTTTTAGCTTAATGCACAAACTGGGCGTTATGGCGGCTTACCTGCCTCAGTGGAGCCAAATCGTTGGCCAGATGCAGTTTGATCTGTTCCATGTCTATACTGTCGACGAACACAGCATTCGACTACTCAAGCATATCCACACCTTTAGCTACGCCAAAAACCACAGCAAGCACCCGATCTGCTGCGAAGTGTACCCTCGTATCCAAAAGAAAGAGCTACTGATCTTAGCGGCGATTTTCCACGACATTGGCAAAGGGCGCGGAGGAGATCACTCAGAAATTGGCGCGGAGGAAGCACTTGAGTTCTGTATTGAGCACGGGTTGTCCAAACCAGAAGCCAAACTTGTCTCTTGGCTGGTCAAGCATCATTTGCTGATGTCGGTTACCGCCCAGCGCCGTGATATCTATGACCCTGATGTGGTTACCGAGTTTGCCAAACTGGTTCGCGATGAAGAGTATCTTGAGTATTTAGTCTGCCTTACCGTTGCCGATATCTGCGCTACCAACCCAGAACTGTGGAATAGCTGGAAACGAACCTTATTGGCTGAGCTCTATCACTCCACCCAGCGGGCGCTAAGACGCGGGTTAGAAAATCCGGTCGATGTGCGAGACAGAATTCGTCATAACCAACAAATGGCCTCGGCACTGCTGCGCAAAGAGGGCTTTACTGCCCGTGAAATCGAGCTACTTTGGCGCCGTTTCAAGGCCGACTACTTCTTACGTCATACTCATGCGCAAATCGCCTGGCACAGTGAGCACTTATTACGCCAAACCTCTCAAGAGCAGCCGTTAGTGTTAATTAGTAAAAAGGCAACCCGCGGCGGAACCGAGGTGTTTATCTACTCCAAAGATCTGCCCAACCTGTTTGCTACTGTTGTTGCCGAACTGGATAGGCGCAACTTTAATGTGCATGATGCGCAGGTCATGACCAGCAAAGATGGCTATGCCTTAGATACCTTTATGGTACTCGACCAACACGGCGCCCCTATTGAAGAAGGACGACATGGCAACGTGATCCGTCATCTAGTGAATGTACTCGAAAGCGGAAAATCCACCACCATTAAAGTCCGTCGCACACCAAGAAAGCTGCGCCATTTTAATGTAAAGACTCGCGTCGACTTTATCCCCACTCGCACCAAAAAGCGCACCTTAATGGAGTTTGTCGCCCTCGACACCCCAGGCTTACTGGCAAAAGTGGGGGCGACGTTTGCGGCGCTCAAAATCAGTTTACACGCTGCAAAAATCACCACCATCGGCGAGCGGGCAGAAGATTTATTTATCTTAACCTCACAAGAAGGCGGGCCTCTTTCCGAGCAAGAGCAGCAAATTCTGCGAGACAAATTGATTGAAAAAGTGAGTGAGTTACAGCCGGAGTAGCATTTCCTACTGTTGTGGGCAAGAAGCGCGATCTTGCCCACAACTTACTCGCATCTTGCCTATCTACCACGCCGTTTGACTGCTACAGTTGTATAGGAATCAACCCATCAAATGTGACAACTGCGAGGTCCTCTATGTATCCCAACCTCACCGGTTTAGGTATCCAAGATCCAACTCAAATTGAACGCTACTCTCTACGCCAAGAAGCGCAAAAAGATGTGCTGAAGATCTATTTTCATAAGCAAAAAGGGGAGTTTTTTGCCAAAAGCGTAAAATTCAAATACCCGCGTCAGCACAAAAATGTTCTCGTCGACAGTGGCAGCCATCAATACAAAGAAGTCACCGAAATCAACCGCAACCTCACCTTGGTTATCGACGAACTCAACGCCCTCACCCGCCCTGCAAAACGACAAGAAGTCGACCCTAAAGCGAAAATATTAAGTGATTTGCGTCATTTGGAAAAAGTGGTTTCGAGCAAGATTGCAGAAATTGAGGCGGATTTAGAGAAGTTGAAGTAAGGGGAAATAAAGAAGAATACAGAGACGGGCTGCGCCCTGAGAATACAGAAATGCCTGTTCAGGCGCCCCGATAGGCATCACCCATCTTAATATAGGGAGGCAAAATCTTACCCGCCTCCCCCCTGCTTTATTGTCTCTAGTCTCTAGTCTCTAGTCTCTAGTAAGCAAAGCGCATTCTGTAATCTAGTGAGCGAAGCGAATTCTAAGCTCTTATATCACCTCATCCCAACCAAACTCGGCGATCAGCTTTTGCCACACCTCATCAAAGCCAGCTTTTAGCACTAACTCTTGCTCGGTGTACGGGTGAACAAAACGTAGCTCTGAGGCATGCAGTAGCAAACGGCGGGCGTCGTAATGCTCGCGGAACAAGCGGTTGTGTTTACCATCGCCGTGAGAGGTATCGCCAACAATCGGATGACGTAGGTGGGCCATGTGGCGGCGCAGTTGGTGTTTACGGCCTGTTTTTGGTTTCATCTCAACCAAGCCATAACGGCTGGTTGGGAATCGGCCTGTCGAATGAGGCACTTCCACTTTGCCAAGCGGCTGGTACTCAGTTACCGCCTCTTTGGCTTCTTTATCTTGATCGGCAAACTTATCGGCAATCTTATCCAGCTCTTCTTTTAGTGGATAGTCGAGTGTATCGCCTTCCTCTATCCAACCACGAACAATCGCGTGATAGGTTTTTTGCATCTCATGGTTGGCAAACATCGGCGACACTTTTGCGGCTATCTCGCTAGAAAGGGCAAAAACCAACACCCCAGAAGTAGGCCGGTCTAAACGGTGCAGCGGGAACACATGCTGGCCAATTTGGTCGCGCAAAGTTTGCATCACAAACTGAGTTTCATGCTTATCAAGCCAAGAGCGGTGCACCAACATACCCGCGGGTTTGTTCACCGCGACCAAATAGTCATCTTGATAGATTATTTCGAGCATCATTTGCACACCTTATCTATTTGCTGGATCAAAGCGATAAGTTCACGATACTGAGCATGCTCTTGCCAAGCTTGTTCAAAATAAGGCGCAATCTCAAACCCTTGTGGTAAAGGGGAACCTTGCTCCATAAGCGCTCGAATTCGGGCAATAAATATCCACTGTAGCCACTCATTCGGCTCTAACATATCAATGGCAAATGGTTGCTGGCTCATTAATGCCTCGGCTGAAGGCGGCGTCTGCTGCCAAAGTTTCTGCGTACGCATTTGCGCTTCTAATTGCTCAAATAGCGTACTAAGTTGGGATACCTTTGTCATTTTCGTGACTTCTAACCTTGAAAAATGGCGATAGAGTACCATTTATTGATGAAAGACTAATAGGATAACTCGCTCTGATGGAAACCATTCATACTTTGACCCAACTGTTGTCAGACAGCGACTGCCAATACTGCATTTACGATTTAAGCCGCAGTGTCCAGCCACTGACCGAAGAACAATTTAAACGCATAGAACAAGCACAGCTGCCTTACCCTTATCCTATTCAGCGCCACGCCCAAATTGCGATTGCTTACTGGAATGAAAAAAAACAGCCTTGGATCTGGTTTCTAAAATTTGAGCTAGATGAGCGCGGACTACTTAAACAAGCCAACATAGGTAATTTCATTAAGTATGTTCTGGAAGCGATGGGCACCCGCTTAGGCGGCGAGGTCAGCGAAGAGCAGCAACAAAAACTGGCAAAGAACCCATACACCTTCAAGCCATCGGAAGACAAAATGGCGGTATTCCACAGCCAACTTCGTGCCAGCTTAGACATGTCCACCAGCCAATACTACGAGCATGCCCAGCACTACTTCCAAGGTGGCCTTGGTTGGGATAACTGGCAAACCATCGGTTTACAAGGCATCACCGACATCTGTGCGCGTCTTAGCAGCGAGCAAAATGGTGTTATGGTACGTAAAGCACTCAACCACCTACCTGGCGAGCCACTGTACGCGCTACTCGGCGCGCTGGAACACACAGCCGCGCTACCTGAAAAGCTAGCCGAGCGACTGACTGAACTCACGCTAGCCGAGTGTCAATCTGATGATCCCGACCTATTCTTGCTCTCAGCCCTAGTGAGATCGCTATCCGGTGCAGATCAACAAGCCTTAACCAACGTCATCAACACCATCTTAGCGAGCCCAAGGCTCAGCCACCCTGAAGTATTAATTGCGATCGCAGGCCGCTGCTGGAGCGCCTTAAACAGCGCGGCAGTTTCCGAGCAGTTCCTATTGCGTTTAGCGCAGTCTGGTAACCAAGCTCTCTTTAACCAGTTGTTCGCTGACCTTGTCATGCTACCAGAGCTGCGTATGGTGCTGCTGCCAATGCTGCACAATACCCCCAATCAAGAACTGGCTTCAGCCCTGATTAAGCTGCAGCAAAATACCAAAGGCCAATAAATGATATCCGACTTGCTGGCAATACTCGCCCTGACGCTTTTCTGCTTTGCCTTCTGGCAGCAGAGACGCCAATCAGAGCTTGCAAAACAAGCCATCTCCCGCCGCTGCCAGCAACTCGATATTCAGCTTTTAAGCACCGCTTTCGTTGGCCATCGCTTTAAACACAAAAACGGCCGCTTTGGCTGGCATACTGTGTATCAGTTTGAGTTTTCATCCTTGGGTGATGATTATTATCAAGGGGAGTTAACCATGATTGGTTTTCGGGCGGTGGGCTTTGATATTCCGCCGTATCGGATGTAGGTAGAGCGTAGAAAAGAGCGAATACGGAGACGGGCTGCGCCCTGAGATTACAGAAAGCGCGCAAGAAACGAGAGCGGTCGCGAGCGACCTTCTAGAAGCTAGACCGCTTCGCTGCTATAAGAGCACAAACCTCAGTCCGCTCTTGCTCTTATAGTCTCTAGTTTCTAAATGAGCATAGCGAATTCTGTAATCTGTATTCTGTAATCTCAACGCGAAGCGTTCTGTACTCTATCTTTGCTCCAAATATAAGAAAAGCCCCGATACTTGCTTATAGGGGCCGTATCATTCAAATCTGAGCACATATACATCAAAAGTCATAATCAATGCCGAGACCGTGATTATCACTGATAGCAAACAAGTAACCACATAAAAAACAAAGCTATAAATAGTAAACCAAGAAGGGCTGACGTCTCTTATTTTACTCAACCCTCTTTTTTTGCCTAACCACGGAAAAGCGACATTAGCAGCAACGGAGAAGCGCAATATAATTGCGACTAAATCCCAACCAGTAGCTAGATGTTTCTCAACCTCTGTGCAGTCTGCTCCTCCAAATCGGTAAGCTCTAACTGCCTGTGGAGTAAGAACAATCAAAGGAAAACCTACGATAATGATCCATACAAGTAATATCCCACCAGGAACTAAAACGCCAAAAAGTGCGTAATGTATAATTTGCTCCAATACTAGCTGCATATTACTTCCATTGTTCGCAACGTATTTTGTTTAAGACAGAAAATAGCTATCTATGATTAATATAAAGGTTGATATAAAGCCTGCGACCATCAAAACACTCGTGACAACGCTAAAGAGCAAGCAATAGTGAGCAAACCATGTTGGACAAACTTCTCGAATCTTGGTTAATCCTCTTTTTTTTCCGAGCCATGGAAATGCAACACTGTGCACAACAGAAAATCGTAGAATAAGTGCAACAAAATCCCAGCCCGTCGCCAAATCTGATTCAACTTTGGTTCCCCCTACCAAAAACCAATAATCTTTAACTGGTTGAGGGGTAAGAATAATTAAAGGAAAACCAACGATGATTATCCATACTATAAGCAAGCCACCAAATATAAACATTCCCCAAAACGAGTATCGAACTATCATCTCTAGAATCAGCTGCAAAACTTATTCACTCCAGTCAATGTTACAAGGTCTGACTCACCATAATCCGCATGATAATATCGCAATGCCGCCTTTCCCGAGACATAACTTATTGCTGACGATGCAACACCTAATACCAATGCCGTAACCCAACCGACAGGAGTTGCAACAATAAAAAATGAAATTGCTGCACCGCCCATCACACCAACTACCGCACTAGCAGCAGTTTCCACCAAGATCTCATTTTTCTTTGCGTTTGTTTTTGCGTTCGCTATTTGGTGACATGCCATTCCAACATTTACAGCTGTCAGTACTGTTCCGCCACGAGCGGCAACTTTGGATATCGTGGATAATCTTTGTGTGTTTCCATGCAATGCGGCAGTAGGCCTGACACCTTTAGCTCTAGTTATCCTCATCGCTTCTTTCGCTGTTTTACCTTTAAAAAGAAGTTTCTCTGTAGGGCCAAGATTTCTTGCCGCTTTCTCTAATAGCTGCTTTCTACGGTAATCATATTGACCTTTAGAAAGCTTGCCTGACTTGTAACTTTGATAGACTTCACTGACCTGTTTAAGCAGCGCTATATTTCCCTTGTCCTGGCTGCCTAGGAGAATTCCCATAGACGCAAACGTTACTCCAGTTCCAGTACTTCCTACTCCCCAGTATTCTTCCATAACCGACAATAGAGAAAAAATCTCTTGTTCTGGTTGGGAAAGCGTTTTCATCGTCAGCTCAAGGTTTTCTTGTTCTTTGGCTGACACTAAAGGTTTAGAGGTTTCCTTAGAATCGATTGCTCTTAAATTTATGGTTTGACTGATTTTAATTACGTTCGAGTCTTTGATAGTGGGATTGTCTGCCAAGATTTGCTTCATGGCTCTCTGATACCCATCAGTGCCATATCTAAAGTTATAAAATTTCAAAATAACTTTTGAAAGCGTATCCCCGGGTTTTACCACATACAAACAGCTGTATCGGTTAACACTATTAAAATAAGTCGTATTCATAGACCTTTCCCTGTTTAAATATTGTACAAGGAAAATACAGACGGACTTCTGAAAGTTAAAGAAAGCGGCACTTCATAGCACCTTTTTATCGACGGGGTTAACATTTACTAGTAAAAACAATAACTAAGGAAGTTATCATTAACTAGATGGTAGAAAAGAGCGAATACGGAGACGGGCTGCGCCCTGAGATTACAGAAAAGCAGAGACTAGATCGCTGCGCTACTAGAAACTAGGCCGCTTCGCTTCTATAAGAGCAAAAAAAAGAGCACAAACCTCAGCCCGCTCTTCTAGTTTCTAAATGAGCATAGCCAATTCTGTATTCTCAACGCGAAGCGTTCTGTACTCTATAAAAAAGAAAAGCCCCGATACTTGCGTATCGGGGCCGTAGTCTTACTCGCAGCAATCCAGCTACTAAAAGTGCTCCATGCATCAAATCCTTGATAGCAGCGCTGTATCCTTCAGCGTAATCCTTTTCATCGCCTTCCTAGCGGTGTCCTTGATCTTATCCTGATCTGCTAACCTTCCTGATTAGCGTACTCACTTGTTCCTTGAGCGGTGTCCCTTACATCATCCTGATGCTCGTTCCTTGCCTCTATCCTAGAGGTGTCCATTGTCTTTCCTTAGTAGTTACCATCCTAGTAACTGTTGAGTCCGTTCAATGTCCTGTTTGCTCCTTGCTTGATTATTCATCCTAAATAACCAAATCTTCATCCTGAAGATAACCAAATCCTTGGTGCTTTCCTGTTCCGTGTCAGCATCCTTCCGACACCCTTAAGATTACTTATCTGGCTAAAATGGGCAATAGACTATATCAACAAAGAGATCGCCCCTAGTGATATAAAAACCGAAGAATTACTCAAAAACAAGCACTTAACAACGGAGCTAGCCATCTCCCCCATAGATAAAGGCATTATATCCTACAAGCCGTGTAAGAGATCTCTTACAAGGGTAATGGCGTTTTTCTCTTTTTCTCATCAAAGTAAAAAAAACAAAGTGTGATTTAAAACACATCTTTTGCGGCTAGCCAAAGCGCATTTATGCACTTAATATATGCCAAGTAGTCAAATGACCCTTTGTAAGCCGCTTTATATCGATATCTTTAGGAGTGCTCGTGCTAACAAAAGACGTAACAGCAGAATTAGAAACGGTGATGCAGTCACTCGCCGATCAAGGAAAAGAGCCGACGGTGGCTTTGGTAAAAGCGCGACTATCCACTCCAGTGCCAATGCCTGCTATCATTTCCGCTTTAAAAGGCTGGAAATCCAGTCAACGTATTCCAAAAATTGAAGTGGCGAAACCACAGCAAAATGACAATGACCGAATCGCGCAACTTGAACAGCAAGTCGCCGACCTAATGCGCCGTATAGAGGCTCTGGAAAACAAATAATGACCATGCAAATCTGGGTCGATGCTGACGCATGCCCAAAAGTTATCCGCGACACCTTAGTGCGCGCCGCCGAGCGTACCGGATTAGAGCTCACTTTCGTGGCTAATCACAATGTACCAGTGCCCAAGCGAGTCAATATTCACTCGATACAGGTTGCCAGTGGTTTTGATATTGCGGATAACGAGATCGTAAAACGAGTCAACCCAGGGGATTTGGTGATAACGTCCGATATTCCCCTTGCTGATGAAGTGATCGATAAAAAAGGCCAAGCGTTAAGCCCAAGAGGCGAGCTTTACACCAAAGATACCATCAAAGTACGACTGAACATTCGTGACTTTATGGATACCATGCGTTCAAGCGGTGTTCAAACCGGCGGCCCAAGTGCGCTTTCGCAAACCGACCGACGCGAGTTCGCCAACCACCTAGACCGAATTCTTGCTAAAAGGTGAGTGCAAAGCTCTAAGTGCTAAGTAGGTGCGAAGTGCTAACTTCGACCACTTCGCACTTACCATTTCATTCTTAACACTCTTTAATCTCTGGCTTCATTATGGAGATAATGAAATCTAACAGTTGCTGCCAAGCCTGGCGATGTTCATCGCTGTACGCCTCACCAAGGTGTTGCTCCAGAGCATAATGCAAGGCATCGCTTAACATTTCAAAGTGTGCTTTTTTCACACCATAATCGTTATGCCTTTCGGCCAATTGCCTTAGCATCGGCACTAACATATCGAGATCTGACATGCCGTAAGCCGCAATTTCCAACATCGAAACCAGCTTACGTCCCTGAATGGCCATGTCATTTCTAAATAACACCTGCATGTTTGGATCGAGTTCAAACAGCTTGTTATAAAAGAAATCCGTGAACTGCTGTGGGTGTTCTTCTATTTGACGATAGCACGCCTGAACCAGTTGAATTTGTTGCTCAGATAAAACCATATAGCTCTATACAATCGGATGAATAACAGAGCTATAGGTTAGTAAACAGGCAGCGTGTTGTAAACTGCCTATTTTGTCGCTAGTCCTTAAAGTCCCATGACAAATTACTTAAAAGCATGCATTCGTCACATTTGAAATCGAACACACCATGAATAGGCTCAGCCAGTGCCCAATCCCCGTCACACACAGGGCATCGACGAGCAAGTTCAGACTCTTTGCTGGTGCCACCGACGCGATAAAGATACAAATAGGTTGGAATGCCACTCACAACTTTTAATCGACGGCACAGATCCCAACCTCGCTTAAACAATAAGCTCTTGCTCGATGAAATCTCATACAGTGACGGGTGCTCCACCACTGAGCCATTCATTTGCAGTTGGTCGCATGCGCTCCAATCTTCTTGCCACTTGATGATCTGTTTCTGATCGCCATTAGCAACAGGTGGAAGACGGTATAGCGGTACGGGTTGAAAATGCTCACCACAACGAATAGGTGAACAAGTATGTAGGTAACTGGTATAAAGAATTTGCCACTCTGGCAGGTGACAATCGTCACTCGGATCGGAGTTCATATCTTCACCCACCACTCTCACCTTAGGCTCGAGCAGGCCGTATTCTGCCAACTGAGATAAAGCGTTCTTCACTTGCAAGCTATGATGACGAGGATGCAAGCTATCGTCCGCAGGGCACACCACCCGAGCCGTAAAAACGCCGCCTTCCATGCTAACGGGTAACTCACGCCCCAGCACTTGGCCGTTATAGCGCAAGCAATCCAGCACGTAATTTATCGCTTTTTCCACATCCCCCATCGAGGTATCACGATAAACTTCAAAGGTTAGTTCGGTAATATACATAACTACGCTGCCACCGCTTCTAGTTGTGCTAAAAACTCAGCTAACGAAGGCGCCAATACATCGCGCTTATCGGTGCCTAAGCGCTCAAAAATCACTTCACCCGTTAGGTTACAGATAGAAATAACGTCAAGCTCCGCTTCGGTTGCAGCAATAAACACCGTAGGTTTGAGTTTAAGGCGGCGCTGGGTCACCAAGTGGCCCAGTATGTTTTCTTGCAAACGTTCAAAATCATCATCGCTCCATACTTGCAGAAGAGTAAGCGCCTTGCCTTGCCACATAGCTTCCATGTCAGCGCTATATTGGCTGCCATAAAATGCTTTTATATCGTCGTGCAAGGTCAACTCAATCGCATTTTCTACATTGGTAAAATCCGCTGGTTCGTCTCTCGTTACCGCCTGCCACAACACATAATCATCTTGGGTGGACTCGATACAAGGTGACGCTAAGCCCACCAAGTCGAAGCTTTGTGGAAACGTCTGCTTGTTTTCTTGCCAAGCAGAAAGGTATTTTTGACTAAATTCAGATAGAACTTTAGCAAGGTGTTGCGACATAAGGGGCCTCTTTATGGCTCCGCCTCGACGTATTCTTAACGACGTTAATGACAGAGTTAATGGGATTCAGTAAACTTTGCCCTATTCTAATCGAATTTTTTAAGCATGTATGAGTAAATATTCCAACGCAAAAGAGTTAGCGGGGCTAACCCTTGGCCAAAAAACCGAATACAGCAGCCAGTACGAGCCTAGCCTACTGCAAGCCGTTCCACGTAGCCTTAACCGTGACGATATTAATTTAGGCGATAGCTTACCGTTTTACGGGGTGGATATTTGGACTCTATACGAACTGTCTTGGCTAAATGACAATGGCCTACCCCAAGTTGCCGTTGGCGAAGTCACGCTACCTGCCACCAGCCCTAACTTAATTGAATCTAAGTCTTTTAAGCTGTACCTAAACAGCTTTAACCAGACCCAGTTTTCCTGTTGGGATGACGTTCAAGCCGCATTAGCTAAAGACCTATCCGCTTGCGCAGGCGAAACCGTTCAAGTCGCTATCTACCCTGTCGGTCACTACGATCAGCAACCTATTGTTCCGATGGCGGGTGAATGCATCGATGAACAAGACATCCGCATTAACCACTACGATTTTGACGCTGCGATACTCAAAGGCGCCGCGGGCGAGCAAGTCGTTTCTGAAACACTCTCTAGCAACCTGTTAAAATCGAACTGCTTGATCACGAACCAGCCTGACTGGGGCAGTGTGATGATCGACTACACCGGGCCGAAGATCGATAGAGAAGCACTATTACGTTATATTGTCTCTTTTCGCGAACACAATGAGTTTCATGAGCAGTGCGTTGAGCGCATCTTCACCGATATCACCCAATACTGTCAGCCAACCTCATTAACGGTATACGCACGCTACACCCGTCGCGGCGGGCTAGATATTAACCCGTATCGCTCTACCAGTTCAGAGATGCCAGCTCAAAATCTGCGCTTAGCTAGACAATAAACACATTACCGCTCGGAGTAAAAAACCAATGAAATGGTTTGCTTGGTCACCCTTTGCCATTATTTTTTTGCTGTGGACAACCAGTCTACAGGCGAAAATCTACACCTCACCTGTGCTAAATGAGGCGGCCAAGCTGGTTGAAATTGATCCAAAGAAATCAAAACTGATCGCGGAGAAGTTTCTAACCCAAAGAAAACTCACTGAAAATAGCGCGAAAGGGCCAACGTCCTTACCGCGCGAAGATACCGACAGCACGCTTAGAACCCCAAACAGCACCATTGACGCTTTTCACGTTCTCGCGCGCTCTGAGTTTTTACTCGGTAAGCCAAATCAAGCACTGCACCACTTAGAGAACGCCTCCCAGTTAGCAGAGCAATACCAACTGCCATTTATTCAACAAGAAACGAAACTGCTCCACGCCGAATTGCTCTGGCGCCAAACCCGAGACGCTGACAAAACCAATGCCATCCTAGATCTGGTTGAAACAGAGCTCAACCAACTGCCTTCAGCCACTCAACTTGGTAAAGGGCTGTACTATCAATTGAGCATGCAGCGCGGAGAAGTGTACTCTTCACAAGGTCAACGTGATGCGGCCGAAGCAGAGTTTACTCACGCTCAAACCTACCTCGCGAGCATCAATGCCGTCGAGACCACCATTGAGTTTCACTTGGCCTTAGGCCAACACTTCCTGCATTACAAAAGCTATGACAATGCATTGACCGAGCTATTAACCAGTTATTGGAAATCCATCGAGGCAGATGCGAGCCTGCAACTGGCTCGATCCAACTACCAACTTGCTCAGTTATTTATGCAGCGCCAGGTACTCGATAAAGCCCTAGAACACCTGTCGGGAGCGGCGGATTTTTACGGCAATTTTGAGCATTCACTGGTTTTAGCCGATGTGTTAAAACAGATGGCTGATATTTACTTTTTACAAGGAAAGTATAACCTCGCCTTGGTGCACTATTTTAATGTGCTAGATCATGAGTATTTCGCTCGTGATGTATACGATGTTATCGATTTACGATTGAGCATTGCTGACACTTATTTACAATTATTTAACTTCACCCTCGCGGAACAATATTTAACTAAGGCTAGAAACCTAGTTACATATACTGAAATAAAGCCATTACAAGCGCGCACATTAATTCTTACTGCCACCTTAGCTTTACAGCAAAACGAAATAAATAAAGCCATAAGTAATGCCAATGATGCCCAGAAACTGGGCAAAGAACTCAATAGCCACGGCATTATGCAGCAGTCATTTCTGGTATTATCAAGAGCTTACGAGAAAGGAAAGCAGTACCAAGCGTCGCTTGATGCGCTGAAAAGCTACTCCCAGCTTGCGGCAAACCAACAAGAGCGCTTAAGCCAGATAAACGAAAATGTCTTGCGCCAACAAAAAGATATCATTGAGCAATCACTCCACTACAAAGGCCTAGAGGTCGAACTATCAGGCGCTCAAGCGGAATACCGAAAGTTTCAAAGAACGGCGTTTGGCTTATTTATCCTCTCGCTCATTTTTATTTTTATCACCTTACGTCGTGGCTACCTGATCGACAAGATGCAAGATCAGCTCAAAGCCCTATCGGAAGACTTGTACACCCATACTCGTTCGGGGCTACAAAACCTAAGAAAGCTAAATATTAAACTGCCTGGGTCTTTAAAACGCAGCAGCGCCAACTTCGAACAGTGGCAAATGGGTGAGCTTATCAACGAACCATTCAGTGATCGCTTGCGCTTTGCGATGTTCGATCTGCCATTTTTACGTCACACCTATTTAGAGCAAGGTTACCAAGCCGGGTTAAGCCTTGAGCGAGCCTTTGGTGACTACATCGCAACCAAGATCACCAAGCCCGCCCGTCTGTATCACTTTTCTGACGCTATGTTCTTATACGTCGAGCCCAATACCGATCCGGATGCCACGCCACAAGATATCTTTGATAAAGTTTGCAGCTGGATCGCAGATTTTGAGCCCAATAGAAAAATATCGCGCAAAGTGCGCGTTGGTATGGCAGATTATCCTTTCTTACCGCGAGCTTATACCGCAATTAACGACCAAGAGCTTATCGATATACTCTTGATGTCAACGCACTTGGCTCGTAGCGTCGAGAAGCTTAAAAGTAATGAAGAGAGTCAGTGGGTATATTTACGTGCCATTGAAAATGCACCTGCAGCAAGTTTTGCGAGCGATAATATTCGCGCCGCGTGTAAACAAGCACTCCATCAGGGGTTAATAAAAGCACAATCTTCCTGTCAAAATGAGGAAGACATCAAAAATTTGACACTGCCCGAGTGATAATTGAGCACTTAGTCATTTAAAAAAGTGACGTTGTTTAGTTTTTTGTTATTATCAGAAAACTGTTTTTAGCCATCGAAGTTTATTTGGCAACGCATTTTATGAATGATTTTAATTCTCTTGAACAAGAGTTACGTACAGAGCTGCATGATCTAAAGTGTAAATTAGATCACGCACGCCTTTCTCAACGTGACTCCTTGTTTAAATTTACAAGAGAACAAAAAGTATTAAAGCGTATCGTTGCCAATTTGACCGATGCGTGTCAGGGGCGTAATAAAGAACTTGATAGTAGCCTTATTGCGCTTAAAAGTGACATTGAGCAACAGCAAGATGTCACTAAGCTGATCCCCAAGCTCGTTATATTAGAAAGGATGCTAAAGCAAAACACGGTAACCATGGAAAGGCAAACAGTCCAGCTGAACGAACGAATCAAACACAGTGGAGAAACGCTGCAACGCATTCCAGGCCTCCCAGCACAGCTCAAACGCGAACTGCGCAACTTGCTTCATTTCCCAAGCAACAAGCTCACCAAAGAGATCGACCAAGCCATTCGCTTGCTCACGCTCTACGAGCGTGCCACCAAGATCATGGCGTCAAACTCACGCAATAATCTTAACGTTGAGCAAAACATTGACAACGACCACCTCAACCGCCTCTCTGACGAACTGCAAAACTTAATTACCGAGTTAGACTTTGAAGGTGAGTCGGGGGATCTCTTGGTAGATATTCGGGCTAAGCTGTTACTTGGCGTCTCGCCACCCGATCTCTTCGAGCTGATTTTACAGATCTTAAAACTGGTGATCCAAGGCACCCATTTTGAGCGTAAGTCATCCGAGCAATTTCTTGACCAAGTTAACGGTTCACTCTCTAGCGTGCTCAAGCATGTCGATAAGAGTTTAGAACAGAGCCAATCTTACAACGAGCACCGTAAGATCATGCACAATGAAATTGGCGAGCTGGTGACACAAAGCAAGCACTCAATGGAGAGCGAGACGGATATCGACAGCCTTAAAAAAGCCGTCAACCCACTTCTTGAGCAAATCAGTTCGTTAACCGAAAGGCTCGCCCATGTTGAAAAACGCGAGCAACAACTGATCGAACGGATCAGTTACGAGAACAACCAACTTGAATCCGTCTACGAACTGACCCAAAACTACCGTCGACGCCTGCAAGACCAGGCTCAGCGGATGCTACTTGACCCGCTGACTAAGGTCTACAACCGAGCAGCGCTCACCGATAAGCTTGAACTCGAATACCGCCGCTGGATCAGAGCCCAGCATTCACTGCGGATCGTGATGATAGACATCGATAACTTTAAAGCCCTTAACGATAGCTTTGGCTACACCGCCGGTGATAAAGCGCTAAAAATCATTGCTCGTACCATCAAAAGTAAGATAAAAGATACCGACACCGTCGCCCGTTTCTCTGGTGAAGAATTTATTATTTTGCTTCCAGAGCAAGTAGACAGCGAGACACACGCTTTGCTCAACCAACTGCAAAAACAGATCAGTCAGCTGCCGTTTAAGTTCCGCGATCAAAGCATTCAAATTACCACCTCAATTTCAAGCTGCACTTTCCAAGATTCCGACACACCAGAAGAAATCTTAGAACGTCTGAACCTCAGCCTAAAGCACGCTAAGCGCAATGGCGTCGGTCAACTTATCTGGCAGTAACCTCCCCTCACATCGTAATACCATCGAATGCTCCACCCCTTGTTTTATTGACAATTCAATGGCGAAAACAGCCGAACCTGTGTAAGGTGAAGTAATAGGGTAGATATATAAAACAATAACTTCCTACCCAAGGAGTAGCCTATGATCACTCATATTAGTCCTGCGGGAAGTATGGATTTACTGTCGCAGATTGAAGTTGAACGCTTAAAAAAAACCGCCTCTAGTGAGCTATATCAGCTCTATCGTAACTGCACTTTAGCGGTGCTAAACTCTGGCAGTCACACCGATAATTCCGACGAACTGCTCAAGCAATACCAATCATTCGATGTAAGCGTGATGCGCCGTGAGCGCGGAATAAAACTCGAACTGAGTAATCCTCCAGAACATGCTTTTGTCGATGGCACCATTATTAAAGGTATCCAAGAACACCTTTTTTCTGTGCTGCGTGACATCGTTTACGTCAATATGCACTTAGCCGATAACCAGCGTCTAAACCTCACCAACGCCACTCATATCACTAACTTGGTGTTTGGTATTTTACGTAACGGTGGTGCCTTACATCCAGGTATCGATCCTAACCTCGTTATATGCTGGGGCGGCCACTCGATTAACCCAATAGAATACCAGTACACCCGAGAAGTGGGCCACGAGCTGGGCCTACGCGAACTCAATATCTGTACCGGTTGCGGACCTGGCGCCATGGAAGGACCAATGAAAGGCGCGGCTATCGGTCACGCTAAGCAGCGCTACGAAAACCACCGCTACATTGGCTTAACCGAGCCATCGATTATTGCCGCCGAGCCACCCAACCCGATAGTCAATGAACTGATCATCATGCCAGACATCGAAAAGCGCCTCGAAGCCTTCGTACGCATGGCGCATGGCATTGTGATCTTCCCGGGCGGCCCGGGCACAGCAGAAGAGCTGTTGTATATCTTAGGCATCATGCTTCACCCAGAAAATGCCGACCAGCCAATGCCTATCGTATTAACTGGGCCAAAAGAGAGCGAAGCTTACTTCCGCTCGATAGACACCTTTATTGGTGAAACCCTTGGCGAGGAAGCGCAAAAACGCTATCAAATTGTCATCGATGACCCAGCGAAAGCGGCGCGGATCATCAAGAGCAACATGGAAGATGTCCGTGAACACCGTAAGTCTACTGGTGATGCTTACAGCTATAACTGGTCGTTGAAAATTGAGCCAGAGTTCCAACTCCCCTTTGACCCGACCCATGAAAACATGGCCAACTTGGATTTGCACCTCAATCAACAGCCACAAGTATTGGCCTCTAAACTTCGCCAAGCCTTTTCCGGCATCGTTGCCGGAAACGTTAAAGCCGAAGGGATCCGAGAAATAAAACGCAAAGGCCCGTTTATTATTGATGGCGACCCGGTACTGATGAAAAAAATGGACGCGTTATTGAGTGACTTTGTCGACCAACAGCGAATGAAACTGCCTGGTTCCGCCTACGTGCCCTGCTACCAAATCGCCAAAGCTCAATAGTCTGTCGGGAAATCTAGAGATAAATCCTTCAATCTATTACACTAAGGGGCCTAGCCCCTTTTTGTTTATATTGCCTTTATGTCTATCCATCTTGTTATTATCGATGCGCTTAATCTCATTCGCCGCGTACACGCGGTTCAACCCGACCCAAGCGACATAGCAAGAACCATCGACACCACCAGCAAAACCCTGCACCGTATTATTAACGAAAGTGAGCCCACTCATATCATCGCGGTATTCGACCACCACGAACAAGACAGAGGCTGGCGCGCCAAACTGCTACCTAGCTATAAACAAAACCGTAAGCCGATGCCAGAGCCTCTTATGCAAGGCCTAGAAGCGATTCAAGACGCCTGGTGGCAACTGGGCATTGACTCCTTGCTCTCTGAGGGGGATGAAGCGGATGATCTGGTGGCGACACTGGCAACCAAAGTCGCCAGCCACGGTGAAAAAGTCACCATCATTTCTACCGACAAAGGCTACTGTCAGTTGCTCTCCCCTACACTGCAGATCCGCGACTACTTTCAGCACCGCTGGCTGGATGCGCCGTTTATCGCCAAAGAGTTTGGGGTGAAGCCAGAGCAGCTTGCAGACTATTGGGGCTTAACTGGGGTTAGCTCTAGCCAAGTTCCTGGTATTCCTGGGGTCGGCCCCAAAGCGGCCAAAGAGATCCTCACTCAATTTACCGATATCGAGCAAGCGTTCGCAAGCGATGAATTGCCAGCGAAATACCGAAAAAAGTTTGATGAACACATCGAGTCCGCCCGAGTGTGCAAACAAATCTCGGCACTAAAAACCGATATCGAGCTCGGCTTCAACTTACAAGACATCCGCTTTGAAGCAAAAACCGGATAACCTCCAACAAAAAGACCGCAGCGCACATCCCATGCGCTGCGCCGCCCTTCACTTTTCACACTTCGCTTTTAGCACTTCGCATTTAGCACTTCTTATATGTTCATCATTTCTGTTGCGTTTTCGTTTCCGTTCACAGCCTAAATAATAAACTTATCAATACCTTACTGCGTTCTGATTATTTTTTAATCTAACTCACATCATTATTGATAGATCTGATTACTTTCATTGTTTTACTCTGGAAACGAGACACAATAATGAAAAAAACACTCCTACTTACCCTTAGCTTGCTTACCTCCTTCTCTGTCTATGCCCAAACGTGCGGACAACATTTAGAGAAAGGTTTGCCTTCTAATAACAGTGATCAGGTACTATGCCGAGATGGTTACGCTGTCGGCTATAACTACCAAACCAAAAACGCCGATTGGGTGGCCTACCACCTCACCAAAGAGAGCGTGAACGCGTTCTATAAACGCAGTAACAACTTTAAAGCCGATGCTGAACTGCCCACTTATGCTCAATCCACTCTCGCAGATTACAGCAAATCCGGTTACGATCGCGGTCACTTAGCCCCGTCGGCGGCCATGGACTTCAGCCAACAATCCATGCAACAAAGCTTCTTACTGAGCAACATGTCTCCCCAACTGCCCGGTTTTAACCGTGTCGGTTGGCGTTTACTTGAAGAGCACGTGCGCGATCTGGCCAATACCTACGATGAACTGTATGTCGTGACAGGGCCTATCTTTACGGGTAATGAAGCCTCCATTGGCAACAATGTTGTAATCCCTAGCGCCTACTACAAGGTTATTCTCGATCCAAATTACGACGAAGCGATCGCCTTTATCGTCCCACACCGCGATGTATCGGGCAGCGAGTTAGCAGGTTTTATCACCACCATTGATGCCGTTGAGCAGCAGACTGGCTTAGATTTCTTTAACGTGATCAGCGATTCAACCGAAGAGAGCATGGAGTCACAGCTTTGGGAAATGTGGCCAGTGAATGAGTAAAAAGAAAAAGCATAGAGACCGAGGGCGCTACGCTTCTAGATACTAGACCGCTGCGCTGCTATAAAAGCAAAGAGCAAGTGCTGACTACTCAGCACTTGCTCTTATCGTTTCTAGTTTCTAGTTTCTAGTTTCTAGTTTCTATCAGGGAGCCTAAATCCAACTCCCATGCACGAAACAGCGCCTGACTATTAATGCGGCGAGATGTTCGACAGGCTCTGAACATGCACCGTGATCTCTTCACGATCATGGTAAAGGTGCTTGGCTTGAAGCTTGAACTTCACTTTGTTTTCAATTAAGAACTTCTTCAAGTTTTCAATATCTTCCAGCACTTCATCATAGCGGCCTTTCATCGGCAGCTTCAGGTTGAAAATCGCTTCTTGCGCCCAACCCGCGATGAGCCATTCGCCCATCAGCTGCGCAACACGTGACGGTTTCTCGATCATGTCACACACCAACCAAGTAACGTTCTTTCTTGGCGGCTCGAACTTAAAGCCATCTTCGGTGTGGTGTTTCACTTGGCCAGTTTCCATCAAGCTGTCTGCCATCATGCCGTTATCAATCGCATGAACAAACATAGAGCGCTTCACCAGTTGATAGGTCCAGCCCCCCGGACAAGCGCCAAGGTCTACCGCCCACATACCGGACGCAAGACGCGTATCCCACTCTTCACGGGGAATAAAGACATGAAATGCCTCTTCCAGTTTTAAAGTGGAACGGCTCGGTGCATCAGCTGGGAATTTTAAACGCGGGATCCCCATAAAGAAGGCCGAGTTGTTTTGCGTTAATGAGTAGCCAACATAACAGTGGCCCGGCGCAACGAAACAGACGTGCATCAATGGCTTTTTAGCATTCTCTTTTTTGAAAAGAAGGCCTTTACCACGCATCGCTTGACGAAGCGGTACGGTAAATTTACGGCAGAATTTCAGCAGTTCTTTCGCTTCATTGGTATCGGGGGTTTCAATCACCAAATCACCGCACATTGGCAACTCTTCGTCCTCAGACAACGTCGCCAAAATC
>Ga0070724_10000303_pt1 | contig 38286 bp, 27 predicted proteins | sample tdDd001_FD_67278 | JGI IMG/M metagenome (GOLD analysis project Ga0070724, IMG submission 67278) | Marine sediment microbial communities from the Atlantic coast under amendment with organic carbon and nitrate - tdDd00.1 | ecosystem: Environmental > Aquatic > Marine > Coastal > Sediment | place... | reverse complement strand
CTTTGGTTATCTACGCTTAGAATTAATAAGCGGCATTCTATTCATGAAACATGAAAAATCTATCAAAAAACAAATTAAAACATGCTCTCTATTCCATAACTAGCTGATGTAATACAGGAAAGATTCGATCTATAATCAAATCTAGTGTACAGAATCGGGAGCAGTGTCCTGTTAATCTTCCTTGGTTTAGCGAATGCCATCTTGGAATTTCACTCCCTTAATGACATCCGCTAGTAACTTGAACCCTCTTAGCCTCCGCCAGTTCGATTCAGCTGTTTTCATCAGTTTGAAAGCCATTGCCAACGTCATTTCCCGGCTGCCGCAGCTTGTCGTTTTGGTGGTTATCAGCCTCACCGTCTCATCCTTGTCCTTTAGCGGGCACTACCTGGCGTTCGGGTACTTTACTCCATAGCGTTTATCAAACACGCGGAGCGCTTTGTATGCCTCATCGCCAACAGCCAGTTTTAGCGCGACTGTCATTCCCTAAGACTTCAACTTGATCAGCACTTCCAGCCAGCTGGCCTCAGATACTTTTAACTCAAGTGTTTAAGAAACGCTCACCTCATTCAAAAAACATCAACTAAACCCTACAAATTGGGTTAGAACTCACCCTGCAATCATACTTTTATTAATCTTTTTGTTAATAATCCCAAAAGGTATCATGATTATAAAAAGGAGCTTGAGACTTTATCTTATTTTCTAGAATTATTAATTTATTGTCATATGTATCATTGACAGTTAATGATAGATTAGAAAATAACGTTTCTACATTTGAATATAACGCCGGTAACTTGTCCGTACCTGCCGACTCTAAATAAACACTTAAATACGCCTTTGCAGCAACCAAATCAGATTCGACAAATCCGTACGGTTCGCTTTGAGCCGTGAGTATTGACGCTAGGATTGGTAAAGACGTAAGATCACCTGCTTCCATAGCTTTGATTCGCCACTCATATGCTTTTTCGTACATCTGAGCGCCCTCTAAGCATTTGATGTAATTTAATATTGCTGGTAAATAACCGGTCTCAGCTGCTTTCAAGTAAGTCTGTCGTGCATTAGTTTCTCTACTACCTGATAAAAAGAATATGCCCTTTCCCGCTTCTACTTGGCTCGCCAAGTCCATCAATGCTTGAGGGTGATTAAATGCGACAGCGCGACTTAGGTAGTACTGTGAGAGTTCATCATCACTACCTTTGTGATAAAGAGCTAGCTCATAAAGAGCTTGAGCAGGCTGCTCGCTACCTAAGTTGATTAGAGCATTGTAATAGTTCTTTTTCCAAAAACTCCGCTCTTCTTTTTCCAACCAATTCGCATGTTGATAAAGAAACTGCATTGCTTTGCGACTTCCATATTTAGCCGCAATCATCAAATAGTGCCTACTCTCCGATGGGGTTCTAATGGTACTATTATATGAAGTCAACTCCATTGCGTATAGATATGCAGCATTAGAGTTTCCTAGTTCTGCAGCGAACTTAAGATACCTACGCCCTTCTATATTCTTAAACTGTGCCCTTAAAAGCCTTCCTTTTTCAAAAGCCTCTACTGCTGAAAGATTATTTAAATCATAACTCCCTTCTTCAGCACTATTTCCAACAGCGCAAAAAAACCAAAGAATTATAATTAACAACCTTGTTACTGCTGACATTCCTGTCACCTTTAAAGCCAAAAGGTATAATTAATTCATTATGTTAATAAAGGCAATTATCAATGTCAACCAAGACGTCCAACACTCTATTTAATCCTATTTGAAGAGCAATATGTCAACGCAATAAACATGCCAAATATTCGCAACCGAGTTTTCAAGAATTACGTCCCACTGCAGGCAATTTATTGCCCATAAATAGAAAACAACTAATTAGTGAGCAAGAAGTTGCCCATAAGTTTGTCTTATTAATGAGCTCGTTATTTCTCGCTACTTTTGCGAGTGTGACATTGGTCCAGACAATCAATTATTTAAATATCAATTTTCTCATTAAAAACACATTACACCGGACGGCATAGGCATTGCTTTGTTTCCTAAATCAGGAAGCAGATCAAAACAGTCCTTCGTGACCGATATTTAATCGAAAAATCGAGTTTCAGGCATGCCTAGCCTGGTGACATAGACTGGATCTTTAGCGCTAACTTGTTATTTCAGATATAAAAAAGGCTTCATTTATGATCTGATAATCGTCGCCAAACTCAATACCGGAACACGCAATGAAACCATCGACGATTATCACCCTGAAAGACCAGTTAGCATAGTTCTTCAATGCTGATTTTATGCTGAAAGTCGCCAGACGGTGCGGATTTATACAGCGTGATCGCACTATCCAGTCACGGCACCTGATTCTGAGTCTAGTTGCCGGGCTGAGTAAGGAAAACTGCAACGCCATTGCTGGCCTTCATCGTCAGTTCAATGGGTATGGGCCAGCCTGCTGGCCCTGATAATCAGACGAAATCTGGCACGGCAGAGTTTACCTTCAGTCTCGCCATACAAAACAGCCAAAAATGTTGATGTCTGGCTGCCTCCGGTACTGGAAGCGTATCTGCATCAGGCATGGTCAGAAATAACAAATAAGCTGGACTGGGCGCATATATATATCCAGAAAAGCCCAAAAATCACAGCAAAGAAAACCCAAGAAAGACAAGATGTTATATGGCATTTACGAGAAGCTCAATGCTCAAGAACCAGTCTATGAATACCAACCGATGTTAGCAACCACGCCATCAAATTTTCCTTGGGTAGACAATACAAAGGGGGTTTCAATATAGCGTAAGTCGACGGACGCAAATAAGGCTTGTGAAATGTTAACCGTAACGAACTCACCCAGCTTTAATTGGTTCGATATTTCAACTCCATGCGCTTCGTTGTCGGTAACCCCGACATAAAGCCCACTTTCTGGTAGATGATGGGCCTTAATTTCAAACCGTAACCCATGAGCATATTGACTTAAGTCCTCGACTCCGCCGTCGCAAGCGCGAATGGCCAGCCGGGCCATGCCACCATGACAGATCCATTGCACCGAATCTTGTTGCTGCTGGTAGTTATACGGAATGGTCTTTAAGGCGCGCAAATTCAGAGGGTTATTTCGAGAAACATCAACGCCCATAATATGCTCGTCATCCCACGCGCTTAACTTAAAGTCGCCAATGTTCGCCTTTATGCCAAATAGCTCCAGCGGGCGTTCCGAGGCTAGGGATTGGTTTTGCTCTTCGTCCAACTCAAGGCTCACTATCACCCTATCTTGGTAATTCAACCCATATCCGAGTGCAAATAATGGCCGGTGCTCTCCATTAGGATCTTGCTCTTGACTGGGAAGTTGATAATTCGCAATATGTGTTGGCACGCTATTGACCGCATCACTGCGTTTTTTATTTGGCCAACTAAAAGAAAGCGTTCCGCTAAATTCAAACCGCGGCAGGCCCTGCGCATCGCCAATTAACACATCGGTGATCCCAAGCCCTTCACTGCCAGGCAGCCAAGCGGCAACAAATGCATCCGCGTGATCGATTTCTTGATTCATATACAAAGGGCGGCCACTGAAAAACAGCGCAATCACCTTCACGCCTTTTTTGCTCAACCGAGCTATGTAGTCGCAATCTTTGGCATAACTGCGCTTTAAAGTAGAAAACTCTAGGCTTTGCCACGTCTTAATGTCCCCCATCATTTCTGCGTAGGGATCTTCGCCAAACGCCACGATGGCCACATCGCCACTTTGGTAATTTCCTTTAAGCTCAGGATCATATTCAAGCAGGTCGACCTCTTGCTCTAGGGCCATTTTTAACGTGGTTGCGCCAGGAAAATCATCTAAACTATTTTCGTCTCCCTGCCAGGTTAAATTCCACCCGCCCGACTGTTTTTGCAAATCGTTGGCCGCGCTGCCAGTCAGCCATAGTTTTTGCTTCGGGTTCAGCGGCAAGACATTATGATCATTTTTAAGCAGTACCAATGATTTACGCACCGCTTCTCTGGCAACTGCGCGGTGTTGGTTTTGGCCTAAAATGGGCTTGCCCGCCAGTTGACGCTGACTCGGGCACGGTTTATCCCATAAGCCAGCTCTCGCTTTTACTCGCAAAATTCGCAAAACGGCGTCATCGATTCGATTTAGCGGGATCAGGCCGTTTAGTACATCATGTTTTGTTTTTTGCCACACGGCTTGCCAATGCTCACGTACAGGCACCATTAATACATCATTGCCCGCGTTTATGGCGTAGCTCGCATCACCATCAGTGCACTTACTCACTTCTGCGTGACCGTGCCAATCGGTGACGACAATGCCATCAAAGCCCATCTGCTGTTTAAGCACATCCGTTAGCAAGTACCGGCTACCGTGAATTTTGTGGTTATAACTTTGCTCGCTTGGGGTATGGTCGTAATTGCTTGGATTACGCCAACTATTAAACGAAGACATCACCACTTGTGCCCCTGCTTGCAAACCACTGAAATATCCCGGCGCGTGAATGTTACGCAGCAGCTCTTCCGAGTAATTGTTCACCCCTCGGTCTACACCATTTATTGTTCCGCCGTCACCCAGCCAATGCTTAACGTTAGAAATAACTTTTACATCGCTTTTAAGCTCGCTTTCGCTGCCTTGCAAGCCCATCACCATCTGTTTGGCGTAGTGATAAGTGATGGTGGGATCTTCTGAATACCCTTCATACACCCTTCCCCAGCGCAGATTACGCGGTGTGGCGACTGTTGGAGCGAAGGTCCAATCTAGCCCAGTGGCAGCAATTTCTCGCGCGGTGATCTCGCCAATACGGCGGATAAGCTCAGGGTCTTTCGCTGCCCCTAAACCAATATTGTGGGGAAAGACAGTAGCACCAAACGCGTTATTGTGACCGTGGACCGCATCGGTCGCCCACATAAATGGAATGCGAAATGGACGCTTCTCATACGCTTGCTCAACCGCAAGCCAAAACTCATCGGCCTTTTGCGCCCACTCTTTGGCGCTCGCACGCTTGTTTTCATTCGGCCACGCCCCGCCGCCATTTAAAATAGAGCCAAGCTTATAATCGCGCGCTTCTTCAGGCGTTACATCGCGAAGGTTTGGCTGGATCATTTGACCGATTTTCTCATCCAACGTCATCTGATCTAGCAGTGATGAAATGAAGCGCTCAATATTGGGATCTTTTCTATCAGCGATCTGTGGCCAAGAGGCGAAATAAGGGCAATTATCCATAGCTTACTCGTTTTACTCAGTTATTCGTCAATCATAAGGTAACCACACACGCGCTTTTGCTACGCTGCTACCAAAGTTACAATTTGGCCAAATCGTGATTCAGCTTTTGTCTACAAACCAAAAAAGGCAGCCATCTCTGGCTGCCAAACTCCCCCGTTAAGGTAAAACTACCACCACATATCAGCTTGAATGCCGACAATGAAATCTTTGTCGCGTTTATCGCCGTCTAGGTAAGTAGCTAAGAAGCGGATTTCTGGTGCTGGGCCCATGCCCGTTGGTACAATAATGGTTGGCGCAATGGACGCTTTGTACTGTGTCGCGTTGTCACCAGAGCCGTTTTTATCTTCCCACTGGTTGTACTGGTAGCCAAACTCGGTTGCGATAAAGAAGTTCTGTTTCACCGGGAAGCTTGGGCGAACCATGGCTGACGTCCAGTAATCTTTCGCACCATCTTCCATGTTGTTGTATTGGCCTTGCAGAGAATGGAATACGCTTACGCCGTTTTCAAAGAAGTAACCACCCCACACCAACGCACGCGCTGAAGTATCATCGGCTTGTACTTTCTTCATTTTTGATGGACCTTCAAGGGCGCCATTACCCGGCTTCCAAGCGTTGTATGTTGTCAACGTGCCACCTAGTAGTTGACCAGAGCCTAAGCCTTGTCCTGCTTGCGCGATATACTTAGTAAAGCCTTTATCAGATAGACCAAATACCGAATCAGAGTGATAGATACCCGTCATTTCAACACCGCTATCTGCAAATTTTTCGCCGCCAACGGTGTTATCTGGCAGGTATTTACCCATACCGTGCAGCTCGAAACTGCCAAAGTTGGCACTTACATGCATTGCGTGCATTAAGTTATTTTCATCACTCCATAAACCATCGGTGTCTGCTGAGTTATCGCTGCCTACGTAGGCAAAATCCCATTTCACCCCGCCAAGTTCAACCCCTTCGATACCTACCCCCGTACCAGACATATCGGTATAGAAAAAGTCAGTCATGAAAATGTAGTTATCTTTACCGTAAAAACGCTTACCCGCCCAAAGTACGCCTGTGTCGCTCACGCCTTCAAACTCAACAAAGGTTTCCATCAAACCAATTTCTGAGTTGGTTGAATCGGCATTGGCACCCAGTTGGTTCATCGCTGACTTACTGTTATCGGCACCTGCTCGGGTTTTAATGCGGATTTTTTGCCCATTATCCAAGTTAAAGTTTTTCTGTAGCGCCAACTCAAAGTGGCTATCCGATTCGATACCCAAACGACCTAAACGCTCCTTCGAGGCAGGAAACTTAGCTCGTTTGAAATCGTTTTCTGCACTAGCTAGCACTCCAGCACGGAAATAACCGTGAAATTCAAACCCGTCTTCCGTTTCTGCCATCACTGCAGTGGCTTGAGTGGAAAGGGCTAGCAAGCAGGCTAAAGATACCTTTGAAATCTTCATATTAACTCCATGTCATTCGCGCCAAAAAGAAAGCGCTTTCTTTTGTAATTAGATTTTTAGCCGGTAGGAGTTCAATATTAGCAACGATACAATGCGACAATATGCATCACAATCCCTTGCTATATAGCTATCTTCATCCCTGAGCCGTTGATGAGGAGTATATGATCGCGCCTTAGATAAAACCGTGAACCTCCTCACCAAAGAAAGCGCTTTCTTTGCTTGAGTTCACATTTGTTTGCTGCGCTGCCGTTTTCCGCCTAAGAAGTGTGACCATTGACGAGTTTTTTCATCTATTTGGCCAGAATCACCAATCAAAGTTACCACCCTAAGGTCTGTAGCGGTAACATAGAGCGTGATATTAAGTAGTCCAAGGGAAAGAGAAGATTTGATTACCATTAAAGAGGTTGCTGAATTTGCTAAGGTTTCTCAGTCAACCGTTTCTCGAGCATTAAACGGTCATGCCTCAGTAAAAGAAGCCAATCGACAAAAAGTTTTCGATGCTATCGAAGAGCTTGGCTATCAACCCAATGCATTTGCTCAAGCCCTCGCTTCAAACCGCTCATACAGCATTGGTATGCTAGTAGGCACGTTAGATGGCCCTTTCTACGGTACGCTCATGCACACGGTAGAGCACATCGTTCGAAAGCAGAATTACCACTTAATCATCACTAGCGGTCAAGAGCTCTACGATGAAGAGCAAGCCTCTTTACGGTTCTTACACGCCAAAAAGGTCGATGGCATGGTGCTCACATCCGATATGCTCAGCGATAGCGACATACTCGCGCTGACTAAACAGACCCCGGCCACCATCCTCATGAACCGTTACATCCCTGAATTAGCCGATCGCTGTATTTGTGTGGATAACGAGTTCGGTGGGGTTATCGCCGTTGAACACTTAATTGAAAATGGCCACCAACACATCGGCTGTGTCACCGGACAGCTAAGTAAAAACGATAGCCGCGACCGACTGCAAGGCTATCGTAGCGCCTTAAGTAAACATGGATTAGAGTACGATCCAAACTATGTGATAGAAGGCCGATTCGATCACAATGGCAATCACGAAACCATTGGCAGGCTACTAGACCGCGCGCCAAATCTTACCGCGCTATTTTGCATGAACGATAACATCGCAATGGCGGCCTACGGCGTGTGTCATGAGCGCGGGTTAAAAATAGGCGAAGATATCTCTATTGTTGGCTTCGATAACGACAGTTACAGCCCCTATATGAGCCCTAGCCTAACCACGGTAAACTTCCCGAAACAAGAGATGGCAACCGAAGCGGCAAAAGGCGTGCTCTCTATTATTAAAGGGGAAGGCCCTGGTAAGCTCAAAACGCGCTTAACCCCAGAGTTGATGACGCGAAACTCGGTTAGCAAGCTCAACTAGACAATTTAGAAACACAACCTAGAGCAAGCGCCCTTTTATTCCTAAACCATGCCTTAAGGAAAACTAACCAGGCATGGTTATCAGGAAATAGGCTACAACTCGCTAACATAACTATTATTTTACGAAAGTAAGAGTATGATATTAGGGTTAATATCAGCTCCACTCGGTACAAGAATGAATCAATCCCAATTGCTATTAGACATCAGTACGCACGCCTTATTACACCTAGAATTTAAAAAGCTCGATAAACGCCTTACTCAAAATGAGATAAATAACCTTCTTGTTCAATACCTTAAGCGTTATGTCAAAGCCAATAGATATCAGGCAGTAAAAAAGTCGACCAAGAAATGGCTGCTTGTCGGTAGGCAATCAAATAAGTTGGAATCATTTTTAATCCAAGAGCAAGAGCGCTTATCTCAGACCGTTTCAACCGATCTATTCCGCTTTGTAGAACTTATCGGCGAGGTCGAAACTCAACTCCGTACCAAGGTTCAATATTCGCAAGCCCACAAAATCGACTTAGATGCTCGCTACGGTAAAGTACTGGTATGCGTCGTCGATGAAAACCTAACCTCAAGTTTTGATGATCAAGGTTTAATGACCAAAGCGACCCAAATCCTTTTCATTGGCAACGCGGATGATAAAGATCGCTTTTCGGCTATCATAGATAAAAACGAAGTTTTCCAATCCGTTATTGCTTACGAAGACGAGAATCATCTTAGGATTGAGCTATTTAGAATGTAGTTAGAACACCTTCGCGAACAAACGAAAAAAGGTCAACATGCGCGAGCTATGCTGACCTTTTTTAAATATCACGCTTAATCGACTAACGGATAGACGCCGTATTCATCATGCACTTCTTTGCCTGTGATCGGCGGGTTAAATACACACGCCATCACCATCTCTTTGTCTTTGTAGGCCCGCAGGTAGTGTTCATCGTGCTTATCCAGAATGTACAGCGTCCCAGGTTTGATTGGGTAGGTTTTGCCACCAATAACTTCAATCTCACCTTCTCCACTCATACAGTAAACCGACTCTAAATGGTGTTGGTAGTGAATGTGGGTTTCGCTATTCTCGTAGATGGTGGTGATATGGAAAGAGAACCCCATGTTGTCCTCTTTAAGCAGCATCCGAACGCTTTCCCAAGTCTGTGATACGACTCTTCGCTCGCTATCGCGGCATTCATCCAGTGTTCTAACAATCATCGCTTGGTTCCTTAATTAAGAGGCTTTTTTAAAATGCTTCGCTGCGATCAGCGCTACCGCATTTTCAAAAATACCGAGCCCCTTATCCAATTCGGCGTCGGTAATGGTCAATGGGCAGAAAAACTTCACCACTTCATCGTCTGGCCCTGCCGTTTCAATGACCATGCCTTTATCAAAACATGCTTTCGCAATTTGAGCGGCAAACTCTCCACGGTGACATTCAATACCAATCATCATGCCTCGCCCTTTCTGTTGGACGAAAAGCTCAGGGTGGCGCTTAACGCAGCGCTTAATAACGGCAGATACCTTTTTAGAGCACTGAGCAATATGGGTTTCGAATTGATTATCAGACCAATAAATCTCTAGCGCTTTGGTTGCGGTGACAAACGCGTGATTATTGCCTCGGAACGTCCCGTTGTGCTCGCCTGGCTTCCAAATATCAAGCTCTGGTTTAAGTAAAACAACGGCCATTGGTAAGCCATAACCGCCAATCGATTTCGACAGCGTCACGATATCGGGGTTGATCCCCGATGGTTCAAAGCTAAAGAAGGTCCCAGTCCGTCCACACCCGGCTTGAATATCATCCACAATGAGTAAAATATCGTTTTGTTTACAAACCTTGCTCAAGCGTTGCAGCCATTGGTTAGACGCAACGTTTAAGCCGCCTTCACCTTGTACAGTCTCTAGCAACACTGCGGCTGGCTTATCGATGCCGGCTGAATTATCCGTCAGCATAGTTTCAAATAATTTAAGGCCGTCAACATCGGCGTAACCTTCAAATGGAATACGCGTTACATTACTCAAGCTCACGCCCGACCCTTGCCGATGATGTTGATTGCCTGTTGCTGCGAGCGCACCAGCAGTACAACCATGAAAGCCATTGGTAAAAGCCACAATCGAACTGCGTCGTGTCACTTTTCGCGCCAACTTAAGGGCGGCCTCGACGGCGTTGGTTCCTGTTGGGCCGGTAAACTGAACTTTGTAGCTGAGCCCTCTAGGGGCCAGTATCTTGTGCTGCAGCGTGGTTAAAAAATCGGCTTTAGCATCCGAGTGCATGTCTAAGCCATGCGTGATGCCGTCCATTTCGATATATTCAAGTAATGCGTGTTTCAAAACGGGATTATTGTGACCGTAGTTAAGTGATCCTGCACCAGCAAGAAAATCTAAGTAGCGCGCTCCATGTTCTGTCTCAAGCCAGCACCCTTTCGCCTTGGTAAAAACCACCGGAAAACTGTTTGAATAAGAACGTACTTTCGATTCTTGCTTGTTAAAAATATCCATGACGAGACCGTTTAAATTCCTATTTTTTATTGAAAACTATTGACCGGGATACGATACAAATATTCGGTATCGTGCTTCCCTTTGAAGTGTATTTCTTGGTCTAAAAATGTGCTGACTTTCCCCTGCTGACCATTCTTGGCATCGAGCTTTTTAAATAGCGCCCACGAAGCGGCGTTATCTTCTGTGATGGTCGTTTCAATCGCCGACACTCCAATGATCTCTTCACGGTTCAACAATTCATCGAGCATGCTAAATGCCAATCCTTTACCTCGATAATCTGGCGATACGGCAACTTGCCAAACAAACAAGGTTTGTGGCTCATCGGGTTTTCGATAGGCGGAGATGAAACCCGCAATATCGCGGCCATGCCTTGCAAGAATGCAAGTTCGACTGAAGTGGGTAGATTGGAGAAAGTTGCAGTAAGAGGAGTTAACATCCAGCGGGGGACAAGCTGAAATGAGGCTAAAAATAGCGTCACCGTCCTGTGCCGTTGGCTGTGAAAATTTCCATTTTTTACTTGGGTAATTGTCGCTTTCAGGAGACATCACCCAAGGTGCAGACGTGATCATACGCAAATACAATTCCTTTTGTACTCTAAGTAAAACTTAATTTTATTTGCTCAATAGCATGCGATAAAACTCAGAATAAACGAGATTTGAGCGGAATAAATGCGACCAGGATCACCATAAAAACACTATTTACCTACATTCAAATATGATTAGTGCTCTAATCTTTTTGTCAATTAGGCTGTCAGGTTTAATTAGTTTTTGGTAGAAATCGCGATAAACAAGGAAATAAAGGTTAGCTATCACTTGAAGGGATAACTACGCAAGGGGAAGGCAAAGAACTCGGTTTCCTGTATCCGTTTTCTCACCATAAATCACAAACATAAAGGCCAAGATCAGATGGTATGATCCTGGCCTTTCATCGTTATGGCTGGTTAATTTCTCTAAGGCATACTTCTCAAAGGCTTACTTCTCAAAGCGAATGTTATCTAGCTGAAAGGTCATCTCCCCTTGTGGTTCGAACACCAACAAATTACTGATGACTTTCGGGTCGGCCTGATTACCACCAGCAAATCGGTTATCGCTGTCGAGAATATCCGCTATCGCAATGCGAACTTCGCCCCATGTACCAAGTGGCGGCTGCGCGACGGTGTAGTCGCTGGTTTTTGGCCAGCCACTGTCCATTTTCACCAAAAGTTCGGTGCCACTGCCCGCGCTGATGATTTTTAGATCGAATACCAAAGTGCCAGTTTCGCGCCAGTGTGTGACATCGGTGGTTGGCGAGCGAAAATAGATGTTACCTGAGCCGTTTTGTTTAATAACTTGCAGCACCTTGCCACGCTCTGGTACTTCAACTTCTTGATGCTCAACAATATCGACCGGATCGTAACTCGCGTAGGCCAAACTTGAGTTCAGCGCATCGGAGAAAATGGATAACTCAGGGCCATCGGCGTAACTGTCATCGCTGGCCAGAATGGCTGGTGCTTCGTGTCCTGCCACCAACTTCGCTTGTTCCGAGCGGCTGGCGCAGCCTTTCCCTTTCCAGCGGTCCAATGAGCAGCGGTACACTTTCACCGAATCCACCAGCATGGTTTTCGGGAAGCTATCGCCATCAATGCCTTTCTCATTGGCATTAGATGACCATGAGCCCCCTACCGCTAAGTTAAGCAACAGATGAAACTTCTCATCAAATGGCGCAGCGCCTTTGGCGTTCACCAGTTCACCATCCACTTCATATTGGCTATACCAACCCGCTTGAGTTTGGGTCGCGTAATGGAGGTTATCGACATACCAACGGATCTCACCCTCTTCCCATTCGATGGCGTAAGTATGAAAACCATCGGCTGGGTTCACCCCACCAGGTAAAATGGCCCCTTGGCCGCTATAGACGTTGTTCGGCCACGCTTTGCCAAAGTGCAGGCTGCCATAAACACGCGATTCTTCATCACCTTGATTGGCATTTGGCGCATCGGATTGCGACTTAAGGTTAACCGCTTCCATGATGTCAATTTCGCCCGATGCCGCCCAGGTGCCGTATTTATACTCAGAAGGTAACATCCAAATTGCAGGCCAGGTGCCTTGACCACTAGGTAGCTTGGCACGAATTTCAAAACGGCCATATTTGGCATCGCGCTTATCTAAAGTGCGCAGGCGCGCCGAGGTGTAAGGCAGCGTTTTGTTCGCGCCGCCCGTTTTCCCTTCAGGGTTGTCTGGCCCAGTGTGGCTCTCTTTGCGCGCGACAATGTGCAGCAAACCATCTTTGACAAATGCATTGGTTGGCTTTTTGGTGTAGCACTGCTGCTCGTTGTTGCCCCCGCCCCAGCAGTTTTCTTCCAAGCTCCAATTACGCTTGTTAATGGTGTCTCCTTCAAACTCGTCACTCCAAACCAGTTGCCAATCCGCGCTCGGGGTAACTGGCGTATTTGCCAGCATCACTGGCGCTTGGGTTTGCACTAAGTCTGTATTGCCGTCGCCTTCTTCGCTGGTAGAGACGCAGCCAGAGAGTAGCGTTAAAGCAGCAATGGAACCAAGCACCATGCGTACCCCCAATGCAGTAGGGGTTCGCTTGCTAAAATTTTTCATACTATTTCCTTGTTCGTTCTTGTTCTAATTTCCAACTGATACTTGCTAGTAAGCGATTATTTTTTATAAGTAATGTTTCTAACTTCAACCACACCGCCGTCTATATCAGCGCTACCGCTAAAATAAAACAGCGAGGTCACATCGGAGAAATTTGGGCTACCTTTTATCAACTCGGCCACTGGAATAGAATGTGATACCCACTCAGAAGTAATCGCACGGCCATTTGGGCCAAACTCCACCGAGTTATTGGTCTGAGGGCGTCCCGCGTTGCCATAGAGCCCAGTTTGGAAGCCGAGCTGTATGGTCGATGCTGTGGTGCCTTTTATTTGAAACTCGAGACTGCCGTTCTCAAACCCCGTTAGGTTTTCTCCACCTTGGCCATCAAGGACTAAACCTGCTCCCCAGCCCCACTCTTTCGCAACGCCTGCCGTTGGTGCGGTCGTGAGCGTAAGAACTCCATTTTCCTCGCCAAGATACGCCGTATCTTCCCACGCGATAGCCGTTAAACCAGCGCGAAGCGCGCTACTTAACACCGAAAATGTATCGCCATCTTCAGGTTCTGCGCTGCTCGGTTTTGGATTTGGCACCTTAACCGTATCGATAACGTTTTGCTCTACACCGCCGTGTGACTTAGTGATGCCGTTATTGCCACGAGTCAAGTTATCGAATGCCCCTGCATCCACCAGATCCCAAATGGCGTATTTCGCGTAGCCATCAATATCAATCAGGCCGAAGTGTTTTTCTGAGTCACCACTGTTATTGGCATCGCCCTTCCATGGCTCGTCAAACGCCTGGAAAAAGAACAGCGAGGCGCCAAATTCCTCAGCCCAGCTACGCATCGCGTTATAAAACGCCTTTTGCTTGTATTCATCCGCCGCTTTTGAGCCCTCATCGCCATACAGCACATTGGTTAGCGATGACCAACCGGTTTCGCCAACATGAATTTGCTTCGTTACCCCTTGGCTCGCTAAGTAGTCTTGAACCAGTTTAACTTGAGACAGTAAATGGTCTTTTGCGCGTAACATCGCTGCATCAACCTGCTCTATGGTCGACAGTGACTGCTCGCTCTCCGGCACAAGCCAAAAGGCGCTGGCGTAATGCGTATCATGAAATGGGTAAGAGTGAACGGATACGTAATCGACCGCCTTCACTAACTTGGCTAAGTCTGGGTGGTTGTAATCCCCTTGCCCTGCCCACGAAGCGTAGTTATCGGAGCTGGTGATCCAAACATCTTGAGGAATGTTGTTATTGGCTTTTTCAGCTTGCAGCTTTTCGACATGCTCGAGCACAACCGTTGGGCTAACATGGTAAGGCGCCCAGTGCACCATCGCTTCGTTACCAACCGCTAACACTTTAATGATCTCTGGGTACTGGTTTACCATTTCGATCGCTTTGGCGACTTCTAGATGGTTTGCCGGATTATTTTGGGTTGGATCGGTCGCTTGGTCAGTCCATGAATTCAGAGCATCAATCCAAATGCCCAGCATCACGTACATTTCGAAGCTGTCGTCCGCTTGCATCAACTCTTTTATCGCGACCAATAAATTCGCCGTATCGCTAAACCCTTGAGTGTTGTAGGTGCGTAGCACTTTAAAACCCATCGCCTCCATTAAGCGGAGGTCTTCTTTAAGCTCTGCGACTGTGGGGACATTCTCCTCGGTGCGTGAGGTCGTTCTAAACGCCCCATAGGAAATAGCCGGGTATTTTGAGTTTCCGAGTAACACCTCGCCATTTCGAGCGGTTGGAAACTGCCCGCTAGGGCTGGGCTGCGGTGCTAATTGGGTGTTATCAATTGATGCGTCAGTGTTTGAGGTATTTGTTGTTTCGCCTCCACAGGCAACCATCAGCACCGAAAGGCCGATGATGACGATGGATTTTATAGGGTTGGTTTTCATTCTTTGATGTCCTTACGTTTAAGATAAAAACACCTCACCGATAGAGAAAGCGCTTTCTCATTCAAATGAGTTTGTTTGTCTAATTCAAACTAAATCAGCGACTCGATTAAGTGGCATTTTTGACTAAGACTTATCAAGCATCCTTGCCGAATAAGCGCTTTGTCGATTTATTGCAACAAGAGAAAGTCTACAGACACTTAAACAAACTAAATGTGATCAACTCCAACCAAGAAAGCGCTTTCTTTCAGATCAATCACATTTTCAGTAATCATAAAAAAATCCACCTCAAAAAGGTGGATTTTACTTAGACTCATATAGGGGGATGAGTCGATTAAACAAATATGCCGCGTGTTACATTACTTGCGACTTGGGCACGGAAACGCGCACATGGATCACCTGCCCATTACGAGCAAATATCGCTCGGCTGTCTGCTCCGGTGAGTTCGCCTCCAGTTCGAGCTTCTACATCACCATTGCTGTACTCAAGCTCAATCGACATGCGGCTGTCATCAGTGAGTTGGTAACTAAACGGCACCTGACAGTAGGTAAAGGCTATCGAACGCTCGTTCACCCATAAACTTTGCGAATCGCCAAGGACATTTTCAAACTTGAACGTTTGAGGAGCGGTCAAGAACTCCTCTTGTTTCAGAAGTGACGGGGTAATCGCGATCACCCCATCGTGAACGTATAAGCCTAACTCGCCAAAGCGGGTCAGAATCTCTTCTTTCACTTGCCCTGTCATACCCGGTTGCTGCGCGCCAGCTTGTTTCGGCGTATGCGAATATGGGTCGGTTGGGAACGCGCCGTAATTATCTGGCGTTTTATTAAAGCCTATGCCATCGCGAACGCGGTAGTAGTAATCCGCCAGTTGCTTGGTTTCTTGGCTATTCGGGCTCTCTTTGTATGCCTGTTGATAGTTCTCTTGCACCGCTAGTAGCAGCTTAGAAACCATGTGCCAGTAGATAGAACCTAGCCCTTCATAGCCAAACATAGTCCCCGAGCGGCCGGTAAACTCTTTATGTTTAAACACCAACTCGTAAGTATCGCGGATATGTTGCTTCGCATCCTCGTTACACTGTGGGTAATCGAGCTGCGCGAGCGCTGTGTTAAGGTGATCGCTGTTCTCAAACTCGGCATTAAAGTGATAACCACCGTTAACATCGGCGTTAACAATGCGGGTGTCATTTTTAGCCAGCATGATTTGCACTAACTCGTTATCGATCAAGCGCTCTACTGGGATGCAGTTTTTATCGACAAACGCCGCCAACTCTCTGTCAGGGTAAAGCATGAAGCTTTGCTGATCGGCTCTGAACATCTCGCTGCTAAATAGGCGTTGTAATAGCTCAACCGCTTGCTTTGGTTGCAAGACACCTGAGCTCAACATTGCCACTTGCCCTTCAAGCATTGGGTAGAGCTCGCTGACCTCTAAGTTTTCTGCCGAGTAGCTGATGATGTTATAGGCGTTATATAGGCCATCTTCACGTTTATTGCTGGCAATGGTTTCGTCTAATACCGTTAAACTCACATCCATCAATTGGGTGATGACGCTTAGCTCCACTTGAGTTTTACCAGTGAAACTTCCCGTACGGTAGATGCGCTGACGGTAATCACTGGCGGCCTTAGCAAGCTTGGTTAATGTGGCGCGTCTTGTTTGACGGGTCACGGTGTTTTGTCTGATCTCTTTGGCCACCGATTCCAAGATCAGCATGGTACTGGTTAGCCAATCGAGTACATCAGAGGAAAGTGAGACTTTGGCTGGCGCCTTACACAATAGCTCTTGCATAAAGGCGACATAACGGCGCATGTAATACAGCGTCACCATGGATAAGCCGTTGCCGACAATCGCGTTATTGGCATCATTCCACTCAGGACGTTGGGTATTGAGCCAAATGCCGCCATCGAGCACCAAATTACTCAACTTGGCCAAAAGTGGCACCAAGAGTTTCTCGGTTAAGTTGACAAGGTACACTTCACCATCGTTATCCAGCATCAAACGGCCATCACTACCCAGTTCCGATACTTTCTGTTCCACTCGCTCTTGCGTGCTCAGGTTAAAGCTCACGGTCTCTTTTGGATTGGCAAACAGAGCTTGCTCATCACAAAGCTCATACGGCACGTTGGCATAGCTGAAGCTATCTTGATTGAGCAATGCGATAAGATCGGTTTGTTGATATTGATTGGCCAGCTCTAGGAACTTCAACAAGTAGATGATTTGGTGATCGCCCCAGTAACCAATGTTGCTCCACGGATCGGCAGGGTCGAGGATCTCCCAGTCGATACCATCTTTGGTGATACGATACGGGTTATAACCGTCAATGGTCGATGCGTTGGTAAACTTGGCGATAAACGATGAGATAAACTCAGGGTAACTCAGTGCGCTGGCTTCCCAGTTTTGGAAAATATCACGCCAGTTGCCCTGATAGGAAAGTAGCCTCTCCCCTGCTTGGTCTTTTACTTTTATCTCATAGTGGTTCCAAGGACGGCTTGGATCGCCATGACGGCGGCCAAACGTCAGCGGCAAATACTCATAGCACAAACGCAGCAGTTGCGGGTCGTCTTGCTGCTTGGCCAAACTGATAAGCTCTTGATGGGTAAAGCTTGGCGCTAACTGCTGCAAAAAGGCTTGGTGGCGCTCGGCCACAACTCGGTTAGCGCGGCCAATAGTCTGACAGACATCTTGCTTATCTAACTGATAACCATCAACAAATACCCCGCCCCGCATGTTGTTAAATAGCACGTTGGCGTAGTGGTGAACGCAGGTTTCTTCCTTAGCGGTCAGTTGCCACGCATCGGCGCCAGACATCAAGCTGATAAGCTCTTGCTTGTTGGCCGCGATGCTGCGCTCTAATGCCATCTCATTGCATGGCTCAAGCATGAACTGGGCAATATCGCTGTGGCTCTTATCAATATCAGCGACAATGTACCAACTGGTACTTTTACCCGCTTTAAGGTTCACAGTCTGGTTAATGAAATACGCGCCGCGAACCCCTTTGGTTAATGGCTCGGATTGAAGCGCCTGACCTTGGCGGAAGGCTTGCAGTTGGCCCGATGAGAGCAGAATATTGGCGCTTTCACAGCCAAGGCTAAATACGCGAGTGGCCAATAAAGATTCCGCTGGCGCCGCTTTATCACTTAATACTGCGTACATGCTGTAAAGGGCCATCGAAGTGCCGGATACGCGCTCGTTCCATTTGTAAGCATCGACTAAGGCACTGCGCGTTTGCAGCGCAGAAAGCGGCGCACCTGGTGGCAAGATATTTTGAATACCATCTAACAGCTCAATTTGGCGCTCAGTGTTAGACAGATCGGTTAATTCACTGCGACGAATGAAGCCATATTGGTCGCTGGTCGACCAGCTATAACGAAAACGCAGCTGTAAGGTATGGTTAACCTCTTCAAACAGGATCTTGTCGCCGACCACGTTTTTGTACAAGTTGCGCTGCAGATTATACAAGCCGTCATGGTGAGGGTTGAATGGTTCCCAGTTAACAATGCCTGTTGCCGTTGGCACGCGAAACACCGACTTAGCGCCCGTGTTCTCGGCGCTCTCGTGAATATGATCGACGGAGCGATACGGAAACAGCGCATTTTCTGGGCGAATGCGCCCAGCAGACAAACAACCAGTAGATGAAATAAACAGCCAGTGATCGCTCGCCGATACCACACTAATAAAAAACGGCGCCATCTTATCGACATTTTCAATTTTGTAGTAGCGGTCATCACCCATCTCGGTGAAACAGCCGGTCACACTGTTGCTGTGCTGCGAATGATTATGTTGCATAATAAAACCTCAAGAAAGCGCTTTCTTGCACTTTAAAAACTATTAAATATGGTGGCAACGTACAAAGTGCTCGTCGGCAATTTGAGTGGTCGTTGGCATAGATTGGGCGCATTGACTGCTTGCTTTAGGGCAACGAGAAGCAAACGGGCAACCTTCCGTATCGGGTTTCCACAGTGGAATGTCGCCTTTTTTTACCGCCAGTTCGCGCCTGCCGCTTTTGCCCACTTCAGGAACCGCAGAAAGCAACAGCTGAGAATAAGGGTGCAGAGGGTTTTGAGTCACGCTATCGCTCTCGCCCCACTCGACCATGTGGCCGACATACATCACCGCGGTTTTCTCGGCAAAGTAACGCGCGGTAGCAATATCGTGGGTGATGTACATAAACGAAATGCCGTGTTTATCTTTGAGATCAGACATCAAGTTTAAAATCCCCAAGCGCACCGACACATCCAGCATCGAAATGGGCTCATCGGCTAAGATCACTTCTGGATCCACCGCGATAGCTCGTGCGATCGCGACTCGCTGACGCTGGCCGCCACTTAATTCGTGCGGGTACTTCTCTGCGGTTTCTTTTACCGGAGATAAGCCAACTAGCTCTAATAGTTCATACACTAACTTAGGCACGGTATTTTTATCGGCTCGCTTATGAATAAGCAGCGGACGTGCAATATGGTGGTAAATGGTATGTACCGGGTTTAACGATCCAAACGGGTCTTGGAAAATCATTTGCACCTGACGCGCGTATTCCAACTCGCCATGTTGCTCGATGTACTGTTTAAGCGGCTGGCCTTTAAAGGTGATTTCACCCGCGGTATGGTCAAAAATGCGGGTTAAGATCCGCGCGCCGGTACTTTTACCCGACCCCGACTCCCCTACGATGGCGAGCGCTTCGCCTTTACGCAGTTCAAAGGAAACATCGTTAACCGCTCGCATTAACTGTTTGGCAGATTGGCCCACCGGAAAATCTTTTACTAAATTGTCGACCGACAAAATCACATCACGTTCAGCTAACATGCGGCTACCTCCTCAACTAGATGACAAGACACTTGATGCCCTTTCTGGGTTAGTTTCAAACTCGGCTCAAACTGATGGCAACTGTCTTGGCAGCGACCGCATCGAGCTTGAAAATTACACCCTTGCGGAATTTCCAGTAAGTTGACCGGATTACCCGGAATGCCATACAGGCGCTCTTTCGGCCCATGAATGGTTGGAAATGAAGCAATCAAACCTTTGGTGTATGGGTGCTGAGGTTTGCCAAACACCTCTTTCGCCTCACCGAGCTCAATTAGGTTACCCGCGTACATCACGCCAATTCGGTCGGCGATTTCACCCATCAAACTCAAGTCGTGGCTAATAAACAGAATCGAGAAGCCAAACTTGGTTTTGAGATCGTAAAGCTCGTTAAGAATTTCTCGCTCTACCACCACATCGAGTGCCGTGGTCGGTTCGTCCATAATGATGAGCTTGGGCTCAAGCGCCAAAGCAATGGCAATCACCACTCGCTGACGCATACCACCACTTAACTGATGAGGAAAACTCCCTAAGCGGTCACCATGAATACCAACGATATTGAGTAGCTCAATCGCGCGTTCATCGGCCTGTTTTTGTGACACTTTTTTATGCGCCATGATCACATCGGTAAGCTGCTCGCCGATGGTGATCACTGGGTTTAACGAGTTCATGGCACTTTGGAACACCACAGAGACATCATTCCAGCGGAAATCGCGAAGCTGCTTATTGTTCATTTTCAGCACGTCTTGGCCGTTATAAATGATCTCGCCTTCCGAGATAAGAGCGGGAGCTTTATGCAAACGCGATATGGCAAACGCAAGGGTACTTTTGCCGCAACCAGACTCACCGGCAATGCCGAGTGTCTCGCCAGGGGCAATCGACAAACTGACATTGTTCACCGCACGAGCGACACCATTAGGTGAGACATAATCAACACAAAGGTTGTTAATTTCTAATAAGTTACTCATCGTAGACCTCGACGGATATCTGCTTGTTTCTTAAGTTGACGCCATAGTTTCATGTGTGGGCCGGTTCTTAGTTTCGGGTTACTCACCTGATCGATAGACATATTGATCAGCGCCAGTGCGCCACCAGTAATCGCCAACGCAATTGCAGGTACCATCATTTCCCACCATGCACCGGTGTAAAGCGCCGATGAGGTTTGCGCCCAGTAAAGCATCGAGCCCCAACTCACTTCGGTAGCATCGCCTAAGCCGAGAATGCCCAACCCTGCTTCTGCGCCCATGGCGTAAAGCACCGCACCAAGAAAGCCACCAAACACGATTGAAACCAGGTTAGGTAAAATCTCGACTAAGATGATGCGCCATTTGGACTCACCCATCACTTCCGCCGAAATGATGAACTCTTTACTGCGTATCGCCATGGTTTGGGCGCGAATCACCCTTGCCCCCCAAGGCCAGGACGTGACCCCGAGTAAGATGGTTATCACCAGCGACCCGACCTGTCCAAGAAAGGCAGCAAGAACGATCAGTAAGGGAAGCTGGGGAAAAACCAAAAATACGTTGGTTAAGAAGTTAAGGCGTTCGTCAATCTTACCGCCAAAGTAACCCGAAGATACGCCAACGAGCACCGCGAGCGTCATCGCAATCACGCCAGCAGAAATCGCTACCGAGAGTGATTTACGTCCACCGTGCAATACTTGGCTATACACATCACGGCCACTGCGCGTTGAGCCCATAATGTGCTCGGCATTGGGTGCGACATGAGGTCTTGCGACCCTTTTTTCTGGGTTATGGGTGGCAAGTGCTGGCGCAAATAAGGCGCCGGCTAAAACAATCGACAATAGCAAGCCACCAATAATCGCGGGGGGATTACCGTAGAAGAAGGCATAGCACTGCTTGAGTAACGACTTAAGTTTCTTTAGTGGTGAGCTAGGCTCTAGCACTAGATCATTGTTCATTATCTTTTCCATGAGTCAGCCCTAATTTGAAATGCGAGGGTCTAACCATACATACAGCAGGTCAGCAATGAAGTTTGCCGTTAGAACGGCAGTTACGAGGATCAGCAGTATCGCTTGGATAAGTGGGTAGTCACGTGCCACGATGCCTTTAAGCAAAATGTTGCCAAGACCTTGGTAGTTAAACACCACTTCCGTCATGATAGAGCCGGCAAAAGAGAAACCAATTGCCATTGCGATGGCGGTTGCGACAGGCAAGATGGCGTTGCGGCCCGCGTAGCGAGACATCACCCGCATGTCGCTCAGCCCTTTAGCTTCAGCCATAGTGACGTAATCTTCACCCAGCACATTGATCATGGCGTTACGCATGTTAAACACCCAAGTAGCAATACCGACCAACACCATGGAACCGACTGGCAACACAGCATGCTTGGCAACGCTTGAGATGAACTCCCAATTGAAACCAGGATCGAGAGACGGATCATAGGTATAAGCAAGCGGCAATAAGTCGAGCTTGAGGCCAAACACATAAAACAGCAGCAAGGCGGTCACTATGTAGGGGAAGTTACTGATGAAAGCGAGCACAGGCGGCACCACCTGGCCAAAAAAGCCATTGCGGTGATAAGACGCGTAGGTTCCGATACTCACACCAATAATTAACGCCACAATCAAAGAACCGAGTGCCAAAAACATAGTCCACGGCAGCGCCATCGCAATCACATCGGCCACGCCGACAGGGAACATCAGCACACTCGGACCAAGATCTAAAGTGAACACGCTTTTCATGTAAGCTAGGTATTGCTCAAAAATATTGCCATCGAGAAAACCGTACATTTCTCGGACTGCATCCATTTGAGCGGGATCCATGCGCCCTTGAGCGGCGGCAAACAGTGCTTCAACGGGGTCACCCGGCATAAGGCGGGGTAACATAAAGTTAAAAGAGATTGCGATTAAAAACGCAGTAAAATAAAAGCCAAATCGGCGCAAAATAAACGACATAACAAATCCTTAGGGGCACAAACCCTGTGCCCCTGAACAGTAACTACTTAAGGTGTAAATTATTTAGGATGATGACGCGCTTACCACCGTCGTACCAAACCGGTTGAACGTACGGGTTTTTCTCACTAGGCCAACCAGCGATTTTCTTATTGCTGTATTGGAACCAAGTTGGGTTAGAGAACAGCGGAATAAACGGTAAGTTCTGAGCACTAAACTCTTGCAACTCATCCAAGATCTGTTGCTGTTTGTCGCCTGTCTTACCAAAGCTATCAATCAAGTTATCAATCGCTGGAGAGTGAACGCCGTGGCCAGCGTGCCAAGTTTTACCAATACGAGAGGTCGAGAAGTACTCTTGATAGGCAAGAATTGGGTTGGTTGCCACCATCGACCAGTTGATAGACATGGTGTAGTTACTCTTTTTCAAGTTAGCATCGTACACCGCCCAATCGACGGTTTTCACGTTGGCTTTTACGCCGACTTCTTCAAAGTATTCCGTGACCATTTGAACCACTTGAATCCAGTCGGTCCAGCCGTTCACCACTTCAATATCAAATTCTAGCGTTTTGCCATCTTTACCATCACGGAAACCATCGCCATCTTTATCCACGATACCCGCTTGATCTAACAGCGCCCGCGCCTTACTCGGGTTATAAGTGGTTAGGTTTTTGTACTGGTTGGTGATGTTCTGATTGATCGATGTTTTGTACAACTCGCCAATACCACCTGCATTGTAGTTAGCCGTTGGGTAACCATAGGCCGCAATGTCGACAATCGTTTCGCGATCCAGTGCCATCGACAGTGCTTGGCGTACTTTTAAATCATCAAATGGGGCTTTCTTGGTGTTTACGTATAGGTGGATGGCATCATTGGCTGGGTACCAAAAATGGTTATTTTTTGGGTCTGCGCCAACAAAGGTGCTTTCCACATCCGCGATAAAGTTAGAGCCCCAGTCAATTTCACCTTTGATAAGAGCTGGTTGGATCTGCGAGTTATCGTTGTAAGAGCGGAAATTAATACAATCCAAGTAAGGACGATTTTCTAAATAGTAATGAGGGTTGCGGCATAGCTCCATCTGTTGTGGTTTAAGGAACTTCACCGTTGTCATTGGCCCGCTACCAACTGGGTTCGGGTTAGTAAAGGTGGTGAGATCTTTCACATCGCCCCAAACATGCTTAGGTACGATGTGGTAACGCTCTAAGTTCCATACGAAGGTAGAGTCGGCTTCATTGAGTTCAAATACAACCGTGCGTTCATCCGTCGCTTTAATTTGGTTTAAGTTCTTGCCCGACCAAATCCCCTTTTGGTCAAACGCTGGTGCATCTTTGGTTAATACAAAACTGTATACCACGTCGTCCGCTGTCAGTTTTTCCCCATCCGACCATTTAAGCCCTTCACGCAATTTCAAGGTGATGGTTTTTAGGTCATCCGAGTACGCATAAGATTCTGCTAAACGATAATCGGTTTGCCCTGTCATGTTGTTAAACACCAGAAGAGGTTCAAACATCACTCCATGCAGCAAGTCTTTGGTGGTGTATGGGTTGTAGTTTTCAACAAACCCGGTGTTAATGATTGGTACCGTCAGCGTCCCGCCTTGCTTGATGTCCGCGGCTTGAGCAGATGTTGCCAGCAGCACCCCCATGATCATCAAGCCTATCTTGCTTTTCTTTTGCATTATGTTGTCCTTAATCAGCTATTGATACAAAGCGCCTTCCTCCGGCAGCATTTCCAAAAAGAAAGCGCTTTCTTTTGCTGATAGTATGAGATAGAGATGAAGACAACAAGCAAGATAGTTGAAAATGAAACCCTGATCACATGTTTAGTAACGACAGCAGAAAAGAAAAAAATAAGCACTACAAATCAAATAGATAAGTCACTTTAGCCCTCTAGACCCGCTTATTAAACCAATGTCATTGCACTTACATATCAATCAGTTAGCTTGCTTCACCAGAGATGACAAAACATGAAGATGGTCACAGCAGCGTGATCAGTATAATCCGCGCACACTACTCGCCTACCGAACAGGAAAACCACATAACCAATTGTAAAAAAACAGAAATACATTAAATAGCACACCTTTTAACCAAGAATGCGTTTTCTCAATGCGTGAGCCTAAGCTATAGGAGGTAAGCCGCTTCCCTGCCCTTCAAAGCGAGAAAAATGGCAACATTTAAGGCCATCAAACACAGTCAAAACGATGTGGATAGCTGCAATGAAAAGAAAGCGCTTTCCAAGCTAACCACAAAATGTCACACTTTTAGCGCGTTACCTTATTTACCCATAGAAGGATCAAATGGAAAAAATTCACTTTTGGAACGGCAACAAATCCGCAGCTAGGCAAGCCTACGAACTCTCCCTTATTGAGAGCTTATTCAGCGATGAGTATGAGATCTATAACGATACAACTGACTACCCAAAGGCTGAAGATGAAGGCGCTATCTTTTCAGCGGGCGCAGATGTATTGGTGACTGTCGCGGGCAACAGCAAATTCAATGGCAAAGCGTTCATTGCGCTACAGCAACCCCTCGCGAAACAGTTACTCGGGCAACGGATTATGATCACCCGCAATGAGATGAGTGAGACGTTTCACTCGATAAGGCAACTGTCGCAACTGGCCACCCTGCGCTCTGGTATCCCCGCAACATGGGCGGATGCTGATCTCTTTCGCGCCAATGGTTGCCAAGTGGTCGAAAAAGGTGACTTAACAACTATTTTTCAGCAGCTTGCGAACCACGAATGCGATTATGTAGCACTCGGCGCCAACGAAGTAGAAGCCATTTATCAACAGCACGCAGCGCCGCTCTCTTCACTGATCATCGAGCCCACCTTAATGCTCCACTACCCACTGCCACTGGTGTTTTATGTTCACCCAGCCAGAGCGGATCTAGCGGCGTTAATCCAAAAACGCTGTACACCTGCGTTTATCGAGCCTATTTTTCGTCATCATTATGGTGACTGTGTCGCGCGTTTAAACCTAACTCAACGCAAGCAAATAAGGATGAACAATCCTTTTTTGTCTCACTAGATTCACTAGATTCACTAGATTCACTAGATTCACTATATTAATGTGTTTAGATAGTCGAGCTGATATCAATAAGCTCACTACAGCTGAATAGTGAAATACCATGATGGCGTTACTAAAACCTTCTATTTGGGAGTGACACTCACTGGGGAACCAAAAGGCTTATAGTGTAGAGAATGTCCGAGCTACCAAACGCCGCTTAGCGCGACATTCACAGCGCGACTATCGAAGGTGGGGCTTGGTGATCTTGCTCTGGCTGCAACCCTCGGCCCAAATTGGCACAATTGAGCTTGATAGACCATAGTTACAGGAGCTTGAATTAGAAGGTTACTCGTCGATGGCGAAGCTTAAATGGTCTCAATACTTGATTGGTTGCTCCCTTATCGCTCCGCTTGGGGTAGGTGCGACGGGATCGGCGGTTGAGCTATGGCTGGATGAGTTTCAACCTTCCACACTCACTAAACAGCAGCAACGAGAAGAGCTTAAGTGGTTTGCTGATGCCGCAAAGCCCTATCGGGGAATGCAGATCCGGGTGATATCTGAGCGTATTACCACCCACTGGTATGAATCGAGCGTGTTAGCAAAAGCCTTCTTCGACATCACGGGAATCCATGTTGTCCATGAGCTCACGGGGGAAGATGACGTCATAAAGAAGCTTTCCGCCCAGATCATAACCAAACAAAACCTCTATGACGCCTATATTAATGACAGTGACTTGATCGGTACCCATTTTCGCTCTAACCAAATAGTGGCGCTGTCTGACTTTATGCAAAATGAAGGAAAATCAGTCACCCTGCCAAGCTTAGACCTCGATGACTTCATCGGCATCAAATTTACTACCGCTCCCGATGGCAAGCTATATCAGCTCCCAGACCAGCAGTTTGCCAACCTATATTGGTATCGCCACGACTGGTTTAGCCGGCCAGAATTTAAAGCCCAATTTAAAGCCAAGTATGGCTATGAGCTTGGTGTGCCACAGAACTGGCAAGCCTATGAAGACATTGCCAGTTTCTTTTCCAACGACATCCGGATGATCGACGGTGAGCGGGTATACGGCCATATGGATTACGCCAAAACCGATCCCTCGTTAGGCTGGCGCATGTCGGACGCCTGGTTATCGATGGCGGGAGTGGGCGATGTGGGGTTACCCAATGGCTTACCCGTCGATGAGTGGGGAATTCGAGTAGAAAAATGCAGGCCGGTTGGTGCCAGCGTTAGCCGAGGTGGAGCGCTCAACGGTCCTGCCGCCGTCTACGCGATTGATAAGTTCATTGATTGGCTCAAGCATTATGCGCCCAAAGAGGCAACGAACCTCAACTTTACTCAAGCAGGTGAGTGGCCCGGCAAAGGGGTCATCGCCCAGCAGATCTTCTGGTACACCGCTTTCGTGGCCGATCTCACCCACCCCGATTTAGCTGTCGTTAACTCAGACGGCACGCCGAAATGGCGTATCGCGCCGTCTCCGGTCGGTAAGTACTGGCAAAAAGGCATGAAGTCGGGCTATCAAGATGCTGGCTCTTGGACGCTAGTAAACAATACACCGCTCAAACGTAAGCAGGCCGCATGGCTTTATGCGCAATTTGTGGTATCGAAAACGATCTCGCTGCGAAAAACCATGGTCGGGTTAACCCCGATTCGCCGCTCTGATATCGATTCAAACGCAATGACAGAGCGCGCGCCTTATTTAGGCGGTTTGGTTGAGTTTTATCGCAGCCGGGGCCGTGATGTGTGGACCCCAACCGGCACCAACGTCCCCGACTACCCAGGGCTGGCCAATTTTTGGTGGCAATATATTTCTCAGATCATTGAAGGAAAGGTCACAACCCAACAAGGGCTTGATAACTTTGCCCATCGGGTAGATGAGCACCTGAGTGTGCTTTCCAAATCCACCCGCCATCCCTGCTCTCCACGGTTAAATCCTGCCGAGGATGCTAAGCTATGGTTACAAGCACCCGGCTCGCCAAAAGCGTTCAAAAACGGGCAAGTAAAAGGGGTAACTCTTTCCTATGAGGAGGCTATCGATGTATGGCGTTAAGCATAAATGGCTACTGATTGTGTTGCTGGTTTGCGCAAATCCGGCTCATGCCGCCCCCATCGAGGTATTAACTTACGAAGTGTCGCCATTCGCCGTGCAGATCCGCAATCAAAAGCATGGCTTATTAATTGAGCTAGTTGAAGAGCTATTCAAACGCGCCGCACTCGAGTACCAAATCAAGTTTGTTCCGCTAAAAAGAGCGATGCTCTCTGTTCAGCACTCAAAAGATCAATGTGTTGTACCCGTCGACCGCTCTCAAGAGCGTGAAACCAGCTATCAATGGGTAAGCCCGGTTCTGATCTCTCGTTATGGGTTATTTGGCGGCCCTGAAAACAATGTTGATCTCGCCACAATGAACGATGCAAAACCTTATGTTATAGGGAGCTTTCGCGGCGCAGGAATTGGCGAGTATTTAGTGGGTCACGGCTTTAAAGTCGAACTTGCGTCTACCAATGAGCAGAGCTACTGGAAATTACAACGTGGCCGAGTTTCGCTCTGGGCCTCTGAGTTAATTAACGCCGAGCAGATCATGCTAAAAGAAGGCCAGTCTCTTCAACCTAAGTTGGTCTTTTTCACCGCTTTACGCGCTATGGCCTGCAACCTAGAGCTCAGTGAGCATAAAGTCTTCAAGTTAAAGCTGGCGTTAGTCAGCATGTATCGAGACGGATTTATTGACCAGTTATATCGAGATTATGGCATTGATATATAAATAAAAAAGCGAGCTCCAAGCTCGCTTTTTCAATGATGACTGCGCACCTATCGGACTACTTTTGAGCCACGCCCATCAAGACCGTTTGTTCACCTTGCTCGGTGGTAACATTAAATGGACTTGAAACATCGACGGAGCTAAAACTTGCGCTTTTCAGCGCTTTTTTGGCACCCTTTAGGCTTAATCCATAGTCGGCGCTATCGCTCTCTACTTGCCAGTCCCAATGAACAAATAGGCCCCCTTCATTCAGGAGCGAGCTAACTACTTTGGCGGTTTCTGAAAAATCATCTAAGAAACCACAGACAGAAGAAGCGACAATCAGATCAAACTGGCCTCGAAACGCAGGGTGATAAGCAACCAAGCCGCGACTCAAGCTGTCTACAACGGGTTCAACATTCGCCAGTTCTTTAGCGTCTAACTGCTCGATCATCTGCTCAGAAGAGTCTAATGCAACAACCTCTTTAACCAGTGGCGAGAGTTTCTGCGTTAGCAAGCCTGTGCCACATCCAAAGTCGAGTACTTTTAACCCTTTTAAACTGACAAGCTCATTTAACTCATTAAACGCCTGCTCAGCAAATACAGCGGTAGCGGGATTTTGCTCCCAGTTTTCTGCGTACTCGTCCCATTCATTGGACATGATTGTCTCCCCAATACTTCTTATAATTCGAAACTGCACATAAGATTAAACTAAAGCTTAACGTTATACACGGTGAGAAATTAAAAAATATTACGATTTCGAGCGTTAGGTCTAATTTGTGCAATTAATCACACTTCCAGCGACACAAAAAGCACGCAGATTGGGTGTAAATTCACCAGTCAAACAAGCCAAGAACTTGATAACAACAAATGATATTGATGAAACGCGAGCGACCTCACCCCCATGCCAGCTTGGGTTAAATCTGGTGATGAAGGCCTTACTAACTTCAATCCTATGCATAGCTCACGTTTATCACTCAAAGAATGGGAATATTTTTTCTATCTACTGCAAAACAAGCTGTAATACTAATAGAATTGAAATATAACCACCTAAATCTCAAGGAGTTGAGTCGAATGATGAAATCTGTTCTCTTCGCATTGTTAGGCACGCTATGCCTGTTCTCATTTCCCGCGTTCGCTTCAGGATCTAGCCTAGATTTCACCACCTCCGCGGTGGGCTATTCCGCTCTGGTTATCTTTTTCCTTGCCTATACCCTTGTGATGGGCGAAGAGTACCTAAAGCTTAAAAAGTCTAAGCCGGTTTTACTCGCGGCAGGTCTCATCTGGATGCTCATTGGTATCGCCTATCAGGAGCAGGGCCAAATTGACGTCGCAAAACACGCCCTTGAGCATAATTTGCTCGAATATGCTCAGTTATTGCTATTTTTGCTGGTGGCGATGACCTACATTAACGCGATGGAAGAGCGCCGACTGTTCGATGCATTACAAGCATGGATGGTCAATAAAGGCTTTGATCTGCGCTCACTCTTTTGGCTTACCGGCATTTTATCCTTTTTTATCTCCCCTATTGCCGATAACCTTACAACCGCTCTGCTCATGTGTGCCGTGGTGATGAAAGTTGGCGGAGAGAACACCAAATTCATTAATTTAGCCTGTATCAATATCGTGATCGCTGCCAACGCAGGCGGCGCTTTCAGCCCCTTTGGGGATATCACGACCTTAATGGTCTGGCAGACTGGGTTGGTCTCATTTCAGCAATTCCTCGTTTTATTCTTCCCTTCAGTGCTCAACTACCTGATCCCAGCTTTGATTATGTCGTTTTACATTCCTAAAGGCAGCCCAGATACCATAAAAGAAGTGGTTGAGCTTAAACGGGGCGCTAGACGAATTGTTCTTCTGTTCTTACTTACCATCGCGACGGCCGTAGCCTTCCATGGTTTCCTCCACTTTCCACCCGTGATTGGCATGATGATGGGCCTCGCTTACTTGCAGTTCTTTGGCTACTTTCTACGAAAAACCCTGCCGATGTCGTTGGCGAAAAAGCGAGCCAGAGCAATGGCAGCGCACGATGAAGAAGCGGTGAGGCGCTTAGGCTCGGTCGTTCCGTTTGATGTGTTTAAGCGGGTATCTCATGCGGAGTGGGACACATTGCTGTTTTTCTACGGCGTGGTGATGTGTGTTGGTGGCTTGAGTTTGATTGGCTATTTAAGCCTTATCTCGGAAGTTATGTACACCCAATGGGACCCTATTTGGGCCAATACCATGGTTGGGGTTTTGTCTGCGATAGTCGATAACATCCCGGTGATGTTTGCGGTACTGACGATGCAACCCGACATGTCATTAGGCAACTGGCTATTGGTCACGCTTACCGCCGGAGTTGGCGGCAGCATGCTTTCTATTGGCTCTGCTGCGGGGGTGGCGTTAATGGGCACCGCGCATGGTAAGTATACTTTCTTTGGCCATCTAAAATGGATGCCAGTGATCGCTATCGGCTATGTCGCAAGCATTGCCGCTCATATCTGGCTAAATGGGCACCTTTTTTAAGCCAGCGCTCTTTGTTATAGCCTGCAAAAAAAGCGGTTGATGAACCGCTTTTTTTGCGTTTTAGGTAAACCTTTACACTAAAATTAGACCAACATATACAAATACTTATGCCATCACTCGCATTACTAATGTAACACTAATTGCTATCATCTTCAGTTCGTAGTCTAATAGCAGAAGATAAAAATAAGGACTGTTATGGCTACCATTAAAGATGTAGCTCGTGAAGCTGGCGTATCTGTTGCGACGGTTTCTCGGGTGATCAATAAATCCCCCAAAGCGAGCGCTAAATCCATCGAGTCTGTCACTAAGGCGATGAAGCTATTGGGCTACCGCCCCAACGCAAATGCCCGTGCTTTAGTCAGCCAAAGTACCAACACCGTTGGGGTTTTAGTCGGTGATGTCTCTGACCCATTTTTTGGCACTCTGGTCAAATCGGTCGATGAAGTCGCCCACACTCAAGGAAAACACATTCTCATTGGTAACGGGTACCACGACGAGCAAGAAGAGCGCGACGCGATAGAACTTCTGATCAATAGCCGCTGCGATGCATTGGTCATTCACGCGAAAGGACTCTCTGATCAAACTTTGATCGAATACGCCTCAGAGGTGAAAGGGCTAGTTGTGATTAATCGCCATATTCCCGAGCTCGCCGAGCGCTGTATCTCTCTTGATAATTACAAAGGTGCCTACCTCGCCACCGAGTATCTGATCCGACAAGGCCACAGCAATATTGCTTGTGTCGCCTCATCGCACAAAATTGAAGACGCCGAACAACGAGTTGCGGGTTACCTCGCGGCGCTCAAAGATAACCACATTTCACTTTCTCCTAGCTACATCGAGTACGCCGATCCCGATAGCGAGGGGGGAGAAGCCGCCATGACCAACTTGCTCACCAAGTCTTTGCCAATTACAGGCGTTGTTACCTACAACGATTATATGGCAGCAGGCGCGTTATCTATCATGGAAGAAAACGGTGTTAAAGTGCCAAACGATATGTCGATCATTGGCTTTGATGATGGTTTGATTGCACGTTACGTTCACCCAAAGCTCACCACCATACGCTACCCAATAAAAATGATGGCGGAGAAAGCGGCCCACTTGGCACTGAAACTAGCTCAAGGTGTCGAGGTTGAGCCAGAGCCGATGATCTTTTCACCCACGCTGGTGAGACGAGTGTCGGTGGATAAGGTTAAGGGGTAGAGGTTACGGGTTACGGGATCTGAGCGATTCCTCTTGTTATGATAAAAAATCGGAGCGAGGCTCCGATTTTTTGCTTGAGACGTTAGCTCGAAAGCTGATAGCGAGTTGAATGGAAATAGGGTTGGCCGGGCTCGATAAAGCAGCTTGGCTGTGGCCACTCAGGGTGATTCGGCGAGTTAGGCAACACTTGGGCTTCGAGGGCGAAGCCTGCGTAATCATCGTACTCCCCCCCTTCTCGGCTCGGATTGCCTGCCAACCAGTTGCCGGTATAAAGTTGCACCGCAGGTTGGTTCGTGAACACGCTCAATTTTACTTTGTCATCTGGCGAGTGCACTGCTATACACGCTTTGTCTAACCGGCGTTGTGGGGTTAATAAAAACGCGTGGTCGTAACCTTTTGCTGCTTGCTGCTGGGCATCCATCCCGAAATCTTTGCCTATTTGCTTAAGAGCGCGAAAATCAAAGCCCGTTTGCGCGACGCTCGCAAGCTCGCCACAAGGGATGCCCGTTTCATTGACCGGTAAGAACTGCTCTGCATCAATCCTTAAGCGATGGGTTTTGCAGCTTTCGCCGCTGTCTGCGCCTTGTAGATTGAAATAAGCGTGATTGGTCATGCATACCGGCGTGCGCTTATCGCTCTGCGCACGGTATTCTATATCGACACTGCCCTGCTCGGTTAATGTATAGCATACCGAAGCCGTTACGTTCCCCACAAAGCCTTGATCGCCATCAGGCGAGAAGAGCTCAAATACCACGTGTTGCTTACTTTGTGCCACCACCTGCCAACGGCGATGACTCCAGCCATCCGGGCCGCCGTGCAGCGTATTCCCCGCTTGATTGGTCTTTAACTGGATCACTTCGCCTTGTTGCGAATACTGACCATTGGCAATGCGGTTGGCATAACGTCCAACCGAGCAGCCCATGTAGGCACTTTGGCGATAGAAAGCGTCTAAACTCGCCACCCCCAGTAATACTTCTCTTTGACTGTCGTCAACGGCAACTTTGCAACTCAACCACGTCGCGCCAATATCCATAAAGCTTGCGCTCATGCCATGGCTGTTCGCTAGTGTAATGACTTTTGCGGCCTCCCCGTCGGGTGCGGTTCCTATCATTCTCTTACTTCCCAAAATAAACGGCAAGCCAACACAGCCTGCTAAATTAAAAGACTAAACATGCAAAAAGCCGCAGCCTTATGCTGACTGCGGCGATAGTTTCCAATTACTTAAAGGTTCTTTGACTCACTTTGTCGAGGCGTTTGAGAATTTTCTCTAAGCGTTCTGGGTGCACCATGAATTCTTGGAAGCCTTTCATGCCCTCTTTCGCCATAGCCGGATCGGTATCACGGTCGTAAAACTGTGCCGTACCACTGGCTTCGTTGAGCATCGCAACCCCTTTGCTCAAGAACGGGTCTTGCTTCACTTTCGCTTTATTGTTGGTCGGAATTTGCAGCATGGTATTGTTGATCAATGCTTGGTTTTCCGGACGAGCAACAAAAGCCAGGAACTTACGCGCGTCTACCTTGTTCTTCGCTTTCGATGGGATATGAATGGTGTCCATTGGTGCGTCTTCGGCTTTCGCAATCGAACTATCGATGATTGGGAATTGGAAAAAGCCCATCTTACCTTCCATTTCAGCCGGGAAGTTCGCGGTTAAGAAGTTGCCCATCAAGTACATCGCAGCTTGACCGTTATACAAAAATGGTTGAGCTTCTTGCCAAGAGTAAGAGGCGTGGTTTTCTAGGAAATACCCAGGTTTCACCAGCTCTTCCCACTTGGCGAACGTTTTCTTCACTCGTGGATCGGTGTAAGGCACTTTGCCATCCATCAACTGGATATGAAAATCCAGCCCGTTGGTGCGCATATTGAGGTAGTCAAACCAACCTGCGGCCGTCCACAGGTATTTGGTGCCAATGGTGAAAGGCGTAACATCATTTTCTTTTAACGTAGCACTTGCCTTTATTAACTCTTCCCAAGTTTTAGGCTCGCTGATCCCCAATTTATCGAAGATGTCTTTACGGTAATAGATACCCCATTGGTAATAAGTGTATGGCACACCGTATTGCTTGTCGTTAACACTCATGGCCGCTTTTGCCGATGAGAAGTCATCATACATGCCTTGCTGTTGCCACAGATCGCTCACATCTTCAAACAGACCGCGGTCGACAAAAGTTTTCATTCGGTTACCCGCATACCAGAACACCACATCCGGTGGCGAGGTCACCAACCAATTACGTATGGTGGTTTTATACGCCTCGTGGTCGTACAGGTTATATTTCACGGTGATATCTGGGTACTCTTGTTCAAAGCGCTTTACGACTTCTCCCCACGCCTTTTTAGGCGCAGGATCGGATGCATCCGAGTTGATCACAAGCGTTCCTGCAAAGGCTGTAGTTGTCAGCGCAGCCGTCAACATGGCTGATGCAGTAAAGTGTTTCACGTAGTTCATAATAAGGTCCTTGTTATCGAGCTAACGCTCATCTGTGGTCCAAATACTCGTTATCGTTGTTCGTTCATTTTTTTATGGTTTTACCGCTTTCGCGAAGTCACAGCCAGAAGCCTTCACTTAATTGGTAAATGCATAGAGATTAAGGGCGCTCCCACTGCTATCCCTTAGTTGCCCCTAAAGTTAATCCTGCAATAAAGTGGCGCTGCATGGTAAAGAACAGCACCACAGGAGGGATAGCCGCAACAATCGCTCCCGCCGACATCAGTTGCCAAGATGCAAGCCATTGGCCTTGCAGCGAGCTCAGCCCCGCGGTAACAGGGCGAACTTCATCGCTCTGCACCAGCACTAATGCCCAGAAAAAGTCATTCCAAATAAAGGTAAATACCAATACAGACAGCGCGGCAAGCGCGGGCCTGACGAGTGGCAGTACGACATGCCAAAAGATCTTCCATTCGCTCACGCCCTCTACGCGCGCCGCCTCGATCAACGCATCAGGGATGCCTACGATAAAGTTGCGCATAAACAAGGTACAAAACCCAGACTGAAAAGCGATATGGAAGAAAATCAAGGCCCAATGGGTATCGTATAACCCAAAGGCGATGGTGAGATCACGCACAGGGATCATCAAGATCTGGAATGGCACAAAATTGCCCGCGATAAACGCTGCAAAAATCCATACGTTGGCTTTAAATCGGTATTTGGCTAACGCATATCCGCCGAGCGTCGACAGTGCAACCGCTCCCGCGACGGCGGGTAATGTGATCAATAAGCTGTTGATCAGGTACTGCCCCATCGCAGTAGAGGTGAACACTTGAGCGTAGTTCTCAATAAAGTGAAACTCACTCGGCCAGCCCCAGTAATTGCCGGTATTGATGTCTTCCATCGAGCGGATCGAGGTCATCATGACCGCGATTAAAGGCAGTAACCACATCACAATCGAAATCGGTAGCGCGGTGCGGTAACTGATGTTGGTAAAGCGTCCTGCTTTTTGAATCGGTTGAGGAAACATTATTTTTCACTCCTTAGCATTCGCCACAAGAAGTAAGCGATATACACATCCATGATGAGGAACAACACCACTGAAACTGCTGCGCCATAGCCCATGCGATAGTTGAAAATCGACTCTTCGTACATTTGGTAGGCCAAAACCGTTGAGCTGCCCCACGGGCCACCAGCGGTCATGGTGGCAACCAAATCAAATGAGCGCAGCGCCCCTATCACGGTTACCACTATCGCGATAAAGGTGGCCGGCCGAAGTTGCGGTAACACGATGTACCACAACATGCGCCATTTTTTCGCCCCGTCTAGGCGTGCCGCTTCCAGTTGTTCTGGATCGAGGTTATTTAACCCGGTGAGGTACAAGATCATGCAATAGGAAATTTGTGGCCATAGGCCTGCGGCAATAATGCCGTAAGTGACATATTCCTCATTGGCAAGAATCGCGATAGGCTCCATGCCTAGGCTGCCAAGGGCGATATTAAAGAGGCCAAAGCTTGGGTCGTAAAACCACGCAAACACCAAACCAACCACAACCTGAGAGATCACAAAGGGGAAGAAGAATAACGACTTAACGACCCGAATGCCTCGCACTTGTTGGTTAAGAAATAACGCAATCGCTAGGCCGATAGGCGGTGCCAACATGAAAAACACCAGCCAAAGAAAATTGTTTTTTAACGACGTATAAAACGTGTCGGAGTCAAAAAGCTCGCGATAGTTGCCAAGCCCCACCCAAGTTTTTTCGCCAAGCCCATCCCACTCATAGAAGCTAAGCCAAATACTGTCGGCGATTGGGTAAATCACATAAACCAAGAAAATAATGACCGCTGGAGCCAAGAAAAACCAAGGCGTAAGCTTGGTGCTCATCCTTCTTTTCTTGCGACTTTGAGACGGCATACTATTTTCTGGGTAGATCGTTTTCACAGAACGTTCCATTTTCAGCACAATCCTTTCTCATGACAGACCAAACAGAGCCAAGCACTCGTTCTCCATCACGTTTCTTGATAAAGAAAAAGCATCGAAGTAGTTAGCTTGCTGAGATTAGCATAGTGATATTCTACGCTTCACGCACAACAATAAGCTCAATATGTAAACGTTACCACAATTTCGGTAAGATTCTGCCTTATTTGTATGATCAATCTCAAATACTGATAACAAAGTTCTAACATGGGTTGAATATTTGCGTATGTTCTAGTCATAGGTATTACGCCCCGATTATTATCAAGGAGTCAGAAATGGCAGACATTAAGTTACAGCAAGTAATTAAACGTTTTGGTGATGTTCAAACGATCCACGGAGTGGATCTAGAAATCAATAATGGCGAGTTTGTTGTTTTTGTTGGCCCATCTGGTTGCGGTAAATCCACCCTATTACGGCTCATTGCCGGGCTTGAAGAGATCACCGAAGGTGATATATACATTGGCAACGAATGGGTCAATGATACCGATCCGGCAGAGCGTGGAGTTGCGATGGTGTTCCAATCCTACGCGCTTTATCCGCACATGACGGTAGAAGAAAACATGGGCTTTGGCCTGAAAATGACCGGCCACCCAAAAGAGCAAGTTGATAAGCATGTGCACATGGCAGCGAAAACCCTACAGCTTGATCACTTGCTAAAAAGAAAACCTAAAGAGCTCTCTGGCGGCCAAAGGCAACGCGTGGCGATTGGCCGCGCGATTGTTCGCAACCCAAAAGTATTTCTGTTTGACGAGCCGCTATCAAACCTGGATGCAGAACTGCGCGTCGAAATGCGACTACAAATCGCAAAACTGCATCAAGAGCTAAAAAATACAATGGTTTATGTGACTCACGACCAAGTCGAAGCCATGACGTTAGCCGATAAAATTGTGGTCTTACGCGATGGTCGTATTGAACAGGTCGGCACACCATTAGAGCTCTACCATAACCCCGCCAATGACTTTGTTGCCGGCTTTATCGGCTCACCAAAAATGAATTTCATACCAACGGAAGTGGCCGCAGAAGATAGCCAAACCATAGAACTCCGCACCGCCGATCAACAAAAGATTGTGATGCCTAAACCACTCCAAACCTCCATGTTGGGCCAAGAAATTACCCTAGGGATCCGCCCTGAACACCTACTGATCGGTGAATCTTCTCAAATCCAACTCTCTTTTCACAGCGAGGTCGTCGAACGGTTGGGTAATAGTACCTATATGTTTGGCCAATCGGCGGGCGTCGATGGATTTAAAGTGCATTTGCCTGGCGACCAAGAAGTTGCGGCCTATCAAACGTTAGCGCTTAATTGCCAGAGTGATGATTGCCACTTATTCGACCGCCAAGGACAGTGCTTAACCAGTATAAAAAACTGAGTATTTAGGACAATCGCAAAATAAAGGGCATCAAGACGATGCCCTTTTTTTATCGCTATACCTAAGGAAAGTTACCGCAGCAAAGCCGCGAGTTAAACTCGACTTTTATAAATGAAAACGTTACCACAAATCAAAGCTTAAAGTTCAACATCAACTGCTTAAGATGACTGGCATGGCTGGCTAAATCATCCGCTCGGTTAGCGGCGGTTTCAGAGCTTTGCAAGACCTCGGCGCCCGACTCTTTAATCCCTTCCAAATTCTGGCTGATCTGCTCGGCCACCACCGATTGCTCTTCGCTCGCGGTCGCAATTTGGCTGTTCATTTGGCTGATTTCATTCACCACGTCGGTGATTACCGCAAACGATGCTTTGGTTTTTCCCGCATGAGTCACGCTGTCTGTA
>Ga0070724_10000298_pt1 | contig 38616 bp, 31 predicted proteins | sample tdDd001_FD_67278 | JGI IMG/M metagenome (GOLD analysis project Ga0070724, IMG submission 67278) | Marine sediment microbial communities from the Atlantic coast under amendment with organic carbon and nitrate - tdDd00.1 | ecosystem: Environmental > Aquatic > Marine > Coastal > Sediment | place... | reverse complement strand
ATTTCGTCAAACGTTTCTTGATCTTGCTCTTCTACGGCCAACTCGAGTAGGCCATCAACGTCTTCTACGCCGCGGTCTAGTTGGTCAATCGTTTCGACAATGGCTTCCAGCGAGGCGCGTTCCTTACCCAGCGCTTGCGCGCGATCGGGTTCGTTCCACACGTCTGGCTGTTCTAGCTCGGCATTAACTTCTTCTAGACGCTCTTTTCTCGCGTCATAGTCAAAGGTACCCCCTCAGGACATTCGTGCGCTGTGACACGTCCTGGAGGCGATTTTTAATTGGATTGATTTCGAACATTTTATCTCATCATTTATGAGTAGAATTTAACCGAATAATTCTACTCAAAATTGTGATGAAGATACAGGGAAAAATCCAATCTCCGCTAGGGGGGAAAGCCCTCTGCCCAGAGGAATTGCTCTTGTAAACCCGACTTAATACGGAAAAATTCACAATATCAAAGAAAAATCATTAACATAACAATCAGTTATGATTTCTTATTTTCCGTTTTCGTTTCAGGCAAGCCACGCTGGGTTAGTTAGCTTCGATGTGGTCTATCATCAATTGCAATGACTGATTGCCACGAAACTCATTAATATCAAGCTTATAGGCTAAACGAACCGTTTTTACCGATGCGTCTGGCCAGCGGCGTAAATCGACATTAAATGCAATCCCGTCGATCATGCTGTGAGTCGGCATGCCCTTGTGTAGCGGCTCGAGCATCAGTTTAAGGTGTTTTTCTCCCACCAATTTTTGGTGCAACACCTTAAATTCCCCATCAAACAGCGGCTCAGGAAAAGCTTGCCCCCATGGGCCACCCGCACGCAGCATTTCGGCGGTCGATAAATTGAAAGCTTCAGGCGGCAGTTCACCATCGGAGAGCAACACGCCTTCTAAGGCGCCCCCATCTAACTCGCTTCTCACTACCTCATCAAACAGGCGGCTAAAGCGGTCAAAGTCGGCCTCTTTAATGGTCAACCCCGCCGCCATCGCGTGGCCACCAAATTTGGCAATCAGCCCTGGGTGCTGGGTATCAATTCGGTCTAAGGCATCACGCATGTGCAAGCCAGGGATAGAGCGGCACGAGCCTTTAATCCACCCTTCACCGCCATCGGCAAAGGCGATCACCGGGCGATGGAATTTCTCTTTAATCCGCGACGCTAAAATGCCGATCACCCCTTGGTGCCAGTCTCGCTGGAACAGCGCTAAGCCAAAGGGCAACTCACTCCCCTCGCCAAACTGCAGCCGCTCACAAAAGGCCATCGCTTCTTGCTTCATGCCTTCTTCAATTTCTTTGCGGGTTTGATTGAGCGCATCCAGTTCACTGGCCATGCGGCGAGCGGCGTGAATGTTATTGCTCATTAACAGCTCAACCCCAAACGACATGTCGTCCAATCGGCCTGCGGCGTTAATGCGCGGGCCAAGCGCAAAACCAAAGTCATTGGCAACCAGGCGATGCGCATCGCGCTTGGCGACTTCGATCAAAGCTTGAATGCCGGGACGCGCTTTACCTGCTCGGATCCGCTGCAAACCTTGGTGAACCAAAATTCGGTTATTATCATCCAACGGCACCACATCAGCGACGGTGCCGAGCGCGACTAAATCAATCAGCTCCATCAATTTAGGTTCACTCATGCCTTGCTCGGCAAACCAGTCCACTCGGCGCATTTCGACGCAGAGAGCCATCATCAAATAGAACGCTACCCCAACCCCGGCCAGCGCCTTAGATGGGAAGTCGCAACTGGCAAGATTGGGGTTCACCATCGCATCGGCAATGGGTAAAGCTTGGCCAGGTAAATGGTGGTCGGTGACGACAACCGTCAGCCCTTTCTCCTTGGCATAGCGCACCCCATCAATTGAAGAGACACCGTTATCGACCGTCATGATCACCTGAGCGCCAATGGTGATGGCTTGATCCACCACTTCTGGGCTCAAACCGTAGCCATCTTCAAATCGATTCGGTACCAAGTAATCGACATTTTTGCTGCCCAGCATTCGCAGGGCTAACACAGATAAAGCCGAACTGGTGGCGCCATCGGCATCAAAATCACCGACCACTATGATGCGCTGCTGGTGTTTAATGGCCTCAAACAGCAGATCCACAGCCACACTGATCCCATCCAATTGACGGTAAGAGTGTAAGGCTTTCGCACTGCGCTCTAACTGAGCTTCTGAGGTGACGCCTCTCGCAAGGTAGAGTTGGCGCAGTAAAGGGGGAATAGAGTTTGGCAACAGACTGATGTCTGGTAGTGGACGGCGTTCAATTTTCATTCTTTTTAACCAAAGGCTTGGCCAATCACCAAGCCCAAATATTCCAATTAATTATTAAGCATATCTAAACGCTCACGCATCTCCAAAGGAGACAAGTAACCGCCGATGGTATGGCCATCTTTAGCGATGATGGCAGGCGTACCACGCACACCCAACTTACCCCCTAAGGCGTAGTGGTCAGCAATGGTATTGACGCATTTAGTGGCATCTTCTGGTTTCTGGCTCAGTGTACGCTTGAGCTTTACTTCGTCTAATGCGGCTTTCGGATCGGCCGAACACCAAATGTTCGCCATTTGCATGCCGACATCACTCGCCACGCCCGCACGAGGGTAAGCCATATAGCGAATCGTAATGCCTAAGTCATTGTACTGTTTGATTTGACGGTGCAACTTCAAGCAGTAGCCACAGTCAATATCAGTAAACACAGTAACGACATGTTTTTCGTTTTCAGCTTTGTACTCGATCCAGCTATCAGAGTAGTCGTCTATTTTTTTTGCGTAGCGCTTAGCCACCACGTCGATAAACTGCCCTTGTTCATCCAAAGAGTACAGCTTACCTTGAATAAAGTAATCGCCTTTGGCGGTGGTGAAGAACAAGCCTTGGGTGGTTTGTACTTCATACAAATGCTCCAGCTCGCTGGCACTGACTTCTACCACGGCGATGCCCAGTTTGGCAAAGCGCTGAGTAATTGAATTGACATCGGCTCCTTTCGCAGCTAGGGCAGAAAAAGAGAGCAGTAGCGTAGAACCTATCAGAGCAATGTGGCGTAATAAACGCATTATTTGTTTACCTTATTCACTAATAAAATTAAAAACGAAGCCGGTGCAATCCCCAGCCTCACAAGACTAAGCTCTCGGGTGATGCTGTTGGTGGATCTGTTTGAGCCTTTCCGTTGCTACATGAGTATAAATTTGCGTCGTCGATAAGTCACTATGACCTAACAGCATTTGCACCACTCTAAGATCCGCCCCGTAATTTAGCAAATGCGTTGCAAAGGCGTGACGCAATACATGGGGGGATAATGTCTCGGTATCAATCCCCGCGAGCACCGCATAATACTTAAGCCGATGCCAAAACGTTTGGCGGGTCATCTGCCGTGCACGCTTACTCGGAAAAACGACATCAGAAGAGTTGTCTTGCAGTAAAACCGGGCGCCCCTCGGCCAAAAACGTTTCGACCCAGTCCACCGCGCTTTCTCCCATGGGCACTAAGCGCTCTTTGCCACCTTTACCCGTAACACGTACTACACCTTGGCGCAAACTGACGTTTTCCATCGTTAAGCTCACCAATTCGGTTACGCGCAATCCTGTGGCGTATAAAAGCTCGAGCATGGCTTTGTCGCGTAACTCGAGTGGGTCGTTCGGATCGGGGGCATCAAGTAGTGCGTCGACCTGTTGCTCAGACAGATCCTTGGGCAGCCGCTGGGGCAACTTTGGGCTCACCAATAAGGCGCTCGGATCATCCGCGCGAACTTTTTCTCGATGCAGGTATTGGAACAATCGCCGAATCGCCGACAACATACGAGCGCGAGAGGTTTGTTTATAACCGCTGTCGGTAAGCCACGCCTGATACTCTTGCAGCCCAGAAGTGCTAATAAAGTCCAAGCGATAGTTATGCTCCCCCATCCAAACAATCAATTTGGTGAGATCATTACGATAGGAAGTCAGGGTGTTCTCCGATAACCCTCGCTCCATCCACATCGCATCCAGAAACTGTTCACTCCAAGCCTGATCAGCCTGATTGACGTTCGACACATTATGCCCTTCATCTAATATCTATACTCGTCACAGAGTATGTGAGCCCTAACCAGATTGCTATAAAAAATCGACTCAGCCACTATAAAGCATGCATTTTTGTGCAAAAAGTGGGTAGAATTTGCCACCTCCCCTACAAATCTGGCTTGAAGATGAAAATTGGACTTTTTTACGGCTCGACGACTTGCTATACCGAAATGGCAGCGGAAAAAATTCGTGCTTTTATCGGTGAAGACCTCGTTGACATTTTTAATGTAAAAGAAACCCCACTGAGCACGATGAACAACTATGATCTGTTAATACTCGGTATCTCAACTTGGGATTTCGGCGAGATTCAGGAAGATTGGAGTGCAGCATGGGAACAAATCGATGCAGTGAAGCTACACGGCAAGCACGTCGCATTGTTCGGCTTAGGCGATCAAGAAGGTTATGGCGAGTGGTTTCTCGATGCAATGGGGCTCTTGCACCATGAACTTATCTCGACCCAAGCCAAGTTTATCGGCTATTGGCCAATTGAAGGTTATCAATTCGAAGCTTCTAAAGCATTAACCGAAGATGGCCAGCACTTTGTCGGCCTTGCCCTGGATGAAGATTCACAGTACGAACTCAGCGATGAGCGGATTGAAAAGTGGTGTGAACAGGTTTTAACTGAGTACCATGATGAACTGGGCTAAGGGCTAAGGGCTAAGGGCTAAGGGCTAAGGGCTAAGGGCTAAGGGCTAAGGGCTAAGCAAAGAATAAAAAAAGGTTGGTGTGAAAACACCAACCTTTTGTTTTTTATTCATTCTTTTTATGCAGTTTCTTGTGCTAGTTCGTTGCGTGCTGAGCCGATAAAGAACATCGAAATCATTGCAGCGAACGTTGGTAGCAACCACGCCATGCCGATTTCAAATAATGGCAGCATGTTAAATACGCTCACGTCGACGCCTGATACTTTAGCTGCATCAAGCAGAGCAAATAGGAATGAGACCAATACCACCACGCGGTACGCCACCTCAGGATTAGGTAAGCGCTTACGAACGAAGGCCAATGCCACCAATGCGATCGCAACTGGGTAAAGCGCAAACAGCACAGGAACCGACAGAGCAATCAACTGTGACAGCCCCACATTGGCAACAACAGCACAAGCGATACCAATGATGACAACCCATGCTTTATAAGCCACCGGCGTTACTGAGCTGAAGTAGTCAGAACAAGCCGAGATAAGGCCGATAGCCGTGGTTAAACAAGCTAAAAGTACAATCAGCGACAGCACAATTTGACCCGAACCACCAAACAGCGCCTGAACGTAAAGGCTTAGCACCACGCCACCATTATCCGAGCCAGCAGCAACCGAAGTACTTGTCGCGCCAAGGTAGAACAGCGAAATATACACAAACGCCAAGCCCGCTGCTGCGATAACCGCGGCGCTGACCAGGTATTTGGTTGTCGCTTGTTGTGTCGTGATCCCTTTGCCACGCAACGCATCAACAATAAGAATGCCGAACATCAATGCACCAAAGGTATCCATGGTGTTGTAACCTTCAAGGAAACCTGTGGTTAACGGCTGGGTAATATAAGCGCCCTGCGCCGCCATGATGCCGTCTTGCGGGTTCATAAATACCGACACCGCCAGAACAATCAAGCCAACGAACAACGCGGGCGTCAGCAGTTTACCAATCGTGTCAATCAGCTTACCTTGAGACCAAGCAAAGAACATCGCCACTGAAAAGAATAAGATCGAAAACAGTGTTAAGTGGAGTTGACTTGCATCGGCAAAGAAAGGTTTCACCGCCATTTCATACGCCACAAGGCCTGTACGTGGCGCAGCAAAAGCCGGCCCGATGATGATGAAAATCAGCACGACAATTAGCGTCGCCGCTGGTTTTGGTAAGTGCTTAGAAAGGTGTTCCCATGAACCACCAGAGATCGCGATCGCGATAATGGTGATCAGCGGTAACCCAACCGCGGTAATAAGAAAACCAAACATCGCCGGCATTAGGTTCTCGCCAGCTAATTGACCTGCAAGTGGGGGAAATATGATGTTTCCTGCCCCCAAGAAGAATGCAAAGAGCATAAAGCCCAATGCGATAACATCAGTTGTTTTTAATTTCTGACTCACTGATAACCCTTATAATAATCTCGTGTTTGCAAATATTCTGAAATTATCTTCTAGAATATAGGCGGGGATAATGACTAATTAGGATTCAATAAACAAGTACAAGCCAAAAAACATGACAATAATTCACCAAACCAATAGTTATCTAGATACATTCACTAGAGTTAAGAAAAAAAGCAGTGGATATTATTAGTGCAATTATTTACATAAAAGATCAGACTTAGATAAAAACACCAAATTGACGATCATTAATAGCAACAAAACCCACAAAGTAGGTAACAAACAATTCAAATGAGCAAAAATAATTCAACAACCAAAGACTTTAGTTTCAAGCAATTCTCTATTTTTGGAGGAAAAAGCGGCATGCCGGTGAGTACTGATGGGGTGTTGTTGGGGGCTTGGGCAGACATACACCAAACAAAACAACTACTTGATATAGGCACTGGTACTGGCTTATTGGCGTTAATGTGCGCGCAGCGCAACCCGAAAGTACAAGTATCTGCCCTTGAGCTCGATGAACACGCATACCAAGCGGCAAAGATAAACTTTGAACGTAGCCCGTGGCCCCATCGCCTCGAATTAATCCTACACAACATTTTGACTTGGCAATCAACAATACGCTTTGATCACATCATCTGTAATCCGCCCTATTTCAATAGCGGGGAACAGGCTCGCAATACACAACGGGCGAGCGCTCGTCACACCGATAACTTGCCCCATGATGCCCTGTTGAACTCTTGCTGGCAGTTGCTCGGCGAAAGCGGCTCCGCCAGCTTTGTGCTACCCAAATTTGAAGGGGAGCAGTTCATCTCCATCGCCAAAGCGCATGGTTGGTCCCTCTCTCGCTACTGTGAAGTAAAAACAACCCCACATAAACCCGCAAGCCGGCTTTTATTCGAACTGAGCAAAATTAAGGCAAAACCGGTTATAAATGAGTTAGTTATTCATGATAAAGACCAATATAGTGAAGACTTTATTACTTTAACCCGCGACTTTTACTTAAAGATGTAGTGATCCTAGCGGCTAATGCTTCTATAATGCGCGCCCTAATATTTTTTTCCTTCTCACTTGTGGAGATCAACTGTGATCAGAACCTTTGCTGAACTCGACCTCGATTCAAATATCCTTGCCGCTATCGAAGAGATGGGCTACGAGCGCCCAACCGACATTCAAGCGCAAGCTATTCCGCAAGCACTAGAAGGCAAAGATATTCTTGCTTCAGCGCCAACGGGAACCGGTAAAACGGCGGCATTTGTTATCCCTGCGCTGCAATACCTGCAAGACTTTCCACGTAAAAAAGCAGGCCCAGCTCGAATTTTGATCTTAACCCCAACCCGTGAGCTGGCGATGCAAGTTGCCGATCAAGCGCGCGCGTTGGCTAAAAACACCAACTTGAACGTCTTCACCATCACAGGTGGTGTGATGTACCAAGAGCACGCCGATATCTTAGCGAAAACCCAAGACATCGTGGTTGCCACCCCAGGACGCCTGATGGAGTACATCGAAGCCGAGCGTTTCGATTGCCGTGCGATTGAATGGCTTATCTTAGATGAAGCAGACCGCATGCTAGACATGGGCTTTGGCCCTGTGGTTGATCGCCTTTCTGCAGAATGTCGCTGGCGTAAACAGTCAATGCTGTTCTCTGCGACTTTAGAAGGCCGTGGCGTAGAAGGCTTCACCGCTGACCTGCTTAAAAACCCAGCGGAACTGGCAGCCGAGCCACCACGCCGCGAGCGCAAGCCGATCACTCAGTGGTACCACCGCTGTGACACCGCCGAGCACAAACTTGCGCTACTTAAAGAGATCCTAACCAACCAAGCCGAGCGCAGCATCGTCTTTATCAAAACGCGTGAGCGCCTAGCCGACTTACGCGCCCAGTTAGAGAGTGCGCAAATTCCTTGTGCTTGGATCCAAGGTGAAATGCCGCAAGAGCGCCGTAACAATGCGATTCGTCGTTTCCGTGACGGTGAAATCAACATCTTACTCGCCACCGACGTCGCGGCGCGTGGTATTGATTTGCCAGACGTAAGCCATGTGATCAACTACGATATGCCTCGTAGCGCAGATGTGTATGTTCACCGCATTGGCCGCACCGCACGCGCCGGTAAAAAAGGCAACGCCCTCTCTTTAGTTGAAATGCACGACCAGCCAATGCTTGACCGTGTAGCTCGCTACATCAAAGAAGACATCAAAGAGCGATTTGTAGAAGGCATGCGTCCAAAACACAAAAAACCTGTGTTTAAAAACAAAACCAAAAAGAACGCGAAGAAAAAAGCCAAAGAAGCCACGAAGAAAAAGCCGGCTAAAAAGAAGAAAAAATAACGGCTGAAAACTAAAGGCTAAGTGCTAAGTGCTAAGTATTAACAAAAAGCGCCCTGACAGTGTCAGGGCGCTTTTTTTTGTCTAAGCTAAACGTTCATCGCTGAGTTTCGTTCATTCACACCATGCTTGAACAAAGGTAGGCTAAATCGAAAGACACCTTTCGATTTAGCTAACACCGAAAGGAAAATCGACATCAATCATAATGAATAACAAGGTTGCCAGCTAAAAAACCGAAAGAAGCCTTTCGTTTAATCGCTCCCCCATGCGTGGGAACGAGAGTTACTTCGTGTTTAGCATTTAGAACTTCGCTCTTTATCGCAGCTCTTCACGCTTAAACACTAACTCTGTCTCGGTTGATTCACTTGGCACAAAATAGTAGCCGCCAGTATCGAACTGGGTGAGGGCTTCAACGCTGTTGATCTGATTTTGGATCATGTAACGCGCCATCATGCCGCGGGCTTTTTTGGCGTGGAAGCTGATCACTTTGTAGGTGCCATTCTTGCAATCTTTAAACACCGGCGTTATCACGCTGGCATCAAGCAGCTTAGGTTTGACGGCTTTAAAGTATTCGTTAGAGGCTAAGTTAACCAAAAGCTTGTCCCCTTGCTCACTTAGGGCTTGATTTACCCTGTCGGTAATAATGTTGCCCCAGAACTGATAAAGGTTGGTTCCGCGCGGGTTAGCGAGCTTAGTGCCCATCTCAAGCCGATATGGTTGCATCAGGTCGAGGGGTTTAAGCAGGCCGTATAAGCCCGACAACATTCTTAAGTGGCTTTGGGCATAGCTAAAGTCTGCGTCCGAGAAGCTGCCGGCATCGAGACCAGTGTACACATCCCCTTTAAAGGCTAAGATAGCCTGACGGGCGTTATCTGGGGTGAAGGTCTCACTCCACTGCTCAAAACGCGCTACGTTTAAACCTGCAATCTTATCGCTCACTTTCATTAAACTGCCAATATCGGCGGGAGTGAGCTTGCGGCACTCCTGGATAAGCTCTGCGCTGTGGTCGATTAATTCCGGTTGGGTAAACTGCTCGGTCGCCAGTGGCGACTCATAGTCTAAGGTCTTAGCGGGAGAAACAAGGATCAGCATAACTTTACTCTTTATCTAATTATTTTCCTTAGAGTATAAAAAAAGCCATGGGCAGTCATTAGAAACTGCCCATGGCATTCGCTATCAATTTAATCGCTAGTGGCGATTAATCTTGTTTTGGGTTGTCCCAAATACCATCTTCTAGCTGAGACTTCAGCTCAGGATAGTCGTTAGCGTTAAAGGTCGGTAACTTGCCTTCTTTCAACTGCTGGTTGTAGTCTTTGGCCAGCTTCACCACGATGCCAGAAAGCAATAAGATTGCGACTAAGTTAACAATCGCCATCAAACCCATGGATACGTCAGCCAAGCCCCATACGGTTGGTAGCGCAGCTAAAGAACCAAACATCACCATGCCCAGTACGATCACGCGGAAGATATTCAAACCCGCTTTCTTATTATGCTCCAAAAAGATCAGGTTGGTTTCAGCGTAAGAATAGTTAGCAATGATCGAAGTGAAGGCGAAGAAAAAAATCGCCACAGCAACAAAGATACCGCCCCAATCACCCACTTGACTTGTCAAAGCGCGCTGGGTTAATTCAATCCCCGTGATCTCACCATGCGGAACATATTCACCCGACATCAAGATGATCGCCACTGTTGCCGAGCAGATCACAATGGTATCGGTAAACACGCCCAGCATCTGCACGTAACCTTGTGATGCCGGATGCGGCGGGTAAGGCGTTGCAGACGCAGCGGCATTAGGCGCAGAACCCATACCCGCTTCATTCGAAAACAGACCACGTTTAATGCCGTTAATCATCGCTTGAGCAATCGCGTAACCTAAACCACCCGCAGCCGCTTCTTGGAAACCAAAGGCACTTTTCACAATAAGGCTAAGTACTTCTGGTAGCTTCTCTAAGTTGGTCAGCATGATGTAGATAGCAATAGCAAGGTATGCCAATGCCATCACAGGTACAATCAGCTCAGCAGTACGAGCGATCTTACGCACACCACCAAAGATGATAAATGCCGACATACACACTAACGCAGCACCCACATAAATCGGCTCAAAGCCAAACGCGGTTTGCATCGCGCCAACAATCGAGTTGGCTTGCACGGCGTTAAATACTAAACCAAACGCGATAATAAGGAAGATCGAAAAGAGTACGCCCATCCAGCGCATACCCAAACCTTTTTCCATGTAGTAGGCAGGGCCGCCACGATAGTTACCATCGTTATCACGGGTTTTGTATAGTTGCGCCAAAGTACTTTCGGCAAACGACGTCGCCATACCCAGCATGGCAATCAACCACATCCAGAAAATAGCACCAGGGCCACCAGCGGTTAATGCAACCGCAACACCAGCCATGTTTCCCGTACCGACACGTGCAGCAAGTGAAGTACACAATGCTTGAAAAGAAGAGATACCTGCTTTGTCGGATTTACGGCTGTTTTTCAATACCGAAAACATATGTCCGAAATGACGGAACTGGATGAAACTAAGGCGAACGGTAAAGTAGATCCCTACCCCCACCAATAGATACACAAGAATTGATCCCCAAAGAAGATCGTTCATTAAATTAATTATATCTGTCACGCTAACCTCGAATTGAGTTAATGACACCGACACACTAGAAAGTGTGCTCCCTGATCTTTGGTACGTGTCGACAAAGGGCATAACCGCTAAGCCGAGTTTGTTCCATCACACTGTTGTGGGTACCAAAGAAGTCGACAATGATTCTGACATTTTGTAAAAATCGTCAGTTATTCTTATTTTGACCGCGGGGATAATGCAGACGACGGCGGCAAAAATCAATATGCAAACGATAAAATATAAATACGATCTTTCACCATTAAGGCACGCTTTGTTAACAGATATAACAAGACCAAATAGCAAACAATGAAACAAAAAGCTAAGATTTATTAACACCTTTCTTAATAGAGTCACCGCGACAGAATAATCCCATTCGATCGACGAAAATCCTTTATGCAGCAATGGCAGCTGCAATTTCAATGCAACCTGACTCATTGATTGTCAGCCAGACAAATTCGCGGTTTGGTTTTTTTCGCAGCACATCACATTTTCTTTCTTTGCTCTGACACTGATTTAACAAATCAAGCTATAGGAAAAAAACGAAAAAAAAATCCATTTGGTTACTTTTTAACCAAAATTAAGCGGGAAAATTGTGAGTTGCGCAATAGTTCTCATAAAAGCTTCATAAAAGAGAAACAAATGAGAAACCAGTCAAGGATATGCTCTAGCCAACTGTGATACTTAAAAGGCTCACGTGGAGTTTAGATAACTAGAGAGGTCGCATATGGATGGCTTTCAGCTCGATGATATTATGACAATGGATGCTCACAACACTCGTTCAACACGTAGCAAGCCAGCAAAAAGGAAATGGCGCGAAATAGAAGCAATAAAAGATAGGCAACGGTTACAACGTGAATTGATGGAGCTAGATGTCTGTCAAGATGATAACTTTGACGATATTCAACTGTAGAGTCCCACAACACCAAATCCCATAACAAAATAGGCGCCCTTCTGGACTGAAGACGCCTATTTTTTTTAATCTTATATCTCTATCAAGCTAGTTCGGCTCGGCCTCGGTCGCTTTGATCCTTGCGGCGAGCTGCTTATAACGATCGGCAATGGTGTCACCAAATACCGGATCGTCATCTTCAGCCTGCCATTGATGCTCTACCGCTTGCCAATCTTGAGGGGTAAAAGCGTCGCCAATAAGCGGCAGTACCTCTCGTTCTTCCAGCTCTAAATGCTGCCTCTGCTGAGTAATAAACGCTTCAAGCTGATCGGCAAACACGTCAAGGGGGACGACGGCATCTTGCAAGATCATGTCGACCGTCGCTAAAAAGTCGTGTGTCATCGCAGATAAGGCTTTGTGCTCAAGCTCCAAATTAGCGATCGCCCCAGAATCTCGATAGTGCTCTAAATAATAGAGGTAAATGATGTCTTCTTTTGGGTGGTGCGTTTTTTCAGAGTGGCTACTTAAATAATCCACCACTTCACGAAGCAAAGCGTAGTTCACCGGCTGCTCTTGTCGAAGCGCGATAAGCTTACTACTTAAAATCGCCAATAGCCGAACCATATAGCCGTGTTCGCGACGTATTCTTTCTAGCATCATGCTGCCATTCTCCCTAACGCTAACGTTGATACAAAGATTTGTAGATAAAATCCCTTTTGTAAACAAATTGTATATAAGAAAGTAGCAGCATACCTTGATGCTGGTTACAAAAACACCTATTCCAAATGTGGTTGCCAGTCAATTGGCGCCATACCTTTAGATTCAAGAATTTGATTTACTTGAGAAAAGTGCTTACAACCAAAAAAACCGCGATGGGCAGACAGTGGCGAAGGGTGCGGAGCAGTTAACACATGATGCTTAACAGTATCGATCATTTTTCCTTTCTTTTGTGCGTGCGCCCCCCAGAGTAAGAAAATAATCCCCGAGCCTTGCTGAGCCAAGCACTCTATCACTCGATCGGTAAAGGTCTCCCAGCCACACTTTGCGTGGGAGTGGGCTTTACCCTGCTCGACCGTCAACACCGTATTGAGCATCAACACGCCTTGTTTGGCCCAACTTTGTAAATAGCCGTGGCTTGGAATAGTAAAGCCATCAATATCTTGAGCGAGCTCTTTATACATATTGACCAGTGATGGCGGCGTTTTTACCTCGGGCAATACCGAGAAACACAGCCCGTGGGCTTGGTTAGGGCCGTGATAGGGGTCTTGGCCTAAAATAACCACTTTGACTTGATCGAGTGGGGTTGATTCAAAAGCACTAAACACATCATCCTGCGCGGGATAAATGACTTTTCCGTGCTCGCGCTCCTGCTCTACAAACTCAAGCGCTTGCTGGAAGTAGGCTTGCTGTTTTTCAGTGGCAATCAAATCTTGCCAAGTGTTCGGGGGGGTCATAAAAACACCTCACAAATAATTTTGCTCTATTGTAACCAAAATCTATTGTGAGGTGGTAAAGCTAACATCGGTAGTTTTTCTGAGGCGTTCGCCAATGGCCGCGTCCTTGTATTTGTCGATTGGGGACGGGAATATGGCGCACTTGGGTAGCGCTTGTAGGATTCATCGTTGGCATCGTCAGTTCTCCTGCATCAATGAAGGTTCAACAAGCGCATTGGGCCGTTGTTGTAACCGCGCCACGCTTGCGATAACAGGAGTAATTAAAAATTGATGCCAACTAATCGGTAGAAATGACTAACCCTCTCAAACTAATCACTATTTTTTTCAAACTGACGTAACTGCTGTATTTCATCAGGCCAGATTACCGGCTCTATTGTCTCTAAAATCAATGGGATACCATCAAACCTTGCGTCTTTCATGATGTATTCAAAGCAATCCCAGCCGATCTCGCCTTGGCCAAGCGAGTGATGACGATCAACGCGACTGGCAAATTCTACTTTAGAATCATTAATGTGCATTGCTCTCAAGTAGTGCATGCCCACCACTTGGTCGAATTCTGCAAAGGTGGCGTCACAAGCTTCGGCGCTGCGCAAATCGTAACCGGCGGTAAAGGTGTGGCAAGTATCGAGGCAAACTCCGACCCGCGATTTATCCTCAACCCCTTGGATGATGTGGGCTAAGTGCTCAAAGCGCCAACCTAAATTGGTTCCTTGACCCGCGGTGTTTTCAATTACGGCGACAACATTTGGCACCGCTTGATGGGCCAAGTTAATCGATTCGGCAATCCTATCTAAGCACTCATGTTCAGAAATCTTCTTTAAATGACTCCCAGGATGAAAATTGAGCAACGTCAGGCCGAGTTGATGGCAACGCTGCATCTCGTCAATAAACGCATCACGAGATTTTTGTAGCTTCTCTTGTTCCGGTGCGCCTAAATTTATTAGATAGGAGTCGTGGGGTAAAATGCTTTCCGCCCCAAAGCCGAGCATTTTACAATTTGCTTTGAACGCGGCAATGGTCTTCGCCTCTAGTGGCTTGGCGACCCACTGACGCTGATTTTTAGTAAATAGTGCAAAAGCGTTTGCCCCAATTTCTCTTGCTCGCATCGGTGCGTTGTCGACCCCACCCGCGGCTGATACATGTGCCCCAATAAGTTTCATTTTGCCTCTGTAAATTGGTTTTGTAATCACTTTCATCTTGCAGGCAAGAAGCAATAACTTACCGCTAAAATGACTCAAATTGCATAGTTTTTGTTGTAAATTTACAACAAAAACCGCTTTAAACTATTTTTTATGGTATCAAATTATTTATGCCCATGCTGTTTTTTAAGTGTTTATTGATTTAGCGCAAGATTTTAAACGCAAAATAATTATGGTTTTTAGTTGTAATTTGACTTAAATCAATATTATTATAATGGACATTCGCTATATAATAGCCACAGCTCAACAATAATTAGAAAATTAACACCACAATAACAGCCACGAATAAGTGGACTAGGAGAAAGTTATGATTCAAGGTATTCAAATCACTAAAGCGGCAAACGATAACCTTCTAAACTCTATCTGGCTTCTTGATAGCGAGAAGAACGAAGCACGTTGTGTTGCAGCATCTGCTGGCTACGAAGCTGACCAAGTGGTTGCGACGGCTGACCTAGGTGAGTACGAAAGCCGTGAAGTTGCGATTGAAACCGCTCCGCGCATTGAAGGTGGCCAACACCTAAACGTTAACGTTCTTAAGCGCGAAACGCTAGAAGACGCAGTTGCTCACCCAGAAAACTACCCACAGCTAACTATCCGTGTTTCTGGTTATGCGGTACGTTTTAACTCGCTGACTCAAGAGCAACAACGTGATGTTATCGCTCGTACTTTCACTGACTCTCTATAAGAGTAGAAGGCACTAGGCAAAGAATACGCAAACGGAGCTCAATGAGCGCCGTTTTTTTATACCATTTATTTCGATTCAAATAACAGATTACCGGCTCACCTGTACCTGTAACCTGTAACCTGTAACCCAACCTACCCCTGCACGCGTCTCAATACCACTTTCAGCGCATCAAAGTCGTTAGCCAGATCTTCCGACAGCAATTCCATTACCGCGTGCTTAGCCAGTGGGCCCGGCAGTTCAATATCACTACCAAGAATCTCGTCCACCACTTCTTTGAATTTAGCAGGATGAGCAGTGCATAAGAACAGGCCTGTTTCACCCTCTTGCAGTTGCTCGCTTAACACGCGATAAGCAATCGCACCATGAGGCTCACACAAGTAACCAAGCTCGTTAAGCTCTTGCACAGACTGAGAACTTTGCTCGTCGGTCACCGCGCCTTTGCCCAGCGTATCTAGCCCCCACCCTTTCAATTGGCAAAGCTCTTCGATACGTGGCCAGTTATTTGGCTGGCTAACATCCATCGCATTCGACGTGGTTGCAATAGTCGGTTTAGGTGCCCACTGCCCAGTTTCTAGGTAGCGTGGCACGGTATCATTGACGTTAGTCGCAGCAATAAAGCGTTTGATAGGTAGGCCTAACGCCTTGGCTAAAAGGCCCGCGGTTAAGTTACCAAAGTTACCACTTGGAACAGATACCACCAGATTTGCTCTTTCTTCCGCGCTCATTTGAGCTGCCGCTTCGAAGTAGTAGCAAATCTGCGCCATTAAGCGGCTAATGTTGATTGAGTTCGCCGAATTTAAGCCGATCTCTTCACGCAGCTCAGCATCATCAAATGCTTGCTTCACCAAAGCCTGGCAAGCATCGAAATCGCCATCAATCGCGACGGTGTGGATGTTCTTGCCTAAGGTACAAAATAGCTTTTCTTGCAACGGGCTGATCTTACCCTTCGGGTACAAGATCACCACGTTGATGTCTTCCATGCCATAAAAGGCATGGGCAACCGCTGCCCCCGTATCACCCGAGGTCGCGGTCAAAATGGTGATTTTGCCACCGTCTGATACCGCCGCTAATGACTGCGCCATAAATCGACCGCCAAAGTCTTTAAAGGCAAGCGTTGGGCCGTGGAACAACTCAAGAGCATAGACCCCTTGTTTGACCGATTTGATCGGGGCAGGAAACTGAAACGCATTGTCGACCAGCTGTTTTACTTGCTCTTTGCTTAACTCGTCACCAATTAATGCCGATAGGATCTTACTGCTACGAGGTACAAAACCTTCTGCGAGTAAGGCGTCAATATCGTCAAACTTTGGCAGCTCAGAAGGGAAAAATAGCCCTTGGTTACGACCTAAGCCCTGACGAACGGCTTGGCCAAAAGAGACTTGTTGTTCATTTTCTTTGATGTTGTACAGCTTCATAGCTCACTTCCTGTTATTTTCGAGCCTTGCTTGTCTAGGTGACAAACATGGACGAATCCTTGTTCATTTTGTACGTAATTCTGCTCAAGCCAGCGCGCCACGCGCTCTGCGACGTCTTTATCTTTACAGATACTAAATAACGTTGGACCGCTACCAGAGATCCCGGTTGCCAGTGCCCCTGCGCTCATGGCGTATTTGCGCGCATCCGCAAACCCTGGCAGCAGTTTCTCACGATACGGTTCTGCGATCACGTCTTTGATCATTTTTGCCGCAAGTTCAGGTTGGCCAGAGTGGCAAGCATGGATAAAGCCCGCTAAATGTCGACCATGGGCGATCACATCTTGGCGACGATACTGCGCCGGCAAGATCTCACGTGCTTCTGCCGTCGATACTTTGATCCCCGGATACGCCATCACCCAATACCAGTCATCAAAACACGGTACGGCTTGGCTAATGTGGCCTAGCTCTTCCAACATAAGCTGCACACCACCTAGATAGCACGGCGCAACATTGTCGTAGTGGATACCACCGGAGATCTGGCCTTCCATTTCACCCATTAATGCCAACAACTCCATTTCCCCAAGCGGGTTATCATGAAATTGGTTCAAGGCATCCAGTGCCGCCACAATCGAGCAAGCACTAGAGCCTAAACCAGATCCGATTGGCATGTTTTTCTCGAGTGTCAGATGGACATTTTTTAACTCGATGCCTTTGCTCGCTAACTCGCGGGCAAATACGCGCCAGCAGTCATAAACGATATTTTCTTTGGGGTTGCTCGGTAGTTTGGCAACAAAACGGCCGACAGCATCTAATGAGAACGCTTGGCTACCGGCCTCCACTTTCACTCGGTCACCCAGTAGCGAACCGTCGATCGGAGAGACCGCCGCCCCAAGAACATCAAATCCAACACTTACATTGCCAATAGAGGCTGGTGCATAGACAACCACACTCATGATTACACTCCTAATTTCCAACCAAGGGTCCGCATGACATCGGCAAACACCCCAGCGGCAGTCACTTCGGTACCCGCACCATAACCGCGCAATACCAGCGGGATCGGTTGGTAGTATCGGCTATAAAATGCCAAGGCATTTTCACCGTCTTTAATCTTAAACATCGGATCATTTTCATCGACAGCCGCAATGCGTACTTTGCACTGCCCTGCTAAAATTTCACCCACGTAACGCAATACTTTGCCTTCTTTGGCCGCTTTCGCCGACTCCTCAAGGAAATAAGCATCGGCTTCTGGCAGGCGAGCCATGAATTCATCGACCGAACCGCTATCATCAAAACCCGGTGGCAATGCTTGCTCGACCACCACGTCGTCTAGCTCCAGCTCTAAACCCGCTTCACGCGCTAAGATCAATAGCTTACGCGCCACATCCATTCCCGAAAGATCATCACGAGGATCCGGCTCGGTAAAGCCGTTATCTTTGGCAATATTCGTCGCTTGGCTAAGTGTCATGCCCTCATCTAACTTACCAAAGATGTAAGAAAGTGAGCCCGACAAGATGCCATTGAATTTGTCCAGCTCATCACCTGCGGCGATCAAGTTCTGTAAATTCTCAATCACAGGCAAGCCGGCGCCTACCGTGGTTTCATACATCAGTTTGCGACGTGATGAACGAGCAACGTCACGCAGCTGATGGTAGTACGCCATGCTGGCGGTATTGGCTTTCTTGTTCGGGGTGACTACGTGGAAACCCGCCGCTAAAAAGTCCGCGTACTGATCGGCAATCGCTTCGCTTGAGGTACAGTCCACCAACACTGGGTTGATGATGTGATTACGCTGAACCAGCGCAATCAACTGCGCTAAGTTAAATTCTTGGCTGGCGTTTTTCATCCGATCACGCCAGTGCTCAAGAGGCAACCCTTCGCTATCAAGCAAAAGTCCTTTGCTGTTCGCTAGGCCGCATACTCGCAGTACGATACCTTTGTCTGCCAGTTTGGCTTGCTGACGCTGGATCTGATCCACCAACTCGCCACCAACGCCGCCAACACCGACCACAAAAACGTCTAGGAAGTGCTTAGAATTAAATAGGTTTTCATGACACGCCTTAACCGCCTCCGAGACTTTATCGTCTGGGATCACCGCTGAAATCGCACGCTCAGAAGAGCCTTGCGCAATCGCAACGATATTGACGTTCACTTCTGCCAATGAAGCAAAGAACTGCGACGCGACACCGCGAGAGGTACGCATACCGTCACCCACCAATGTCACGATGGAGACGTCATCCATAAACTCAACCGGCTCCAGCAGACCATCTTTTAGCTCCAGCTCGAAGGCTTCGCCGAGGGCTTTTTTCGCTTTCACTTTATCCGCTTCTTCAATACAGAAGCTGATGCTGTATTCAGAAGAGGACTGGGTGATCAATACAATGGACACGCCAGAAGCAGACATAGAGCCAAAGACCCGGCTCGCCATGCCGACCATGCCTTTCATCCCAGGGCCAGATACATTGACCATAGTGAGTTTGTTTAGGGTCGTGATGCCTTTAATTGCTAAGTTGTCTTGGCCTGTGTCTTGGCCAATTAAGGTACCTTCCCCTTGAGGGTTAAAGCTATTTTTGATCAGGCACGGTATATGGAACTGAGCGATAGGGGCAATAGTCTTCGGGTGCAAAACCGACGCGCCAAAGTAGGAAAGCTCCATCGCTTCTTGGTAACTCAATGATTTGAGTAGACGAGCATCATCAACCAAGCGCGGATCGCAGTTATACACCCCGTCAACATCGGTCCATATTTCACAGCACTCGGCACGTAAACACGCCGCGAGTACCGCCGCCGAATAATCGGAGCCGTTGCGGCCTAATGTGACGAGTTCACCTTGAGGGTTGCCCGCGGTAAAACCTGGCATAATGTGGACATGCCCTGATGCAAGAGGATGCTGCCTAAAGTTTTGGGTGGAAGCATCCACATCGACCATCGCCTCTAAATGATCGCCTTGCGCCAATAAGTACTGCACAGGATCAATCAAATCGGCTGGCTGGCCTTTCGCCTCTAATACCGCTTTCATCAGTTGAATCGAGATCCGCTCACCTTTACTAATAATGCGAGCGTTGACATGATTGGGACACATGCCAAGCAAGTTGATCCCGTGAACAAACTGACGCAGTTGCGACAAGGAGGTTTTCAGTTGATTAACAAACCCAGCGCCATCTAAGTTTGGCACTTGTGTCACGATGGCGTCATACAATCCTTGCAATGACGACTCTAGCTCAGCGATTTGTAAGTCAGCCTCACCATTCCTTAATGCCCCTTCGATGACAGACACCAACTTGTTGGTGGTTTTGCCTGGTGCCGATAGCACAACGGCTATCTCATCTTGCTGCGCATTATTTGCGATAATATCTGCGGCTCGTAAAAATCGATCAGCATCTGCTAATGATGAACCGCCAAACTTCAATACTCGCATCCCTTCCTCCGGTATGAATTTTCAATCTGCATAAAAAAAGGCCTGTATCTCGTGGGATACAGGCCTTTTTTTGAAAAACTTTCGCTTACCAGCCTGCCCCAACGCATGTAATGTCGGTAATAATGGTGGTGGTTGTGGTAGTGCGGATGAATAACATAATTTAACTGTGCTTTTTTCTTAACTGTCTGTTTGCTTAACTTTACGTTTACCGAGTTTATCCACTCGAGTCAACAGAAAATTGTGTTTATTTTACAATTAGGCGAGAAATTTCAAACAAAAAACCAAGCAAATGCAAAATATAAACACTTGTTTAATAAGAAAAAAAACCAACATTTGATGGTTAAAGCCCGCAATTTAAAAATAAATGCCCTTTCTTGGCTTTTCTTGGCCGTTGATATTGATGGCCCCGTAGTCGAGTGGGCAAAAAGTGAAAGCTAAAATCTACAAAGATCACAATTTAGTGAGAAGGATCTCAATTAGGCGTGAGAGAGTAAAAAAAGATCGTTCGGTTAGGGAACTTACGCTATATTCACTAAGTGGATTATTTAAGCAAAGGAGGCAAACATGAAACAATTTCTGTTAGCAGGCCTTTTTTTGCTGCCTAGCATCTGCTTAAGTAACCCTTTTCCACTGGCCCCAGAAAAGCCTTCTGCGCATAAATGGTTCATTTCAAGTAATACCTACAGCAACTCCGATAGCAGCAGCGACAACACCCAACAATTTGACATGTGGCAAATTGATAGTGGTTATGCGTATAACGTTTTCGAGTCACTGGATCTCTACGTTGGGGCGAGCTTCAACAATTCTGACTCCAACAAACAGAATGGCTTTTTAAGTGGGGTTAGCTATCAGTTTAACGATAAGCTCTCCCTTAAGAGTAGCGTCAGAGCCCAAACAAAAGCCGATGACCCAAGCGAAGAGAAACAGCTCTCTGCGGAAGTCACCAGCCGGTTAAAACTGTCTGACAATATCGATTTGCATGCCACTTTCGATTACGAAGAGTGGCAGCAAGGAATTGAGGTGGGGCTAGGTTTTAGCTTCTAAACTTCTAAAGCGTCTTTCGCCAGCAAAATGCCGTTCCAATCCGCATAAAGGTGGTCTCCAGGTTGGATCATCTGACGTTGGATGGTCAAACCCACGTTAATTTCTCCCATACCACGCTTCTCGGTTTTATATGGACAAGCAGCAATCGCTTTGATGCCAAGATCCATCTGAGACATGGCCGCGACATCTCGTATCGCTCCCCAGACAATAATGCCTTCCCAATGGTTTTCAATTGCCATGATGGCGAGTTGGTCTCCGACAAGTGCTTTCTGGCACGATCCATTGCCATCCACAAACAATACTTTACCTTTACCATTCTGGCTCAGCACTTCACGCACTTGTGAATTATCATGAAAGCAACGCACTGTGACGACCTCGCCCCAAAACGCTGACCGTTGGCCAAAGTTTTGTAGTGGTAGATCGAGTAGCTTTACTTGCTCTTCATACTTATCACACAGATCAGGTAGTAAGTCTCTCATTGTTCCTCCTTGGAAGTCTTCCTTAAAGCCGAATCATCATCTTCGGCGCTAATTAGTAGTAGATTAGTTTTTTATCCTTTATCCAGTTTTTGGCTCATTTTGCCAAGGTACTCACGGTTTTCGTCCACCGATAGTAACCACAATTCATCATTTTCGACATAATAGATGGCATTTTGTTCAAAATCACGCGCTAAATTTAAGCCTTTTTGTAGTGATATTTCTACAGCAAAGCTCTCCTCTAACCACTGTTTTTTGCGATCGCCTGCAAATAATGACACAAAATTTTCACCTTCTAACCGTTTTAACAACTTTGTATTACGATTGCGGTTATCATGCTCAGAACCCCTGATACTAAAAGGGTTACAAGCCGTCACTATCACATATTTTGTGTAATATATTGGCACATTTAGGTAGAAAATCGTCTCACTATAAGCTTGCCACAGCGATGTTGATATCTTGATCATCTTATTTTCCTAATGGGCTATTTTACTATCTATTCTTGTTAGTTTTCATCTATTGATATAAATCAACAAACTGAATGGAATTAATAATCAGCCATTGTTAGCAAGCTGTTAACATTATAGAATCGGTAACAATTGACGGCAGAAACCCATATGCAAGCGCCTTAGGGATTCAACCTGTTGCGCATAGGCTCCACGGACGGCGTACCATTTATGAGAAGTGTTTTTTTGATGCATATCGACTATTATTGTTAACACTTTTTCAAAGCTTTGCTTTTTTGCCTAGAATCTATTTATTTAAACAGTTTAGTAACAATTTAGGTACCGCCAATGCAAACCCCACAAATCCTCATTGTTGAAGATGAGCAAGTGACCCGTAATACTCTAAAGAGCATTTTCGAAGCAGAGGGATACACTGTATTTGAAGCTAGTGATGGTGAAGAGATGCACCAATTGCTATCAGAAAACCAAGTTAACCTTGTGATCATGGACATCAACTTACCAGGTAAAAATGGTCTGTTGCTTGCTCGTGAACTGCGCGAACAAGCGAACGTTGCACTGATGTTCCTGACTGGTCGTGATAATGAAGTAGATAAGATCTTGGGTCTAGAAATTGGCGCTGATGATTACATCACCAAACCATTTAACCCTCGTGAACTGACTATCCGCGCACGCAACCTATTAAGCCGCTCGATGAGCATTGGTGCGGTTCAGGAAGAAAAGCGCAGCGTAGAACGCTACACCTTTAATGGCTGGGAACTCGACATCAACAGTCGCTCTCTTGTTAGCCCTGGCGGCGAAAGCTACAAGCTACCTCGCTCAGAGTTCCGTGCGCTACTGCACTTCTGTGAGAACCCAGGCAAGATCCAAACTCGTGCCGATCTTCTGAAGAAGATGACAGGCCGAGAGCTTAAACCACACGACCGTACGGTTGATGTCACCATTCGTCGTATTCGTAAGCACTTCGAATCTGTGGCTGACACCCCAGAGATCATCGCCACGATCCACGGTGAAGGCTACCGCTTCTGTGGTGATCTAGACGACTAATCAGCGCAGCTGATATCGAACTCATACTAAAAGCCCTGTTTTTACAGGGCTTTTTTATGTCTTGGGGTCAGCTTAGCTCTGCTGACTAATAAGTCGTATCGACTTCTACCCCGCGCTCAATCAACCAGGTTTGCAGCTCGCCGCTTGCCAATTGTAACGCCACATCCACTTTGACTTGCTCGTCAATGTTCGCTCCAACCGCAAAGGCCACTTCCCAGCGTTGATCGGAATGGGAGCGCAACTCAAAGTCTTGCGCAGACACCAACCACTGTTTATCACCCTGACGCAACGCAACACTCACCACATCGAGGCTAGCAGGCAGTTCGTGTTTGGACTCGATATAGAGGGCACCATTTAACGCCTGATCGCTCTCTGCGTCCGCGGAAGGCATAGCATTAATCCATAAGTTACTGGTTAACGACACGGTTGCATCCGCAACTTCAGCCGTCTGACCACTTCCCCATGGGGCATCGACAGAAGGAGAGGCGCTACATCCAGTAAGCAGTGCCGCACCAAGCATTACGCCATATTTAAAGCTAATTTTCATATTACTTACCTTTTCTGTTTTCAAGCCAGCCTTTCAGTATTTGGATATCATGTTGATAATCGTTACGGATCTCGTCAACCCAATCTTGAATGTTTTCCCACCAAGCTGGCAGCTCGGGTGATTGCGCCTTTTGCGCCACTTTTTGTATGTGCTTAAGGCCAATAGAGCCAGCAGCGCCTTTGATCTTATGCGCTTCGGAGACGATACCGTCCTGATCGCGAGCGATCATATTGGAGTCTAACACTTCCATATAACTTGGCATCATTTGCTCAAACATTTCAATGCTTTGATAGACAGGCCCACAGCCGACAATATCAACGTATGACTCTAACATATCGAAATCTAAAGTCTTACTTAGCACGCCAGATAAATCTTCTTTATCCTCTGACGGCTTTGACGCTTCTATCGGCATTATGGCTGACTGCTCTGGGTGAGATAGCGCTAACGCACGTTTTATTCCCTTAACAGACAAGGGTTTGCTAATCGCATCGTCCATTCCTTTACGCAGGTATTCATCTTTATCTTTCAGGGTATTGGCGGTTAGGGCCACCAGTGGCGGCAATACTTGATAATGAGCTCTAAAGTGCGCTGCAACATCAAACCCCGTCATATCGGGCAGTTGAATATCCAGCAACACTAGGTCATAGCCTTCGGGCTGAAACTTTTCAATCGCTTCTGTGCCTGTCATGGCGACATCGACGTGGTGGCCAAGGCTTTCCAACAAAGAGCGGGCGACGGTGACGTTCAACTCGATATCTTCAACCATAAAGATTTTCAGCGCCTGGTGGCCGTCGTGCTCAATAACACTCTGCACTGGCGTGATCGCCACGCTTGGCACGCAAATCGTGACGCAGAAAGTGCTGCCAAAGCCTTCTTCACTTGAGACGGTAATGTCGCCCCCCATCATGTTGATCAGTTGGCGTGATACGGCTAAGCCAATCCCGGTACCAACGGCATGTAAGTTATCTTTACCGGATTTTACTTGGTAATACATAGCAAAGATCTTGTCTAATTCCGCTTCAGGAATGCCAATCCCGCTGTCTTCGACTTCCAGCGTGATCTCCACCATCTCACCTTGGGTTTCGGTACTGACGCTCATCACTACCCCACCTTCTTTGGTGAACTTCATCGCATTGCTGATTAAGTTCCACAGCACTTGCCTTAGGCGAGTGGCGTCCACTTCAACACCATCAGGCAGCGGAGTTAGACGCTCTAAATCAAACCGTAGCCCTTTCTGCTCGGCCATTAAGCTCGATAAACTGTCAATCTCAGCCATGAACTCTTTAAAATCAAGCGGCTTAGGAAACAGTTCCAGTTTGCGCCGATCAAACTTATCCATATCGATAATGTCGTTAAAGATATTACCTAAGCTCACGGCGCTCACATTGATGGTTTGCAGGTACTGGCGCTGCTGCTGGTTGAGCTTGCTGTCGAGTAACATTCGGCTTAGGCCAACGATGCCATTCAGCGGGGTACGCAGTTCATGGCTAATGGTCGAGATAAAGGTGGTTTTATCTTGGCTCGCCTTCTCCAAGGCATCTTGATACTTTTTACGCTCGGTAATATCTCGGCCAAAACCAACCAAACCAAGATGTTTGCCCTCTTTGCTATAAAAAGGCACTTTTCGCAGTTCAAAATAGACTTTTTTACCGTCAGGATACTCAAGCCACTGCTCGTAAGTCAGCGAATGGTTGCCGTCAAAGACCTGCCTGTCGGTTTCGACAATTTGGCGGGCAACCTCTTTGCTGTATACATCCCAAGGCGTGAGCCCCACCAGCTCTTGCTCCCCTTTGCCGGTCAGCTTTTCCATCGCTTGGTTGCAGCCCGAAAACTCGCCTTGTTCATTGCGATAATAGATAAGGTCGGGAGAAGCATCGATAAAAGAGCGCAGCAAGGCGGTTCGCTCAGCCAGTTCCACTTGCGCTCGCTCGCGCTGATACACTTCGTTTTCGAGATCCGCTAAGACTTGCTCACGCGCCTCTTCAGCGCGCTGACGCTCTTCAATTTCTTGGTTGAGCTGGGCAATATTCTGCTGCAGTTGATAATTAAGCTCTTGGTCACGAGAGCGCATGTCTTTGAGCTTAGAAACCAGTTTGGAGAGCCGCTGACGGGATTCCTCCAGTTGATCGACCACCACAGACAAAAAATAGACCGCCCACGGCGTGATGATCAAACCAAAAAACGCCGACCGTACGATATCAATATCGTCAACTCGCCCTTGCAGCGCTAACGTAATACCCACCTGAACAAACACCGCTAAGGCCACTAGCGCTAAAGCCAGTAAAATAGAAAATCGAACGATCCCCAGCTTCACCAGTAAGTCGACATAATACTGAGCTAGGTTTTTCATTGGCTTCATGCAAAGCTCCCGCCATGGTTATTTAGTTACGGTTGTTTGTTACGATTGTAACGAGCGATACGCCTGTCGTCCCTTGAAAGGCTCACAACTAACCAAATGAAATTAAAAGAATTGAGACTGGTTTCTACCGCTTTGCTTAGCTTTATATAACGCCTTATCGGCCATCGCAACTAAAGTACTCGCCGACTCATCATTACTGGGAATGTATGAGACAACACCAATACTCAGCGTTAGCCTATCGGAAACTAACGAACGTTCATGGCCGATATCGAGTTCAGCCACCGCTTGATGAATGCGCAAGGCGACGTTTTGCGCCCCTTCACCGTCGGTATCTGGCAAGACGAAGGCAAACTCCTCTCCCCCATAACGAGCAACGAAGTCCGATTTCCGCGATAAGACTTGGCTAAAAGTTTGCGCCACTTGGATCAAAGCATCATCGCCTTTTTGGTGGCCATAGTTATCATTGAAGTCTTTGAAGTAGTCGATATCACACAACATCACTGTGAGTGGCTTTTGCTGGCGAACATGCAAGCGCCACAAGGTCATCAGTTGCTCGTCAAATCGACGTCGGTTGGCGACTTTGGTTAAGCCGTCAATAAAGCTTAGTTTCTCTAGCTCTTGGTTGGCACTGGCGAGCTTTTGCTCCGCTAAGAAACGTTCACTGACATCACGGGCGATAACCAACACGCCGTTAGTACCAGAGGCAGGGTCTTGATAGGGTGACTTCACTACATCATACCAAGTGGCGTTGCCGCTGGTGCGCTCGACCTTACGGATATAACGCAGAGTACGCCCATGTTGCATCACCTGCTGGTCGCTGTCTTGGTAATTCAGGTAGTTATCTTGCGCTGCCACTTGCTTGAGTGTTTTCCCCAGTAACTCTTTGGGCTCGGTCACCCCTAACGCTTCAACAAAAGGTTGATTACACGCTTCATAGATCATGTTCTCGTTAAACATGCCAATTGGGTCGGGGCTCGCGGATAAAATGGACTGCAAAATGGTGTCTCGCTGGGCAAGCGCCACTTCGGTATTACGGTGACGCTCCATCTCATCGCGCAGCGCCTGTTGGGTCTGCTGCCAATCAGTGACATCGTGGCTGATCCCAAGCGAGCCAAACGGACGACCTTTATCGTCCATGAGTACGCTGATATGGGTTTCTAGTAGGCAGCTTTTTCCATCCGGCGTGGTGGTCCAACGCCGCTGGCTAAAACGCCCTTGTTGCTGCGAAGAAGCCAATTGCAGCCCCTCATCAACTCGGTTGTGCCAAAAACGGTCAAAAGCCTTATTTGTACCTATCAGTTGGTCGTTCTGATCTTTAAAGAAAACCAACTCCGAGAGTGAGTCGAGCACTCGCTGGGCAATGCGTCGCTCCGGCTCAAAACTCTCTTCCACCTGCGCTTTATCGGTTTGAGCGTATAAAAACCACGCTGGTCGATTTTGGTACTTATCCAATCGTCCACAGAGTTGAAGTTTACGGGTAAGGTGTTCAGAAACCGGAAAAGACTGCAAATGTTGAGTGAAATAACCGTTGTAACAAAATGGCTTAAACATCGCGAGCAGTGAGTCTGGGGTGATCATGCTCGGAAACAGAAACTGTTGGCCAACTTTTCGAATCGAAAACAGCTGCAGTGCATGACGGTTAGCCTCAAGAAGCTGCCCCGAGCGCGCGTCAATGATCAGCAGAGCACTCGGCACATCTGAGATAAAGCGCATCAGTTGCGCTTGGTAGCGCTGCCTATAATAAAGCACCGCTGACACTGCAAAGATCAGTGTAAATAATTCAACACCCCAATCGCGAGTAACGCCCCACAACCAGCTATATATTGTTTCCATCCCATGATTCACTTTTTAAACAGGCCTTTATAGTGTACACAAAAGCCTGCCTTCCCGCCTTATTTCAAAATTGGCTGGGTGTAAACAAAGGGATCACCTAGCGCACTGCCTTGCGCGCCTTGAAGATCTAACTGACTCCCGATACTCGTCATGGCGAGCCAACGTTGCTCTCCCCAGATTGGGGCCAACAAGGTTGGGCGACGCGCTGTCGCGGTCACACGGTGGAACACCACTTCAGGGGGGGTATGGCGAATGAGGTCGGTTGCAATCGCGATATATTCATCGAGATCCAACTCCTGAATTTTCCCCGCTCGCCACGCTTTCGCCATGGTGCTGCCATCAACAATATGCAAAGGATGCAACTTAATGCCATCGGTGCCCACTTCCAGCACCTTGTTCAAGGTTTGATGGTAATCTTCAGGGGTTTCTTTTGGCAAACCAATGATCAAATGGGTGCACACTTTGATCCCCAGCGCGCGGGCTTTACGGGTGATCTCGGCATAACATTCAAAATCATGGCCACGGTTAATCCGTTTAAGGGTGTCATTGTTGGCCGTTTGCAGCCCAAGCTCTAACCAAATCTCGTAACCTTTTTGACGATATTCAGACAATAGGTCTAATACCGCTTGCGGGACACAGTCTGGGCGAGTGCCAACACATAAGCCGACAATATCCGCTTGGGTAAGCGCTTCTTCATACATGTTTCTTAGCACTTGTACTTCGGCGTAAGTATTGGTGTAGGCCTGAAAATACGCGAGATACTTTTTTGCCCGCTGCACTTCGCCAGCACGGTCGGTTAACTGCTCACGGATACTTTTCACTTGGGTCTGCTCATCGGCAAATGAGGCGACATTACAAAACGTACAGCCACCACGTCCGATTGTGCCATCGCGGTTGGGGCAATTAAAACCACCATGAAGGGTCAACTTATGTACCTTCTCGCCATAACGACGCTGAAGATCCTGACCGATTGTATTCACCAATTCGTGTAACTGCTTAGCCATCTCAAACACTCTGGGCGGAAGGCCCGCCTATGAAAAAAAATTACAAACCTGCAAGAATAAGGGCTAAATTCTAGTAGCACGTGAATTATTTATTACTGGCAGAAATCAATAAAGATGCAGAAAACATAGCAAAGAGCTAGGATGTTATCGATTTGTTAGGTTGATTATGCAAAAACTGGTCGAAAAAATGCTCAGATCAAGGTAAGTTTAAATGGAATTTAGCAAGGCAAAATTGTAGGATAGTTACATATATCACGTTTTATCCGCCTTTTTTGTGTTTGGTAAATGGTGAAATATCGGTAGATACCACTCCCCTCCAATATAAAAACCTATTTAAATGGTTATTAGAGTGAGATATCTCCAAGGAATAGTTTTCTTCGCTCACAATTTCCCGCGAAGGACAGAAAGGATTCAGACTGCTTTTAACAAAAATGCGGTTTCGATTTGATTATTAAAAAAGGACAGGGTGTTTGGTTACCCTTAGTAACCCTCGCCTGAAATAACTGGAAGGATGTATCTATGGTAGATAGAGAGCAGAATGCGCAAGGTCTATATACTCCGGAGTTGGAGCATGACGCTTGTGGTATCGGTTTTGTTGCTCACCTTAAAAACCGTAAATCTCATGATGTTGTTACCCAAGCCCTCGATATGCTGGCCCGCATGGAACACCGTGGCGGCCAAGGCTGTGATCCGAGTAGTGGTGATGGCGCCGGTATTTTGCTGCAAAAACCGCATGAGTTTTTACTCGAGGAGAGCGTCAAATTAGGCATTAAACTGCCTTCTTTTGAAAAATATGGCGTTGGGGTGGTACTGTTTCCCAAAGATGAGTACAAGCGCCAACAATGTCGCGACATTCTCGAGCGCAACGCACAACGCCTCGACCTAGAAGTGCTGGGTTATCGCGTACTTCCAGTCGACAACTCAATGATCGGTGCTGACCCGTTAAGCTCCGAGCCACAATTTGAACACGTGTTTATTACCGGAGGCCCAGGCACAACGCCTGAGGAATTGGAGCGTAAACTTTACGTATTACGTAACTACACCGTACGTGTTTGTCTGGAAAGTGTTTCCAACATTGAAGATGATTTTTACATCAACTCAATGTCTTACAAAACTTTGGTTTATAAAGGCCAGTTGACGACCGAGCAAGTGCCACAGTACTTCCTTGACCTCAACAACCCAACCATGGTGACCGCGCTGGCGTTGGTTCACTCACGTTTCTCGACCAACACCTTCCCAAGATGGCGTTTGGCGCAGCCTTTCCGTTACATTGCCCACAATGGTGAGATCAACACCGTACGCGGCAACCTAAACTGGATGAAGGCGCGCGAGGCGATCTTAGAGTCGGATCTGTTCACTCAAGCTGAAATCGATATGTTGTTGCCTATCTGTCAAGAAGGCAGCTCGGATTCATCCAACTTCGATATGGCGTTAGAGCTGCTGGTTTTATCTGGCCGCAGCCTACCGCATGCCTTGATGATGCTGATCCCTGAAGCGTGGCAAGAAAACAAAAACATGGATCCAAAACGTCGCGCGTTTTATCAGTATCACGCCAACGTCATGGAACCATGGGATGGCCCAGCCTCGGTCTGCTTTACCGATGGCGTTCAAGTTGGTGCCACCCTAGACCGAAATGGTCTGCGTCCTTCGCGTTATACCGTGACCAAAGATAACTTTCTGGTCATGGCGTCGGAATCTGGTGTGGTCGAGATCGATCCAGAAAATGTCGAGCACCGTGGTCGCCTGCAACCGGGGCGTATCTTTGTTGCCGACCTTGAGCAAGGTCGCATCATCTCAGACGAAGAAGTCAAAGATGGCATCGCTTCTGCTCAGCCGTATCAGCAATGGGTACAAGATAATCTACTGTGCCTCAATAAATTGCCAGAAGCCGACAACATGCACCACCAGCCTTCTCCAGAGCGCTTACTGCATCACCAACAAGCATTTGGTGTCAGCTCAGAAGAAGTCAACGAAATCATTGTTCCAATGGCCAAAGAGGGCAAAGAGCCACTTAGCGCCATGGGCGCGGACTGGCCGCTTGCGATCCTTTCGCATCAATCCCAGCATCTTTCCAACTACTTTAAGCAGTTGTTTGCCCAAGTAACCAACCCACCGATCGACCCGATCCGTGAGCGAATGGTGATGTCACTCAACACTTACTTAGGCAAAGACCAAAACCTACTGGCCGAGTCTCCTGAGCACTGTCAAAAGGTTGAGCTGGAATCTCCGGTTCTGTCGAACGCTGAACTTGAAAAGCTGCGTGCGATAGATAACGAGCACTTGCAAGCCAAAACGCTGGATATCGTTTTTAGAGCCAGCGAAGAGGAAGGCAAACTTGAGCGCGCGTTAAAACGTATTTGTCAGTACGCCGAAGATGCGGTTGTCGATGGTTACTCCATCATCCTGCTAACCGACCGCGCGGTGAACTCCAACCACGCCGCCATCCCTGCGATGCTAGCAGTAGGCGCCGTGCACCACCACCTGATCCGTAAAGGGCTACGCGCAAAATGTGACATCGTGGTTGAAACCGGCGATGCGCGTGAAACTCACCACTTTGCCACTTTAGTGGGCTATGGTGCCAACGCAATCAACCCTTACTTGGTGACCGAAACCATTGTCGATTTGCAAAAGAAACGCAAACTCGACCCTGAAACACCATCGGATGAGCTGTTTGAAAGCTACCGTAAAGCAGTCAACGGCGGCTTGCTGAAGATTTTCTCGAAAATGGGGATCTCTACCCTGCAGTCTTACCATGGCGCACAGATTTTTGAAGCGCTCGGGATCAGCAAATCAGTGGTGGATAAATACTTCACTGGCACCGTTTCTCGTATCCAAGGCCTAACCATCGATGACATCGCCAAAGAAGTATTGGTGCGTCACCGTCTTGGTTACCCAACTCGCGAGATTCCAGTACAAGTACTGGATGTCGGTGGGGTTTACCAGTGGAAACAGCGTGGTGAAAAACACCTGTTTAACCCTGAAACCATCTCTTTGTTACAGCAATCCACCCGTAACAAGGACTACCAGCAATTTAAGGCCTACGCCGACGCCGTTGATTCACAAGGTGACAATGCCGCGACGCTGCGTAGCCAGCTCGATTTTGTTAAAAATCCAGCCGGCTCCGTGCCACTGGCAGAAGTTGAGCCGATTGAGACCATTCTGAAACGTTTTGCCACCGGCGCGATGAGCTTTGGCTCTATCTCTTACGAGGCGCACTCAACCTTAGCGGTTGCGATGAACCGCATTGGCGCGAAATCCAACTCAGGTGAAGGGGGCGAAGACCCAACGCGCTTTGAGCCAAAAGAGAATGGCGACTGGGAACGCTCTGCCATCAAACAAGTGGCGTCAGGCCGCTTCGGTGTAACCTCTTACTACTTGACCAACTCTGATGAAATTCAGATCAAGATGGCGCAAGGGGCGAAGCCAGGTGAAGGCGGGCAACTGCCGGGCGATAAAGTTGATGACTGGATCGGGGCGACACGTCACTCCACCCCAGGCGTTGGCCTGATTTCACCACCACCGCACCACGATATCTACTCGATCGAAGATTTGGCTCAGCTGATCTACGATCTGAAAAACGCCAACCGCGATGGTCGCGTAAACGTCAAATTGGTATCCGAAGCGGGTGTCGGTACGATTGCTTCGGGTGTGGCGAAAGCCAAAGCCGATGTGGTATTGATTGCCGGTTTTGATGGTGGTACGGGCGCTTCGCCAATGTCGTCGATTCGCCATACCGGTCTTCCTTGGGAACTCGGCTTGGCCGAAACTCACCAAACACTACTGAAAAACGGCCTACGTAACCGTATCGTGGTTCAGTCCGATGGTCAGATGAAAACCCCGCGTGACTTAGCCGTGGCAACACTGCTTGGCGCCGAAGAATGGGGCGTGGCAACCGCGGCATTGGTGGTGGAAGGCTGTATCATGATGCGTAAGTGTCACAAAAACACTTGCCCTGTGGGTATTGCCACCCAAAACAAAACTCTACGTGAGCGTTTCGATGGCCGCGTAGAAGATGTGGTGACCTTCTTCCAATACCTAGCGGAAGGCCTGCGTGAAATCATGGCTGAGCTTGGCTACCGCACCATTGATGAAATGGTGGGCCAATCGCACAAGCTTAAAGTTCGTGATGACATCGGTCACTGGAAATACCAAAACCTTGACCTCTCTCCGGTACTGCACATTGAGCCTGCTCGTGAGCAAGACGGGACATTCAACCAAATTGAGCAAAATCATAACCTAGAGTCGGTCCTTGACCGCCAACTGATTGAACTTGCTCAACCTGCGTTAGAAAAAGGCCAAGCAGTAAGTGCCGAACTGCCTATCATCAACACCGACCGAAGCGCGGGTACCATGCTTTCGAATGAGATTTCGAAAGTGTACAAAGACCAAGGCTTGCCACAACCAATGAACGTCAAGTTCAACGGCAGTGCCGGCCAATCTTTCGGTGCCTTCCTTGCTAAGGGCGTGAAATTTGAAGTGGAAGGCGACGCCAACGACTACTGGGGTAAAGGCTTATCCGGCGGCACCTTGGTGCTCTACCCTGACAGCAAGTCGACCATCGTGGCTCAAGACAACATCGTGGTCGGTAACGTTTGTTTCTACGGCGCTACGTCTGGTGAATCTTACATTCGCGGCCTAGCGGGCGAGCGTTTCTGTGTACGTAACTCAGGCGCAAAAGTCGTGGTTGAAGGCGTGGGTGATCACGGCTGTGAGTACATGACTGGCGGTGTCGCGGTGATCTTAGGCTCAACCGGGCGTAACTTTGCCGCGGGTATGAGTGGCGGTGTTGCTTACGTATGGGATAAAGAAGGTGACTTTGAAACCAAACTTAACCCAGAGTTGGTCGACTTAGATCCACTCGAGCAAGAAGATAAAGATCTGCTACTAGAAATGCTGACTAAGCACGTTGACTACACCCAAAGTAGTGTTGCACAAAACTTCTTAGCAGATTTTGAAGCGAACTTAGTGAAAATGGTCAAAGTAATGCCTCGCGACTATAAAGCGGTGCTATTACGACGTGCACAAGAAGCACAGCAAGCACAAAACACGGAAGAGTTGGAGGCAATATAATGGGTAAGCCTACTGGATTTTTAGAACACGGTCGCGAGCTTCCTAGTAAGCTCGACCCAGCCGTTCGTATCGAGAACAACAAGGAATTTGTTCTTAACCAAGAGTTTGGCGATAAGATCGGTGAGCAAGCGTCTCGCTGCATGGACTGTGGCGTACCGTTTTGTCATAGCGGTTGCCCCATTGGTAACATCATCCCGGAGTTTAACGACGCGGTTTACCGCGACAGCTGGGAAGAAGCTTGGAATATTCTAAGCTCAACCAATAACTTCCCCGAGTTCACTGGACGAGTATGCCCTTCTCCTTGTGAGAGTGCGTGTGTTTTGGGGATTAACCAAGACCCAATCACCATCTGTAACATTGAGAAAACCATCGTCGAAACCGCTTATCGTGAAGGTTATGCCAAACCGAAAAAGCCACGGGTTCGCACGGGTAAAACCGTCGCGATCATCGGCAGTGGGCCTGCCGGCCTTGCTGCTGCCGAGCAACTCAATAGCGCAGGTCACTCGATCACCGTCTTTGAGCGTGATGAAAAAGTTGGCGGCCTACTGCGTTTTGGTATCCCTGACTTTAAACTGGGCATGGATGTCATTGACCGTAAGGTGAATCTAATGGCAGAAGCGGGCATCAAGTTTGAAGTGAACGCCCATATCGGCGTTGACATCAACGCGATGCAATTGCGCCAAGACTTCGATGTGGTGCTACTCACGGGTGGCTCAACCGTACCGCGCGATCTCCCTGTGCCAGGCCGCGAGCTGAAAGGCGTACACTTTGCCATGGAATTCCTAGCGCAAAATAACCGCCGTGCCAACGATATGGATCTTAAAACCCAAGAAATCCATGCCAAAGACAAGCACGTGGTGGTCATTGGCGGTGGTGATACGGGCTCTGACTGTGTCGGCACCTCGAACCGTCATAAGGCTGCGAGCATTACTCAGGTCGAGATCATGCCGATTCCGCCAGAGAAACGCCCAGCCAATATGCCTTGGCCGCAATACCCTATGATCATGAAAACCACCACTTCTCACGAAGAAGGTTGTGAGCGTCATTGGAATATTCTAACCAAAGAATTTATTGGCAATGAGCAAGGTGAAGTCACCGGTTTGCGCATTGCTGATATTGTTTGGCAAGATGCTGCGCCGGGCGAGCGCCCTGGGTTTGAAGAAGTCGCAGGCAGCGAACGCGTGATCCCTTGTGATCTTGCTTTCCTTGCCATGGGCTTTTTACACCCAGAGCCAACAGGCGTGCTTGCCCAGCTTGATATCAAGCTAGACGAGCGTGGCAATGTGGCAACACAGGGCTTTGCAACCAACCAAAAAGGCGTCTTTGCCGCTGGTGACATGCGAACCGGCCAATCTTTGGTTGTCCGCTGCATCAACGAAGGCAGAGAGTGCGCCCGTGAAGTCGATGCTTACTTAATGGGTAACACCAACTTAGAGGCGAGAGCCGACTCACTCATGCTTTCTACTAAATAATAAGATCTTCCTTCCTATTGGCCAGCAGGTTGTCCCCTGTTGGCCTTTTTTATCTCTGAACTAAATTGCTCGGTGCTACTGCCCGCTAACTTGATCTTCAGCATGATTACTTATACGTTGTAACCATGACTCGATTAAAAACCATCACCACCTGCACCCTAGCCTTCACCCTCAGCGCGTGTAGCCAAGGAGTAGCAACCATGTCCGATAGAAGCGACCAACCTTGTGGGGAGAGGCCCAATTGCGTCTCGACTCAAGACTCACGCGCCGACTTTCAGCTTGCGCCTTTTGAGTTAGTCCGCACCAACACCTCTATCGACGAGATTGAAACCGTCGCGCTGACCTTACCTGGCGCCAAAACGGCAGAAAAGAAACCACACTATTTAAGGGTGGAATGCACCAGCCGGGTGTTCCGCTTTGTCGATGATCTCGAGCTGCGCATTCAAGATGGCCAATTACTGGTTCGCTCTGAATCCCGAGTGGGTTATTCCGACTTTGGCGTTAATCGCAAACGCAGCGACGCGTTACGACAAAAACTGCTCGCCGAAAAGCTGATTCAGCCATAAGCGAAAGTTCTACAGCGGCATTTTTCCATGCTACAATTTGCCAAATATTAAACAACAAACATAGAGATACCCCATGAAACTCGGCATTATTGGCGCAATGGAACAAGAAGTAGCCATTTTAAAAGCAGCACTAACTAACTGCGTAGAAAAATCGCGTGGTGGCTGTACTTTCTACACCGGTGAACTTAACGGTGTAGAAGTGGTTTTACTTCAATCTGGTATTGGCAAAGTGGCGGCGGCAGTCGGTACTTCACTGCTACTTGAAATGTACCAGCCAGACGTGGTTATCAACACGGGCAGCGCCGGTGGTTTTGATAGCACTCTTAACCTTGGTGATGTGGTTATTTCCACCGAAGTTCGTCATCACGATGCTGACGTTACAGCATTTGGCTACGAAATGGGCCAAATGGCGGGTCAACCTGCCGCGTTTGCTGCCGATGAAAAACTGATGCAAGTTGCCGAGCAAGCCCTTGAGCAAATGAAAGACCAGCACGCGGTTCGCGGTCTTATCTGTACCGGTGATGCCTTCGTTTGCAGCGCAGAGCGCCAAGCCTACATCCGCGAGTACTTCCCAAGCGTTATCGCCGTTGAGATGGAAGCCGCAGCTATCGCGCAAACGTGTCACCAGTTCAAAGTTCCTTTTGTTGTGGTACGCGCCATTTCTGACGTGGCCGATAAAGAATCACCAATGAGCTTCGATGAGTTCTTGCCACTAGCGGCAAAAAGCTCTTCAGAAATGGTGATCAACATGGCTGCACTGCTAAACAAGTAATTCAATCATGGAAGAGCTGTTCACTAAGCTGTATTCCAACGGCGCCCTGCTGGTCATGTGGGGCGCGATTCTATTCCATTTAATTTTGCCCATTCCACGCGCCGTTCACCCTGCCACGCTGTGGCACAAGTTCGCCGAAATCTTAGCCAACAAGGTTAACCTCAACCACAGTTACCGCCAGAGCCTGATTTCTGGTGGGTTAGCTTGGTCGCTGATGGTTCTCCCCGCTTGGCTATTTATGTGGGCATTAAAGCCCTTGGTCTGGCAGCCACAACTCTTTGAGCTAGCACTACTGCTACTGGCGATAGACTGGCGCAGCAATGAGTCGTTAGCCAAGCAGCTGATTGACGCCTTGACCAAAGAAGATAAAAAACGCGCTCGCCGCGCGCTTGAACCTTATGTCAACCGAACCACCAGCTCACTCTCGCCATTAGGGCTGGGTAAAGCGGGAGCGGAAACCCTGATATTGGGCTATGGGCGCAATGTGGTCGCGGTGTTGTTTTGGTTTGGTGTCGGCGGGGGGATTGGTGCTTTGCTTTATCGCTTAATCATGGAGCTTGCTCGCGCTTGGTCACCAAGCCGTAGTGAGTACTTACCGTTTGGCTTAGTGGCGATTCGAATGCTGGCCCTCATGGACTGGTTACCGCTTAAAATCTACAGCTTAATGATAGCGCTGGGCAACAATGCCTTCACGGTGATTGGCGCCCTGTTTAGCCAAGCTAAGCAGTGGCCACTGCCCGGCCCTGGCTGGTTACTGACGGCTGTGGGGCACAAGCTTGAGCTCTCCCTAGGTGGCCCTGCTATCTACGACGACAAAAAAACCGTGCGGCCTAAACTGGGCGGCCGAATTGCCCCAGCCGCTTTTCATCTGGCTCAACTGCAGCACTTACTCGCTTGGCGGATCTGTGGCTGGATACTGCTGCAAAGCGGACTGATGATCGCGGTATATCAAGGGATCTAATGAAGTATTCAACGCTGCTGGTTTGCACCGCCACGCTGTTTTTTCCCCACACGGCGAGCGCTGCCGCGCAGCGGGTGATCTCGCTTGCCCCTCATGCCACCGAGCTCGCCTACAGTGCTGGCTTAGGTGACAAAATTATCGCCGTGAGCGATCACAGTGATTACCCCCTCGAGGCGGCCACTATTGAGCGCGTGGCCAATTATCAAGGCATGAAGCTTGAGCGGATCATTACCCTGCAACCAGACTTAATCATCGCTTGGCCCAACGGTAATCCCGTCAAAGAGCTCGACAAACTGAAACAGCTTGGCTTTAACGTTTTTGAAACCAACGCTCAAACACTAGAAGGGATCGCCAAAAGCGTTGAAGCATTAAGCGCTTACGCCGAAGACCCCAACATTGGCCTGGCGGCGGCAAAACAATATCGCGACCAATTACACAAGCTGAGCAAGCAATACCACACCCAACATGAGGTGAGTTTCCTCTATCAGCTGAGCGCGAGCCCGATCATCACCGTTGCTCAAGACGGTTGGCCAAGCCCCGTGTTTCGTTTCTGCGGGGGACGCAATATCTTTGCCGATAGCACCACCCCCTACCCTCAAGTGGGCAGCGAGCAAGTGATCTTAAGGCAACCAGAAGTGATCTTTACCTCTCGTCATGCCGTCATCGATGACAGTCTCTGGGATAAGTGGCAGCAACAGATCCCTGCCGTCGCGAAGCAGCAAGTTTGGTCACTGAATGCCAGCTGGATCAACCGCCCAACCCTGCGGGCGGTAAAAGCGCTAGAGCAAGTATGCCAACTGCTCGAAAAAGCACGCAACAATAAGTAACTTTCCATTGATTGCGTTCAGATAAGCAACAAGGATAACCCAATGCATTTGG
>Ga0070724_10000290_pt1 | contig 39561 bp, 30 predicted proteins | sample tdDd001_FD_67278 | JGI IMG/M metagenome (GOLD analysis project Ga0070724, IMG submission 67278) | Marine sediment microbial communities from the Atlantic coast under amendment with organic carbon and nitrate - tdDd00.1 | ecosystem: Environmental > Aquatic > Marine > Coastal > Sediment | place... | reverse complement strand
CTTAGCTCCATCACGTTTATGTCTATCCCAGCCAAAGCCTACACCAGCGATTGGACCTTCTTAATTGGCCAATACGTAGCAATTGCTATTCTGCCTATCGTGTTTTGGTTCTATATCCCGTTTTTCAGAAAACTTAACTTAACCTCTGTGTATGAGTATTTAGAGCGCCGCTTTGATGTGAAAATGCGCCTGTTTGGCAGCATCTCGTTCATGCTCTTTCACGTTGGCCGCATTGCCATTGTTACCTACCTCACAGCGCTCGCTTTAATGCCGTTCATTGATATGAGCCCATTGACGATTGTGTTCTTAATTGGTGTGCTATGTATTATTTACACCTTCCTTGGTGGCATTGAAGGGGTGATTTGGACCGACGTGATTCAGGGCGTTATGCTTTCTGGCGCGGCTATCTTAATCTTCGTTGTGATCTGCTTTAACGTCGATGGCGGGATCAGCGAGATCTTTAGCATGTCGGCTCGCGAGAACAAGTTCTTCCCTACAGAGCAGTTCGCGTGGAGCTGGAGCGAAAGCACCATCCCTGTGCTGATGATCGGCTTTTTCTTTGCGTCATTGCAGCAGTTCACAGCCAGCCAAGATGTGGTGCAGCGCTACATCGTAACCGACAATATCGAAGAGACTAAGCGTGCGCTTATCACCAACGCCAAACTCGTCGCATGTGTACCAATTTTCTTCTTCGCGGTTGGCTCGGCGTTATACGCCTATTACGCCCAGCACCCAAGTGCGCTACCGCAAGACTTTAATACCGGCGGAATTCTACCTTTCTACGTTATTTCCCAAATGCCAGCAGGTATTGCAGGCCTTATCATTGCGGCTATCTTCGCGGCTTCTCAATCGAGTATCTCGAGTAGCTTAAACAGCATCGCAGCTTGCTTTACGTCTGATATTTACGAAAAAATCAGCCACCAGCCAACTTCAGAACAAAAACTTAAAGTCGGCCGTATTCTTACCGTTGTTGCGGGTATATTGGGCGTGATTGCCTCTACCTATTTGATCCTTTCTAACGAGAGTGAAATCTGGGATGCCTTTAACAGCCTACTTGGCCTAATGGGTGGCCCAATGACTGGACTATTTATGCTTGGTATATTCTTCCGCAAAGCGAACGCCAACAGTGCACTGCTGGGTGTTATTGCCAGCATCGCAACGGTGCTGTTTGTACGCTCTTACACCGAGCTTAACTTCTTCTTCTACGGCGTTATCGGCACCATCATGGTGGTAGCGGTGGGTTACCTGACGGCGCCTTTGTTCAAGTGCACATTAGAGCCAAGCGAGAAAGAAAATTTAACAGTAGGGAAATTGGCTAAGGCTTAATATCGAGTTAGTTGGTTGACCCAATAAAAAGCAGCGAGTGTTCGCTGCTTTTCTGTATCTGGCAGGCTATAAACGACATAAATGCGACAAAGAAGAGACAAACGATGGATACCAAGCGGGTCAACGGCTGGGTAACATAACCACTCCACACCTTTGACAACGGCTAACTCATGACACATAAGGAAATGAAGCCGTGCACGTTAATCACAGAATAACCAAAACCACAGACAATCAAGGAAGATAACAATGAGCGCCCTCGCTTTCATCAAAGTAAATCGCCTTTCCATCAATGAGCTAACTAATCTACAAGTAAAGCCATCGCAACAGCACTTGATATCCGATAATAAGGATTGGCTTGAAGAAGTGCTCGCCCGCGATGAAAGCCTGTCGTTTGGTATCTATCACAACCAAGCTGCCGCTGGGCTTATCACCCTGTTAGATCCGCGCACCACCAATGAAGACAAAGATCACTTTCAGCCCGACTGTTTGTACGTATGGCGCTTAATGATAGACCAACACCACCAAGGCAAACAGTTAGGCGAATCCGCAATAGCGTTCTGCCAACAATTTGCCACCTTAATGGGGCTACAGGGCGTTACGCTAACCACCATGGACACCGAAAAAGGCAATGCGTTAAGTTTCTACCTGTCGCTAGGATTTGAACCAACAGGCCGCAGGCTGGATGGGGAAATTGAGCTAATGTGGCGAGCGAAACGCTAAGCTCTGCGTTCCATAAACCATCGTAATTCACTATACTTCACCTACTTTTTCCAAAGCACGGTAACCATCATGATCACCCTTACCACTAACCTAGGCGATATTGAAATAACGCTAGATTTCGATAACGCGCCAATCAGCTCGAAGAACTTTGTGCGCTACTGCAAAGAAGGGTTTTATGACAACACCCTGTTTCACCGCATCATTGACGGCTTTATGATCCAAGGTGGCGGCTATGAAATGCGTGATGATGGCTTTGCCATGAACATGGTAGAAAAAAAGACCCACGCGCCGATCACCAATGAAGCCAACCGCGGACTTAAAAACCTTACGGGCACCATTGCCATGGCACGCACCGACGCGCCGCACTCGGCCACCGCGCAGTTCTTTATCAACCTTGAAGATAACGACTTTTTAGACCACACCGCCACCAGCAACAAAGGCTGGGGTTACGCGGTATTTGGTAAAGTGACGCTGGGGATGGAAGTGGTTAACGAGATTGGCAAAATCGCCACTTGTACTCGCTTTGGTCATGAAGACATGCCAGTGACGGATGTGGTGATTGAGAAGGTGGTAGTAAAGTAAAGCTTAGCATTGTGAAGGTTTGAATCTCTCATCTAATCTACAATGCTAACTTGTACAGTTGCTAAAAAATAAACCCCTCGCATCTTTTTCTAACAATATGCGAGGGGTTAATTTGGTCAATCTACGCTAGATTTAGCAGATATGACGACCGTTAGTAGCAAAGGTCATTTTCTGGTTGGCGTATTTACCTTCTAACTGGCTCATATCGATCAGCTCTTCCACTCGTGAGCTTAGGTAAACATCTTGACCGCCAACTACCGTGCTTAGCGCTTTGGTCTTGTGGACCTCAGTGATTGGCACTTCAAAGATGTTCTGATCCAGTACGGCGAAGTCTGCAAACTTACCAACAGAGATTGAGCCGATCTTATCACCAAGCTTTTGGCTATCTGCGCCACCTTGAGTGTACATCCAGAATGCAGTTTCTAGCGGAATAGCGTGCTCTTCTGCGTTCAGCGTTGGACCTTCAGTTAGACCTGGGCCACGACGTGTGACGATAGTTTCCAGTGCAACCCATGGATTAGCCGGCGTTACCGCCCAGTCTGTACCGATAGAAACCGATGCACCTGTTTCTACAATAGGCTTAACAGGGAAGAAGTACTTATGAATGCGGTGCTCACCAAGATCTAGTGCTGCAATTTTAGTTGCTGCCATGTCGTACCAGAATACTGGCGAGAACTCAGCCCAGATGTTGTTTTCTGCGATTCGGTGGATATCATCAGGGTGGATCATCGCAGTGTGTGCAATACGGTGCTGTAGTTTGTCAGCATTGTTGCCTGGCTTCTTACGTAGCTCTTCAACGGCATCGATAACCATACGTGCCGCGCCATCACCCGCACAGTGTGCGTGTACAACCAGCCCCATTTCGTCATAGCGGTGCAGGCCTTCACGGTATTGCTCTGGAGTATTACGCCAAGGCCCGTGGTAGTCCTCCGTACCTTCATAAGGTTCAACAACGACCGCTGTTTGACCTGCTGCTGCCCCATCGAGGATAAACTTAACACCCACAAGCTGAACCATGTTGCCAGAGTAATCTTTGTGATTGTGAATGTAATGCTTCGCCAGGTTTTGTAGATCTTCCGTGGCAAAGTCCACCACGTCGGTTGCATAGGTAGTTAGGCGGACCGTTAGATCGTTGTTGTCGTCCATGTACTTGTATGCACGGCCGTACATTTCGCGAGACCATGGTTCAGTGACAGAGGTTAGCCCGTAGCTGTTTAGGTAGCTAAAGATTGGTTTTAGCTGCTCGTTCGCTAGAACTTCTGCCTTAGGCAAAGTCAGTAAGAACTTCTCCCATACTACGTGTGCCGCTAGCTCACGTAGAACACCGGTAGGCTCGCCATTTTCATCTTTCACGTAGTGGCCACCCATTGGGTCAGGGCTGTCTTTTGTAATGCCGCACACCTCTAGAGCTTTGGAGTTTACTAGTGCTGCGTGGCCAGATGCTTCCCAAAAGAATGCTGGTTTGTCAGGGATTAGAGCATCGATGATCTTCTTGTGAGAAGGTTGGTCGAACATCTTGATGTTGCTGCCGTCATCCCATAGGTAGTCCAGGTTTGCACCAAATACCCACTCGCGCTCAGGATGCTCACGCAACTCTTTTGCGATGATTTCTTTGAACTCTTCGTAAGTTGTCGCGGTTTCATCGATGATGACGTTGCTGTGCTGCTCTGCACACATCTCTGGGTGCATGTGGTCATCGATTAGACCCGGAACAACGGTGTGGCCACGTAGGTCAACAACTGGCGTGCCTTTTTGACGCAGTTTTAGGATTTCTTCCGTTGTACCGACCTGTACAAACTTGTCGCCTTTAACAGCGAATGCTTCAGCCCAGCTTTGCTTGACCTTACCGCCTTGGTAAACCTTACCATTAACGTAAAGCACGAGTTTGCCTTTTACGTTACGAGCATCACCAGGGGTTGCGTTACCTACCGCTTGTGCGATTGGGCTCACTGCCATCGTTAGGGCAGCCGCGCCGCCAGCTTTTTTGAAGAAACTACGACGAGATGGGTTATCCAGTACGTTGTCATTCAACTCTACGTAAAACTGCTTGCGTGTCATAACAATAATTCCGTGTGTTAAGGGGCAAATTACCAATCAGGGGGTTGTTTTTAAATCGGATTAACACCGACACCTGATCAACTTGGAATATAGTATTACATCAAACGTTAGTTTAAATAAAATAGAACTAATGAAAACATTGATCAGCTTCATCTTTCCCAGCTCAAAAAACAGCTTGATTTGTTATGAGTTGATTTACATCAATAAACATCGACCTTCACGGCTATGCTTTCGTAACTATAAATTGCGTTTTTGTTACGAACCAATGAGAAGAACCAATGAGAAGAACCAAGGCTCAGTACGACGTCAAATACACTATTCTAGAGGCGGCAAGGTGTGCAACCCCTAAAGAATGATTAAAAGCCTCACTCACGGCCTACTAGGAGTTTTTACCCAACCGAATATGCCAAATTTTAGTGGCAATCACGCTAGTGAATATGAGCAGCTGTTGGCTCAATAGGATCGTCGCTGTTAATGTCTCCACTGGTCAAAAGCAACTTAGACTTGCACGGACGGGGTCTAGCTGGTTATCTGGTTAACCTACGAGCGAGGTTAGATCTTGTGCGAGTATTCGGTTGAGTTGGTCTAGGCTTCTGTTAAATCATTTTTGGATAGAAACAATTTTGATTTTCTACCCAACCTAGTATGGCTTGGATTAGAATATAGCGAAGCCATTATCAAATGTGAGTGCGATACCACTCACATTCAATAGGTAGCCACCTATTCTTCCCGAAGCCTAAAGCTTGGCTCCGGCACGTCACCTCCGTTTAGTTTTTTTCTCGTTTCTTTAAACAGCTTTTCTCCCTGCGTAGCTTCAAGCGTCGCTTTAATTCTTACTGACACTTCAGCGCCAGCTTCTGAGTAAGTCATGCCACTGTCCTTGTTTTTCTCAAGCAACAGCTCTGCCGCCTTACGGTGAACGTTCGGTTCACCGTGCTCCTTGATAGCTTGCTGGAGATGGTAGGCTTCGTTGGCTGCTCCCAAGCTATCCTTTGCTGCTTTAGCGCTATCCAGGCCGCCTCCGGTTAGATCATTAATGGTTTTGTAGAAATCGAAGCTCATTGTTGTTTCCTCATGTTAAGGGCTCTATTCATCCCAAGTTCACCGTCTTACCTCAAAGCGAGCTGGTGTGTTGGTCCACCAACAGAATAAGCAAGAACAACCGTTCTCGTAAAGCCACCAGTATTCACCGCACCAATAATTGAATACTTTAAATCTCGCTATGGTATTCAAAAAACAACTTTATTTGGCATTTTACTTAACACATATGCACTAATGATATTTAGTTATTGCTATATATGCCATAATTGAACAAAGTTATAGTAATTTAACATTTAAAAATTTATCTAAATGTCACTTTTAAGCACGACCACAAAATTGGGATATTTTTTCTATGGATTTGAAATTTGACCTAAAAAATCCTTACCCTCACACGGCACAAGGTATCGCTTCCGAGATCCTACAACTTCTACTCGTCGTGGAGCGCATAAAAGCAGACAAGGATTCATATCAGCGGCTAAGGTCATTAGCAAAGGTAAGACAGGCTTTCGAGGATTCGCCTCAAGTGCGCTCATTAAAGAATGCAGCTCCTTTCCATACACGCACTGATAGTCTTCCGCAGAGCACACTCTGCTCTGTCCTCGATGAGGGTTTGGGAGCAAGCAGCTTTTCCTGCAAGTCGATTCGATTTGCCGATTACAAAGGTGGACGGCGGCAAAAGCAAAACCCTACCACAGTTAACGAAGCTCCAGAGCAACACCATTGGTGCAAGGTCTGGACAGAAGATATTCCAGCGATCATTGATTCCCAACACTACCACTTTGAAAACCTTAATCGGCTGAGACTCCACTATCCTCATTTACAAATTTTGCTTGCTTATGTTTATGGGAAAGAGCTACTCCTTGTGGCAACCAAACTCATCGAACTTGATTACTCCAAATTCGTAATAACTGCTAAAGAATGGGCCAATCAAGAATTTGGCCATATTTGTAGCGACACATATCTGGACTCCTCTCACCTATCGTTGATGATCGCGCATAGAGTATCAGACAGGGCGACAGAGCTGTTCCTAAATGAGCTTAACGGAATCATTCAACGAGCTAAGCGATACCTAGACTGGTCATTTGAAGAGGGCTACTACTTCCCCCGCCCCAAAGTGGCTCAACAAGAAAAGGTAATGTCAGACTGGCAAGGCAGGAGCCTAGGTGAGCAACCTGTGCTAACCATTGAACTGTTGCAAGCTGATGTCAAACGAGCCATTGAAGAAGGAGATCTTGACCTAATATCCGCAGATATCGCCCGCTCTCTGGCTAACAAGATCAACCCAGAAAAATACGGCCAAAAGTTCATTCAAAGCAACACATATCAGCAGAGTATAATAGAACTCTATGAGCAATATTCGACAGCGCACACCCTACTGCTGCGACATGCGAATAATGAACTTCAGTTCAATGATAAAACGCTAATCCGAGGTATCTTCTTCTCTATATGGCGCGAAAAATATCAAGAGAAAGTGGGTAAAAAACTGGCTGTATTAAAGGCCACAAAGTTGTTTTTGAAAGAAGAAGACAAACTTCCGAATTTTATTGGCAAACCCAATACCATTAAACAGTCATACGAAGAGATGAAGGGATATGCGAAAAGCACTGAAGACGAGCTTAAACCTTCTCCTTTGGTCAAACTTATCAGATCGCAGATGACAGCTCGCTTACCGTTCTATTCACCAAAAGTGCGTTACGTATTTGCACCGTTTAATATCAACTATGAAGAGAAAGTTAGAGAAATGGCCTCAAGCTTTGGCAACTTGCTTGACTTTGATGTAAACCAATGTAGCTATAAAGACATCTGCAACCTCTTTCGTTCACTATCTAGCAAAGAGCTGAGCACATCAGATAGAGATGACCTAGTTGAAGTACTCAAGGTAAATGGAATCAATATCCCTTCAAAACGACTTAACTACAGGCTAGATAGGCATCAGCTAGCTGAAGTGCTTCGGAGTGATATTTGGGTGGGGGACTAGGGAACGTAAGAAGTCACACGGCAATGAGCGGGGTTAAATATCGCGCTTTGCTTTGGCCATGAAGAGATGCCAGTGATACCTCTTGGGCACGAAACGAAAAAGCACCGCAATTGAGAAGGTGCTTTTTTTCTTTATTGCCATTCTATTTATTGTGAGAAGTGCTGCGCCAGTGCATCCAGCACGCGCTGCTTAGTCAACTTGTCTTCGGCAATGGGCTCAATATCCAACTGGATGAGTTTTTCTTTCACATCTAAAGCTTGTTTCGAGAAATACAGCATCGGCAAGTGCGCGTAGCTACCAGTAATGGCCTTGTTTTGCGATTTTGCATACTGGGCGGTCAAGGCGAAAACACGCTTTTGAACCTCTGCTATGGACGCCAGTGACGTCACTTCCACTGCAAAGGGTAAGAACCAATCTAGATCTTCGCCGCGAAATGACGCCATGGGCTCGCCTAACTCATACGCCTGCCCGTTTGCGCTTGCCAACTTGTTGGCCAAAACCATGGATGCATCAATCACTTCGATGTTATCGGGGAGCATATCATTGGCTTTAAAACGTGCGACATTTTCAGGTGTTAGAACCAATGGCAACTCGGTGCACCCCAATACCACTTTGTTAAACGACGAGCGCGATGCCTCATCGGTTATCACCTCACACAGCAGTTGCTCGGCTTGCGGGGTAATTTGCGCCGTTTTGATGCCAAATTCCGAGTTGTAGATGGCATCCATCACTTTTGGCTGGTTTTCACTACTTGGCGAGAAGGACGACACGCCAACCTCCGCCAAAGCCTGTTGGTACAAACCCGACTCCATCAAGCCAGTTACGCCCATCACCAGAATGTCTTGTGTTTTCCCCTGCTCTGTCGCTGCGGTTTCTTTCAACATGTCGATAAAGGGAACCGGTACATCGGCCAGAATTTCACGAAACAGCTCATGGGCGCTGTTGCACGCCAACCCCATTGCCGTTGCACCTAAGTGCTGCATCAACCGCACGGTATAAAGCGCGGTATCGTATTTGCGCCGCTCGGGCGGATCGGTTGGCAGCCATTTCTGCGCCACTTCTTCTGGCTTATAGGCAAGGCGAGAGTTACCAAATACTAGGTATTCGTGCTCTGTATGGTTTGGGGCGCGAGCGATTTTGTTCACCAAATCGACCATGGCTTCGTTCCCCAAGCCACCGATAATTCCTATTCTTTGCTTCATAGCGATTCCTGTTACTACTTATTGAAGAAAGCCGCATGTAAATCAGCCCTTTTCAAATCAAGTTGTGATTTGAAAATTACTTAACTTGAATCAAATGCGTGTTATGACAAGGAAGGGGATTTAAATGGATAGATATAACACTGCATGTCATCGCCACCACGTTGGCCCAAAGGGATCTCCTTGTCCTCGAACTGTATTGTAACGCCCATTTTCTTTAGGTCTGATGTTGTATAAGTCCAGCCTTGCCAATCACCTCTATTGAGAAGTTTCATGCAATACGGTTCTGACAGTATTGGCTAATAATTGTCAATTAATCCGTAAACATTGATGTTAGGGTCGATCTTTAACTTGAGATAAAGCTCCGATTCTATCTTTTTCCAGTCTTCTATACGTCGTTTCATTTAAGTCAACACTCCAAACTCCCTGGTAGGCACCGCCATGCCAGCCAACAACGGCTCCTCGTTTTACGAAGCCTTTCTGCGCCGCAGGAAGAATATAATTTGCACAAGCTGAATAACATTGAACTTGAAATACCACCTCTGTCTCATTGTCATATATGTAATGTGCTAATTTAATTTACCCTTTTTCCCCTTCCCTCTCATCTATCAGCCTATCAGCCTATCAGCCTATCAGCCTATCGGGCACCAAAGCACTGCATTAATAACTACAACTTAACTAATACTTAAATTATATGAGATTAGTTTGTTATTGAGTTAGCATTAGTGATAGAGTAATAGCTCTACTATAATTGACAATCAAAATGGTTATTAACACTATGATAAATAAAAGATTCTTAGCATTTGGTTTAATTGTATTCAGCACTAGTTCAATTGCAAAATCCATGATATTTGAAGAAGGAACCATAGTGGTACCTAATGATAGCGTTTCTTCTTTTGAGGTAACTGACCTAGATAACAACGGAGTCAAAGATCTAGTTTATGTTACCACTGCTGGGGAATTGAAATATGCGAAGCAAAAAGGTGGAAATGCGAAGCCAGTACCGGGAGACTTAATTGAAATTACCAAAGAGTCAGCAGAAAAGTACTTGTTGAACTCTATATGGGAGGGGCCTGGACGCTCTACCTATACTATAGTCACTACTTCTGAGGGTGATGCTAGTATTACAATCAAAAATGGATACGATACTTCTTGGAACGCCTGCAAATATAATGTGTTTGCCAGTGGTTTACACTTTAGCTGTCGTAACTTACATATGACCCAGCTCACAGGAAATACCGTCATGATTAATGGGACATTATACTTCAGAAAGTAGCTCTTAAAGGTCGGTGATCAGGGGGGGACTCTGTCGCATGTATTTTTTCAGTGCTCTACCACGCAAATGAAATGGGGCAAAACGAGTTTCCAAACTCCCTGCTGATCATACTGCCCTCCCCTTAACAGTGAACGCTTCAAGCTAAGTATGCTTTCCCACGCGGAACGTGGAAACGAGGTGGTTTGTTTTGCAGTCATCAGGCATGAGAAAGCATGATGATTTAAGTAGTGTTAGTTGCTACTGAGTATGTACGATAACTAGCATCGGGGAAAAAGTACTCAGCAAGCAAGCGAGTTACACACACATCCCAGAGAAACTACCTCATAACAGACAAAACTCCTTCATAACTATTTCTCAGCAACGGATACGCCTCTCCCGCAGTCCCAGAAACCCACTTCACAATATCACCTTGCTCTATCAACAAAGGCATACGGTGATGATATTCACTGCACTGCTCATTGGGCTTAGTAGTTAACGTCACCAGCTTTGAGCCGTGCTCTAGCGCGATGCCTGCCATATAAAGCACCTTGGTGTCGCCTTGGGTAAAAAGGTACTTCACCTTTTTGCCCTGCTCTTCTCGCCATTCATACCAGCCAGAGCACGGAACCAGGACTCGGTTGTATTCAAACGCATTAGCGAATGTGGATTTCACCGAGACCGTTTCGGCTCGGGCGTTAATGATGAGGTGCCCTGCCCAGTCAGGTTTGATCCCCCACGGCAAATCGAGCTGTTTAAGCTCGCCATTTTGAGCGCCAACCGTGGCGACATGCTGGGTGGGACAAAGATCTCGGTTGGTTGTGGTTTTAAAGCGAATACCAAGGTTCTCACAGACGATGCTGCATAGGGGCTCGTCCAGTACATTTAATCTTCCACACATTTCCCTAACCTCCTTTTTCCAACAGAGACATTGCGTTAGAGAAAGTATAGTGAGTGATTTGTGTGCACTGCCAGTTTGGAGGGTGGCGATCGCTTCGAGTAGATCCCTGACAACAATGCTCGCCAGTGGTGAACATCGCGGCTTTCGTGGGTGCATTGTTTCAGGGATGACGTGTTTGAAGTTTGGGGGAGAGGTTAGCACCTAAGTAAAGAGCCTACTCTGAACGGCATAGAGCAGGCTTTGGTTTCAGTTATGCTGCTATTTGTTGTAATACTCCAGCGCGCACTCCGCTTCAATCGAAGTGCCTGAGGTGCCAGCAAGGATCATGTCGAGTTCATACAACGATCCTATCACCGCTTTGCGGCCGGTTTGCTGTACAAACTTACACACTGCGTCGACTTTTGGGCCCATAGAGCCTGCAGGGAAGTCGTATTTGCTTAGGTCTTGATACGAGATCTGCTTGATGCTTCTTTGCTCTGGGGTGCCGAAGTTTTCGCATACATCGCCGTCGGTTAAGATGATGAACATATCAGCTTCGATCTTCTCGGAGATAAGCTCTGCGGTGTAGTCTTTATCAATCACGCACTCCACGCCGTTGAGTTTGCCATCGTCGTCTTTATAAACGGGAATGCCGCCACCGCCGCCCGCGATCACTATGCTGCCTGTTGCTAGCAGTGCATTGATCTGTGGGATCTCAAAGATATCTTTCGGTTTCGGGGAGGCCACCACCTGACGGTAGTAAACGCCGTCTGGCTTGTATTGAAGGTTTGGCCTCTCTTGCATGATTTTGAGCGCTTCGGCTTCGCTGTAAACAGGGCCTACGAATTTGGTTAGGTTCTCAAACGCGTGGTCAGCCTTTTCAACCAAGGTTTGGGTGATGATGCTAATTGGCGAACAGGTGTCATCGGCATTGAGCAGCTCTTGCTGAAGCAAGCAACCAATCATGCCACAAGTTTCGGCGCTTAATACGTCCATCGGGTATGGGGAGATCTGAGGCTTTACTTCGTGGTAGGTCGCGTTCTGCTCCATCAACATGCCCACTTGTGGGCCGTTGCCGTGAACAATAACCAGTTCATTGCCTTCGGCAATTTTAGCGATGCTTGCCGAGGCGTGTTTGATGTTCTTTAGTTGGTTTTCTAGCGTTTGCGCTTCCTCGCGCTGAAGAAGGGCGTTACCCCCTAAAGCTAATACTATTTTCATGATGATTTTCCTACTGCTGCTAACTCACGAAAAACGTTATTGGAGGCGGCCTTTCGTGGGAGTAATGACGGTGAGCAAGCAGCGATATCGGCTGCTTGCTCTGGTACTAGTTAATGTCTAAGGTAAAAAGCTATAGCTGGCGCAAGAAGCCTTCAATTTTCTCTTTGTGCATCGCTTGGGTTTCGATAGAAGGCACCACCGCGTCTTTGTGAGTGAAGTAAACCAAGATGGCCATCTGAGCCGTTAAGCGGTTTTCCGCTTCATCGAACGCAACTGAATAGCTGCTTTCTAGTGCGCCGCGCGTGACTTCTTCTTTGTCGTTGGCTGGTAGGCAGTGCAGCAGCATCGCGCCTGGTTTTGCTTTGGCCATCAGCTCTTCGGTGATGACGTAATCTGGCATAAAGGCCGCCAAACGCTCGGCTTTTTCGTCCATCTGCGTTACCCAGTAGAAGCTATCGCCGTACACCACGTCACACTCGCTGATTTTCTCTACGTCATCGGTAATTTCAATGCGTCCGCCAGACTCTTCACAGAACGCCGCTGCCATGTCTACCCACTCTTGTTCCATGTGGTATTTTTTCGGGCCAATTTGCTTAAAGCCCATGCCGTATTTGGCACAAGTGAGCATCAGTGAGCGGCACACATCCGTCGCATCGCCCATAAAGGCCAGCGTTAAGTCAGACAGTTGACGGCCATCGGTAATGTGTTCTTTGATGGTGAACAGATCCGCCAGCATTTGAGTTGGGTGGAAGCGCGTGTCTAGGCCATTGATAACTGGCACCGTCGACATTTCAAGCAAGCCATCCAGCGTTTCTGGGCTGTTGGTGCGCGCCATGATGACATCACACATACGAGATAGAACGCGAGAGGTATCGTCAATCGACTCTTTACCGCCTAGGTGAATGTCTTTTGGCGAGAGGAACAGTGCGTGACCGCCTAATAGCGTCGCCGCGACTTCAAACGATACGCGAGTACGGGTAGAGCCCGCCTCAAAAATCATCCCAACCGACTTACCCTTAAATAGCTGTGGAATGGCATTGTCTTTACGCGCCGCTTTAAGGTAGCTCATCAGCTCCATCATGTTATCCATCTCTGCTACAGAGAAGTCTTTCATTGAAACCATGTGTTCGATATTGGCTTTGTTTAGCTCAGTCGCGCTTGAAGATGGTAATTTCATAATTAGTTCCTTTTGATAAATCACGTTAAGGTGTCATTTAAGTTTTATTGGCTTCGAATCGAGTGAGTTACTCATTAATTCCGATGAAGCTAGTATCTAGAATTAATATTTATTTTTCTGAAATCAGAATCACTAATCGGCTCTGAGCTAATATTCAAAAAAAGGATCATGATTAAAGTCACAAATCATTAGAAATATTGATAATGGTTTTCGATATTGCGTTTTAATGCCGCCATTATTCTTCTGGCAATAAAAAAGCACCTGCAAATAATGCAGGTGCTTTTATTAAACTAAAGCTATGAATTTAGATGAGTAATTTAGCCACTCTTACGCGGCAATATCTTGGGTAAATACGCGCCCAGATAAGCCTCGGTAAGCACTTGAGCCTCCCTTGCCATTTCTGGGGCGATTTGGCCATTTTCGCGGTAGTTCATCGAATAAACCTTATCCGCAACTTGCAGCGCGATAGCGAAAATATTGACGTCTTTGGGCAGCTCTGGCAACTCAAAGTGTTTGCGATAAATCTGCTCAACCCTCTCCCCTAGTAACAGGTCATTTTGCGCATCTTCACTGCGAACCGACGCATAGGTGTGCTGGCCTAGTAAGGTGTGCTGCGCGAGCGGCGTCTCCCGATAATAGGCGACAAAACCTTGTTCTATCATACGGTTAATGTCGGACCAATGGTGAACTTCCTCATCGATAACCGCGTTATCTAACACCTCTAAGAAATCGGCAAAGATCCCTTTCATGAGCTCGCATATCAAAGACTCAATGTTAGGGTAATGGTGGTACACGGTAGAGGCTGCAATCGAGGCCATTTTCGCCACATCATAAATAGAAATCGAATCAACTTCTCGACGAGAAGCCAGTGTTATTGCTGCATTGTGAATACGCTCTAGCCTTTGTTCTGTCGACTCTCTCTTCATTATGTTTAACCCTTGCTAACAATATGAACCAAGTGGAATTTAATCTCGTGTGCTTATTTTCTTGCCGTTAAGTTAGCCTTGTTTCGCATGGCAAAAATTGATCAGAATCAAGTTTTTCGAGTTGAGCCGCCGTTGGGTATCAATATATGCGAAGTGTCACGTCTTTACTGCCAATTATATACCCATCACCGATAAGTGATTCTAATAACACCCTCCATTTATATTTAGATCTATATTCGTAGCGTCTAAATATAAATAAACCTCACTCTACAAATAAATTACTTACGTAGAAAAATACATGGAGAAATATATGGAAACGGAAACATCAGGCGGAAAAATGGGGGTTGGTAGCCTCGCCCTATTTAGTTTATGCGCTGTTATTGTTGTCGATACTTTAACAGCTTCAGCATCTATTGGTGTTAGCGCCATCGGTTGGTGGTTGGTCACTCTGGTTATTTTTGTTATCCCTTACGGCTTAATTACTTCTGAGCTGGGCACCACTTACCCAGGCGATGGCGGTATTTACGATTGGGTGAAAAAAGCCTTCGGTTATAAATGGGCTGTGCGTACTACTTGGTTCTACTGGATTAACGTTGGCCTTTGGATGCCAGCGGTGTACATCATGTTTGCGGGTATGTTTGCCGAACTGTTCTTCCCAGAGCTCTCCTTCTATTGGCAAATTGCTATCTGTATTGCTCTCACTTGGCTCACCATCTGGATTTGTAACGTATCGGTGGACATCGGCGTTTGGGTGACCAATGTTGGCGCCATTTTAAAAGTTCTTGTGATCACTGTACTTGGTGTCGGCGGCTTTATCTATGCGGCGAAAAATGGCGTCGCCAACGAATTTACCTTCGCAGCCATGATGCCAAGCCTGGATACAGGCGTCGCCTTCCTGCCTGCGCTGGTGTTTAACTTGATGGGTTTTGAGCTGGTCGCGACTATGACCAAAGAGATGAAAGACGTGCGCGACATGCCAAAATCTATCTTCTTAGCTGCTGGGATCACCGCTTTCCTTTACGTCTTTGGTACAGTGGGCATCTTAATGGCGCTGCCTGTAGCAGACATTGGTTTGGTGGCAGGTATTGTTGATACCCTGCATAAACTGTTCGGCGACAGTGCCGTTGGTCAGTTTATGGTGTCGGCGATTGGCATTATGGCGCTACTTACCTTCATCGGTAACATGGTGACCTGGACAATGGGCGCAAGCCGCGCCGCTGCCGAAGCTGCCAGCGAAGGCGAATTGCCTGAAACCGTGGCGAAAATGTCGGAGAAATACGACACCCCAGTTGGCGCAAACAACATCACTGGCATGGTATCGACTGTCGTTATCATCGCTTACGCCCTGTTTGCGGCAGACAGTGACGAGCTGTTCTGGTCGGTATTTGCTTTCTCTAGCTGTGTGTTCTTATTGCCATACCTATTTATGTTCCCTTCTTACTTGAAGTTGCGCGTCAGCGACCCGCAAACCGAGCGTCCGTTCCGTGTTCCTGGAGGAATGGGTGTGCAATGGGTCCTCAGCATTATCTGCTTCCTTGTTATCGCGCAAGCGGTGGTGCTGTTCATCTTTCCTGATCTTATCTTCATGAGCGTCGATTGGGTCTACAGTGCGCCAGTGTTAATTGGTGTGCTAATCACTATCGCGGTAGGCGAATACTTCTTAAAACTTGCGGTCGCCAAAAAAGATCAGCAAGAAGCAAACAATACGAATTCTGACTTAACTCATAGCCACTAAGTAGGAGGCATTATTATGAACAAACGAATTGACTCAACCCCAAGATCAGACGGTTTTAGAATGCCCGGCGAACACGAGCCACAAGAAGCAGTGTGGATGGCATGGCCAGAGCGTACCGACAACTGGCGCTTTGGTGGCAAACCAGCGCAAAAGACCTTTGTCCAAGTCGCAAAAGCCATTTCGCAAACCACCCCAGTCACCATGGTGGTGAGCGCCGAGCAGTTTGAAAATGCCCGCTGCCAACTGCCTGAAGACGTTCGCTTAGTGGAAATGAGCACCAATGATTCGTGGATGCGCGATATCGGCCCCTCTTACGTAGTGAACGATAAGGGCGAGCGCCGAGGCGTAGATTGGGAGTTTAACGCGTGGGGCGGCCTTGTAGATGGGCTGTATTACCCATGGGATCGCGATGACCAAGTGGCGGAAAAAGTCTGCGAAATTCTAGGAGATGAGAGCTATCGTGCGCCTATCGTACTGGAAGGCGGCTCGATTCATGTCGATGGCGAAGGCACACTTTATACCACAGAAGAGTGTTTGCTCCACGAAAGCCGCAACCCAGATTTAAGCCGCGAGGAGCTAGAAGAGATCCTCTGTGAGCACCTTTCGGTCGATAAAGTCATCTGGATCCCATCGGGCCTGTATAACGATGAAACCAATGGTCACGTTGATAACTTGATCCACGTAGTGAGCCCCGGCGAAGTGGTGCTCACCTGGTGCGACGACGAAAACGATCCGCAGTATGAACTGTCTCGCGCGGCACACGACACGCTTGAAACTCAAAAAGATGCCAAGGGCCGACAAATCAAGGTTCATAAGTTGCCGATGCCCGGCCCGCTGTTTATTAGCGAAGAGGAAGCCGACGGCGTGGATTCATCCGATGGGATGGAGCGAGTCCCTGGCGAACGCCTTGCGGGCTCTTACGCCAACTACCTCGTGACCAATGACCAAATTGTTTATCCGCTACTGGATAAAGCCCACGATGCCGATGTAGAAGCACTGCTCAATGATCTCTACCCCGGCTACAAAATCACTGGGGTGGATGCCCGTGAGATCTTACTTGGCGGCGGCAACATCCACTGCATCACCCAGCAGATCCCAGCTCTGAAGTAAGTGTATCTCATTAGTTAGCAACATGGGCGGCGTCAGTCGCCGCCCGACAACATTCAATCTTAAAACCAGATAAAAGCAAGATAGGAAAAAATCACATGAGTGGCGGTATCATCAAAGTTTCAAGAAACACCGAAAACGCACCCAACGGCTCTTTCTCCACCCAATCGGTGGCGTTTTCTCACTACAACAATATCTCAGCGCAGCTGCCGATAGACGACATCTCCGGCGAACTTGTGGCTGGCGGGATCAAAAATCAGGCAAGGCAGTGCCTAGCCAATATTCAATCCATTGTTGAGAGCATCGATCATGCCATGCACGATGTGGTTCGGATTAATCTCTTCCTTAAGAACATCTCGGATCTCGACGCGGTTAACGAGGTATACGCAAGCTTCTTCAATAGCTACCAGCCAACTCGAACCGTCCTTGCTGTGGCCGCGCTACCGCTCGATGGTGCCTTGGTGCAAATGGATGCGGTAATTTCAAATGGTGAAGGTACTCACCCACAAGCGCCGTGCGATCTGGTCAAGATCGCCCGCAACGTTGCAAGTGCGCCTATCAACCCGATTTCAACCCAAACGGTGGCTTTCTCTCACTACAATCATATTTCAGCGCAACTGCCTGTCGATCCTCAAACCGGCAATGTGGTCGCAGGCGGAGCCAAAGAGCAAGCGGGCCAGTGTTTGGCTAACATTAAAGCCGTTTTGCAGGGCATTGATGTGCCTTTCGACGACATCGTGAAGATCAACATCCACCTAAAAGATCTTGCCGATCTAGACGCGGTAAATGAGGTGTATACGACCTACTTCCCCGACTCGGCTATCGCAAGAACCGTTAGCTATGTGCCAGCTCGCTCTGTGGTGGCCGCTTCAGGTTTACCAATGGATGCGTTAGTGCAAATCGACGCCACCGTCTCTCACGGCGATGGCACACCGCCCCAAGCGGTCGAAGACCGACACGGCATTGTCATTCGTGCAAACAACACCACACGCGCGCCGCAAAGCCCGCTTTCCACTCAAACGGTGGCGTTTTCTCACTACAACAATATCTCGGCGCAACTGCCTATCGACCCTGATACCAATGCCATTGTCGCAGTCGGGATCAAAGAGCAAATCGGCCAGTGTTTAGCCAACATCAAAGCGATTGTAGAAAGCGTGGATCACGTGATGGACGATATTGTCAAAATCAATATCCAATTGAAAGACATGGCCGACTTAGAAGCGGTCAACGAGGTTTACGCCACTTTCTTTAACGGCGACTTGCCAGCAAGAACGGTGATCGGGGTGTCTGCGATTGCTATGGATGCGCTAGTTCAAGTTGACGCCATTGTGTCCAACGGTGAAGGGACGCCGCCGAGAACTTAACATCCCTTTCATTACGGCCGAGCTGCTCTCTCACGCTTTCGCTGAGACAGCTCGGCCACATTCACCAAACTTTCTTCCATCAAGCGACGACTTGCTCTTCTCAATCACACCGCCTATCTCGATAAATCACATAAACGCACGCCCATTGAACCGCCACGATAAACAGGAACCAATCATACACATTTAATATACATTCATTGCATTTATAGATTTTTTACTCTTTACTTTATTAGCGAAACGTCAGCTCGATATTATTGTTCAGTTAACGAGCACTAAATAAACGAATCACTGTTCGAAATCCATCCATATTAACAAAAGGAATAGTTAAACAGTCTCAGCAATTATTTGAAAGTACAATTTACATACAGTATGTAAAGGGCAAACTAGTCGAAAGGCTAGGACGCAAAGCTACCGGTTTAAGGGTTATTAATACCTATGACAGCGGAGCCGCCATAGCGATATAAACAGGGTAGTAATGATCACCGCTGTTTATAGTCCCCATGCTTGGTTACAGCCCTTTTCGTTGATAACTTCTAACGAATAAGAGTATATAACATGTCACATAAAACACCTTCTTCAACGTCATCAATACGCCATAAGGCTATACCCACTCATAGCCGACTAAAAATGACCTATATCGCTAGCATCGTCACGAGCCTGTTGGCTTCAAGCGCGGCTTATGCACTAGAACAACCCACTGAATCAACCGCCTCTCTTACCAGTGCAACGGTCTTTAACAACAACGATCTGCCGAGTGATTTAGAAGGCAGTTTAGCTGCCTCGGTCTCGTTTGCTCAAAGCCAGATCATGCCTTCAAAACACGGCATAGAAGGCGATGTTCAACCTTATTTAACTGCTCAACGTACCACCTTGCTCATGGTTAAACCCAAGCAGAGTGACCTAAGCCCATCAACCCCACTCACCGTCACAGCGACAGATAACCAAGGTCGAAATTTAGGGACTTTGCGCCTCAACCCACCAAGTCAACTACCTAAAACTGTGTATGCCATTGATGGCGCGCCTGAAGGCGAACTTGATTTCTCGCCAATGGAGGGGGCTTCTACGGTCATTAATTCCGCTTCAACCATTGCCAAACTTAATGATCCAAGCGGAGAGTATTTACTCACCATACTCGCTAGTAACAATCTAGTAGAAATAAATACTGCTGACGGGGTTTGGACAAGAAATATTTACCTACCGACTTCCCCATCAATGGCAAATAAGGTCATCCGAGTTAAATCAAACGCTGGATATACTTCCTATGTAAAATACAGCGGTCGCTCTTCTTCTATTAATCGTGGTAACACGCTTATATTTAAACACCTAAATGGTCAATGGATTCGAGAAGGTGAATTAGAGAACAATAAATTAACTTACGCTAATAATACTTGGAGCCTTAAAATACCGCCAAACTGGATTCAACCTGGGTTCTCTCTGCGCTTTAATCATGGCGAACTTTCTGGCGAATTAAACGGTGTTAAAGTCGGCGCACCATCAGAATTACTTATTCATACCATTGATGTTGGCATGCTTACCCAGCCTCGCGATGCGTTTCACTTTGCCAAAGACGACTCTGCTCAGCGGGAGTATTTTCAAACCGTGCCCGTTAGCCGCATGGTGGTGAGTCAATATGAATCGCTCTATTTACCGGAAGTGATGCTACCAAACGGCACCCTACTGACCGACTTCGACCCAAGCACGGGCGGTTGGCACACCGGCACCATGCGCCAGCGTATTGGCAAAGAGCTCATCTCTATCGGGATTGATAATGCCAACTACGGGATCAACAGCTCGATTGGCGAAGGCGAAACGGGTCACCCTTATTTAGCTTCCCAATTAGCGGCGCATAATACCCGCGGCCACTATCAAAACGGCGTTGTGACACACGGTGGCTCTGGTGGCGGTGGGATCGTGACCTTAGACGCCTCGTTAGGGAACGAATTTAGCCACGAAGTGGGCCACAACTTTGGGATGGGCCACTACCCGAATGGGTTTAACGGCTCAATCCACCGTCAAGCCGATGCCATTAACTCCACTTGGGGCTGGGATGCCGACTTGAACAAGTTCATCCCGAATATGTCTGCAAAGAAAAGCGGCCAAAGCGCCTGCCTCAATGGCGAGTGTCAAGCGCCCTTTGACGGCCGCAGATTTGGTTCCGATTCCATGGCTGGAGGCGCACCGATGTCGGCAGCGAATCGCTTCACCCTTTATACGCCTTACACCGCCGCCAACATCCAGCGTAACCTAGAATCGAAAATTGTCTTTTCTGCCGAGTCGGATACTGGATTTAAAAAGTGGAATCCAGAAACACAAACCATGGAGCCCTATCAGCACAGGGTGGTGGATCAAGCGCAGATCAAGGCATCGGTCAACGATCTATCAGAAGAGTATCTGGCTGGCTTATTTGAAGATCACGCGCTAGTGACCATCGGAATGTACAATGGTTATTGGACCAAATACATTCCTGTTCCTGCTGCATCCGAGGCCAATAAAGGCCGCGCGATCACCATTAACCACCGCGCAGGTTACAATAGCCACCTGCAGATCAATGGCGATTCGGTTCTTATCTACAACGGTTTGAACGTATCCTACGTCTCGGACGGGGTAACCTGGAATGAAAGCGACGCGCCCGATCTGACCGTAGCAAAAGTGCCGACTTCGTTTGGCGTCCCAGTGACTACGCTGGTCGGTTATTACGATCCGCAAGGAAGCTTACCAAGCTACATTTACCCTGCCCTGCAAGGCTCATATGGGTTTACCTATAGCAGCGACAATGCACGCCTCAGCGCAGACAACTGCCAGTTGCAGGTAGAGACCAGTAACGGTCAATCACTCAACTATAAGCTTGCCGACGTTCGCAGCAATGGCCGAACAATGAACAAGTTCCACGTCAATGTCCCGGAAACGGCGCTTGCCCAAAGTGCCGCGGTTGTGTGTAACCAGAAGGTATTAGTTGAACGCGCTGTCGAGGCGGTTAAAGCGCCACTGACCTACAGCGTTAATGGCTATGACCAAGCGAAAACCTACCACCAATGGGGAGACTACGACCGACTAGGCACCGTTGGTGACTTGTATGTTTACGATAACCCATACAATGGTGATAAGGAGCTATTCAAACTAACTAGGCTAGGCGGCGATGGCCGTTATTGGTATTTCCCAACCAACAAAAGCAATAACTGGTTCTGGACCTATATTTCCGATCTAGACTAACTCTCCTCGCAATAGCGCAGAGATCAAAAAGGCCGTCAAAGCAGCTCTATTTAAGTGCTTTAGACGGCCCTTTGGGATTTTAATGAAGCAAAAATTACTTCTGAAGTTGCGCCTTCGCTTCTTCTACTTTCGAAAAGTCTAAACCTAGCTCTTCAACCGCTTCTTTAATCAAAGCAGGGTTTTGCATCACTTGGCCCATCAACATTTGAAGTTTGTCTTGAGGCAAACCCAGTTGGCTGATGGTTGTCATTGCTGCCAGAGGGTTTTGAGTCAACGTTTGGAAGATCTCGCTGATCTGCGCGTCATCAATGTTGTTCTCTTTTAGCATTGCAATAATTGGGTTCATTTCACTACCTTTTTTAACTACTAAGTAAAATAGGCATGCAGTCTACCATTTGCTTGAGCAAGGTTGTACTAGGAACTGCGAGCAAAGATCTTGGGCTTGGTTTAATGAATAAACGTAGCTATATCGCCACAGATGCCGCACAATAATTTAGATGTATAATGCAATTATAACTAAAAACAGACACCCATCAGCTCAAAGGCCCAAATGGACAACTACGATCCCGATACTTCCCAAGCTGCAATCGAGGTTTTGCGACTCACCGTGACCGATGGGGAGTTTAAAGCCCCAATTCATTCGCATAAAAAAGGTCAGCTTGTCATGCCCGTGACCGGATCTATGCTGTGCGAAGTCGACAATGAGATATTGATGGTGCCTACCGAATCGGCGGTGTGGATCCCAGCTGGGTTGCCTCATCGAAATAGACCCGCCTCATCTGCCAGTTTCTGCTTTGCCTTTATCAACTCGAGTAAAGTGGCGCTGCCTAATAAATGCTGCACGCTCACGATTACGCCACTGGTAAGAGAGATGATCCTCTATTTAGCAGAGAGTTCGGCGAAACCACCAGCCCTAGAGCAGACGAACAAGATCACCGAGGTACTGTTCGATATGTTGGCACAAATGCCAAGAGAACAGCTGAACTTTCCTCTTTCTAGCGATGCCAAATTGCGCAAAGTCGCCAACATACTGCTAGAGAATCCAAGCGACCGGCGTACCATCAAGCAGTGGGCAGCGTATCTCGCCATGAGTGACCGCACTTTCTCTCGATTAGTAGTAAAAGAAACCGGGATGACATTTGGTTTATGGCGCAAGCAGCTACACATTGTGGTATCACTCCAGCAACTTTCACAAGGGATATCGGTTCAATCAGTATCCGAACACCTCGGCTATGACTCAGTAAGCGCTTTCATCACAATGTTCAAAAAAGCACTCGGTAAGTCACCCAAACGCTATATCACCAAGCAATGACCCTTTGCGGACTCACCTTGTCATCTTTTAGTTATTAATCGTCATATTTGCTAAATTATTACATCTCGATTATCGCTACTATGAAGCCATCAACAAAAAGAACGATGAGGCTCCATTATGTACCCCGCAGCAACACTCGACGAAATCCGTCTTGGTAAAGTTAAACCGCTTTTTTCATTTAATACGGGCATAGATAAGCAGCCAATTGAGCGCTGTGAGGTTAATTTTTTTGGTCTGGTAGGCGACGAACAAGCCGAGAGTTTTCATGGCGGTGAGGAGCGCGCTATTTTGCAGTACGACTCAAACCACTATCCACGACTCAAGGCTCAGTTCCCTAATTCTAGCGCTCGGTTTGTCTGCGGGGGTTTTGGAGAAAACTTGGTTGCCGCGGGCATGAGTGAACACAATATCTGTATTGGCGATAGAGTCAGAATTGGCACTGTCATCCTAGAGGTAACACAGCCAAGACAACCTTGCTTTAAATTAAATCACCGCTTTGATGAACCGACCCTATCGCGTTTCTCTCAAGATCATTGCCAAACAGGCTGGTTTTATCGGGTGATTAAACCGGGTGAGATCGGCACAGGCGATCGCATCGAAGTCATCGCACGCCCTCACCCACAATGGAGCATCGCCAAAGTCCAGCACTACCTCTACATAGAAACCGACAACAAACCCGCAACGGAGCAGTTAGCAAACCTCGCTCCGCTTGGACAAGAGGTGAAAAGCGTCTTTCAACGTCGATTGGAAAATAACGACATAGAAGATTGGAATGGACGGTTGTCTGGTAATGGCACTTGGTTTGAAATGCGCATCGTTAAGACTATTAATGAAACTGAGCAAATAAAGCGGTTTATTTTAAGTAGAACCGACTTAGGCCCGCTACCAGACTTTTCCGCTGGCGCGCATATCACCGTGCAACTTTCCAACGGGCTAACCAGAGCCTACTCTCTGTGCGAGCCGCTAGCAGATGACTGCTATCAAATCGCGGTCAGCTATGATCCAAATAGCCGTGGCGGCTCTCGGTATTTGCATGAACAAGCCAAAGTAGGCGACTGTTTATCGGTTTTATCTCCGAACAATGGCTTTAAAATGTCCCGAGATAAACACCATATTTTTGTCGCAGCAGGGGTCGGCATCACTCCCTTCATTCCAATGATAAAAGAGGCAATAGCATTTCAAGAAACTTTCGAACTTCACTATTGCGTTGATGATGTAGCCAACTATGCTTTTCAACAACAACTTTCGCCCTACTCAGACAAAGTATCGTTATACAGCGTAGATAAGCCTTTAAACATTCAAAAGCTGTTAGACCAACATACACGAGGCACCCACGTATATAGTTGCGGTAGCCCTAGTTTTGTCCAGTTGGTTCGAGAGGCCGCCGATCATTGGAGCGACAACCATGTTCACTTTGAACACTTTTCTACCGAGCAAAGCGGAAATGAAGCTTTCATCGTCACCATTGAACAAACGGGACAACAAATAACTGTAGACGCCGAGACAAGCATGCTCGACGCGCTACGACGCCATGGTTTCGCTGTTAATTCAGGCTGCGAGACAGGGGGATGTGGAAAATGCCGACTGCCTTATGAAGGAGAAGTCGATCACCGAGACTCAATTTTAACCAAAAGTGAAAGGCAACAATGCATGACCCCTTGTGTTTCTAGAGCCAAAGGTGAATCACTAGTGGTGTCAATAAATTCTGAGCAAGCAGTACACCATGATTAGAGGGATAAGTGAGCCAACGATTTATATCGCTGGCTCTACCTTTACACGAGTTCACTTCCACTAAAAACGCCCAAGGTACGCCTTCGCAATTAAGTTGCTGTCTTTATCCGCCAGTGCTCGTTCGATTCTCCCTAGCACATTCGGCTTCAGTTCTTGCAATGTGCCTTTCATGGGTAATAGATTTGAGCCATGGGTGCTGTCTATTTTCAGATCTGGTTGCTGCAAGTTTTCAAGGATGATTTTTATCTCTTCAAGCACTTCATAAGGATCAAGAAGGGTAAAATCCCCGTTTTTTACTTGCCTAAACAGTACGGTGCCTTCGATCGGTACCGTGGTTAAAAGCCCTAACAAATGCGGTTTCATCTGATTGATTAACTGGGCAGTTTGCCTAGCATGCATCAGAGATGTCTCGCCACTCCCGGCTAAGCCAATCATGACCATCGCGACCAACTTAATGCCCGATTCTACAATGTTTTTTCCAGCCGCAAGCATTTCTGACGCGCTCACACCTTTTCGCACCGCTCTTAGTACGTCATCAGAGCCCGACTCTACACCAAGGTAGGTCATGGTGAGTCCGGCCGCTCTAAGTTGTTTGAACTCATCCAGAGTTTTATCTAGCGTACTTTGTGGCCCAGCGTATGTGCTGACATGGGTCAACTTCGGGAAGCTGGCATAGAGTTCTGAGAGTATTGCTAGCAACGTCTCAGTTGGCAATGAAATCGCATCACCATCACTTAAAAAGACTTTCTCGACTTGATGACCAAAGGCCGCTCTTGCCATACGAATGTCTTCTTTGATCTCTTCAAATGGTCGCTCTCGATAGCGAACGTCTTTGTACATCGCGCAATAGGTACATTTGTTATACGAGCAGCCAATCGTACATTGTAAAATATAAGCATCGGCCTCTGGTGGCGGGCGGTAGATATTACCTTCGTATCTCATAAATCACCTTATAATTGCCAATAAATGAGCCGCCAATACGACGGCTATTTTTTAAGTGCAGAGCTTAAGAATCAGTCCGACAGTTCAGCCGCGGTATCGACAAAAATACCTTGAATGTCTTTCGCTTCACGCTCGGTTTGTCCACCATGTTTTAGAAACGCTGCAATTATATCTGCGGTCTTTTGCTCTTTGGCGCGTTCCAAAAAGTAACGAAGCTCTAACTCAACTCCCGCCTCTTCATCTTTAATCGAAGTCGCGATGATCTCCTTGTACATAACGATGTCACGTACCTCTAACTGGCTTATCACCCCAAGTGCCATGCCCAAAAAGCCATCCATTTCTGCTTTCGGTACAAACTGAGTAATAATATTTAGCTTTTCAGCTTGTTGCGCCGTGAAGTCATTGCCCAATAGCAAAGCTTGCAACGCTTTGTTTTTGCCCATTCTTCTTGCAAATTGCACCGCACCTTGGCCACCGGTAGGAATGTTTACATGAATCTCAGGCTGAGCAAACGCAGCGTTTTCAGTGCCATAAGCAAGATCGCACGCCATTACAAACTCGTTACCTCCACCGCGAGCAACACCATCTACCACCGCAACAGAGAGCTGTTTCATCGCTTTGATATTCGCGATCATATGGTTGAACTCTATCGATGCCGCTTGTCCTCCTTGCGAACCGTTAATCACATTAAGATCAAGGTGCGCTAAAAAGAAGGAATCATGCAGCGATTTAAACACCACCACCTTAGTTTCACGGTCGTCTTTCAGCGAAAGAACAAACTCATTGATTTCATTAATTAGCTCGAACGTAAGTACATTCACAGGTGGGTTATTGATAGAAACAGTGGCAATACCTTGTTGGTTTGTAATTGATAATTTACTCATGGTTAACTTCCTCATTCACGGGTCATAGGCTTTGTACTTTCACTATGAAAGTGCCGCCTTTCAGTCAGTGAGGTCACTATATTCTTTTCATTGGACGCTAAAAATACTACTATTTGCACAATATTGATGCTGAAATGGCAACAAAACAATCTACTCATACTGAGGTGATATGGATTTTTCTAGTCGTTTACTGCTATTGCTTGAAGTCATAGAACTTGGCTCGTTTACCAATGTAGCGGAGCAAAAGAATGTCGACCGCTCTATGGTCTCTAAGCAGATTGGTAAACTAGAAGATGAACTAGGCGTACGATTACTCAATCGAACCACCCGTTCGCTTTCGTTAACCGCGGCTGGTAACGAAATGGTTATTCAGGCTAAAAAATTACGAGAGTTGCTCGGCAATACACACCGCTTGGCCCAGAACTATCACTCAGAGCCGCGAGGGGTCTTGAGAATAACAAGCTCGATGATGTTCGGTCGACAGTATGTCCAAGAGGCCATCTCTGTCTTCCAAAAACAGTACCCAGAAATAGAGTGCGAGTTAAAGCTAGAAGATCGAGTGGTTGATATTGTACAAGAAGGGTTTGATATTGGTTTTCGTATTGGTCGGCCAAAGAACTCCAATCTGATTTCTAGAAAAATAGCCCGCAGCCGGCTGCTTATCGTCGCCTCTCCTGAGTTTATCCAGCGCTACGGCGAGATCGATAGCATAGATAAACTGGAATCACTCCCCGCTACCATTTACGCAACCCCTGGGTTACTTATTAATAAATTCAGCTATATAGACGAAAATAGTACCCCACAACAGTTTCAACTCCACCCCACATACAAAGTGAATGATGTTGAGATGGTGGTAAAAAGTGTAGTGAGTGGCAATACCCTCGCCGTCGTTACCGCGCAAATGATTCAAAACGAGATCATGGAAGGCAAACTTGTCCCCATTATGACCCATATCGCGCTCGAAGATTTTGGCACCTTCTATGCTGTGTATCCACACCGAGACGCCCCAATTAAAACCAAATTATTTATTGATGTTTTAAAGTCAATTATTGGGGAAGACCGCCCTATCTGGGAGAAAAACATTCCCAATTTCGAAAAGCTATATTGCCGATAATAAGAAAGACCAAAACGGCGCTCTGACAGCGCCGTTACTATTGATTCATTTACTTCAATGGTAAGTAGATATTGGTCACCAAATCACACTCATCCACTTGGTGAGAGAAGTTCAAATAGCGAAAGAAACAAGGGTAATCTCTTAGCTCTTCGCCACTGTTTGGCAACCATTGTTGATACAGGAAGTAGATAGTCTCGCTGAGGGCATCATGACTCCCTTTGTGAACCGCCAGTGCGCATCGGCCTGCGGGTATGGCGCCATTTTTCACCCCATAAGGATTTTCTGGCACTTCGCTTGTGACTGTTCCACAGATATCAAAACGGAACTCATCTGGCGGGGTATCGCTTGGGTCACTATAAGGAATGCCATAGGTTTCGCTGCTGGCAATGGGTGATAAACCCGTTTCTTTTCGCCATGCGATCATTTTAGCGGCGCTATCAAAAACCTTATCGGGATGGCCTTTATGCTCAACGACGCCAACTTGTTTAGCTTCAAAGTCAATAATGGTTACGTCCACGTCTATTTCTCCAATACTTGGTGGCCTAAAAATAAATTTAGAGTGCCAATCTTGCCACTCTGGCTGACTTCGAAACTGAGAAGGAGACAGACCAAATTCACGCCGAAAAGCGCGAGCAAAGGCTTCGCTGCTGTCAAAAATCGCTTCAAATGCTATCTCGGTAATGCTTTTTTGCGGCTCAAACACCAACCTTAACGAAGCGCGCTTTAACCGAGCCATTTGCAAATATTGAATCGCGCTGATCCCTACCTGAGCCTTAAACATGCGATGAAAGTGGTACTTTGAACATGATGCAACCGCACTGAGGCGCTCTAACGACAGAGTTTCTTCATCTAAGTTATGCTCAATAAAATCGCATACCCTTTTGATCCGCTCAGCTTGTAGATGACTTGCACCCATATTGGCTATTCCTAGCTTGTTTAGAAGTTGACGCTATCATAGCTAGCTCATCGACCACTTGCCTGATTGAAATTGCGCAGTTTAAACTATCTTTAATCTGCTCTAATAATAACAAAACGCCCCTCACAATTGGCGAGGGGCGTTTAATTTATCCAGTAATAACTGGTTGTCGGCTACTGCACGCTTACTTAAGGATCAATGTCGGCGCTGGTGTAGCGTCGCTACCTCCTTCTCTTGGCGTTAGAGCGATGAGGTTTACGTTGCCCACTTCTGGGTTGATCAGCGCAAGCTCTAGGGTTTTCTTGCCGTTAAGTTGATTGACTAAATCGGTCACGTCCAACTCGATTACCTTACCTTTGTCTGCAAGGGTAAAGGTGGTTACTGGCGAAGCTGGCGCGTTAGTTAAGTCCGGCTGGATTGCCCAAGTTAACTCTCTCTCAGCCCAAGTGGCATCAAATGCCAGCGCTTGCAGTTTATGGTCGGCATAGCCGTCCGTTACCGTGGCATTTTTGATGTGTAGCTGTAACTTAGCTGAGGTGACCGTGTTGGTGCCCAGTGAGCTTGTATCAAAACTTAAGAAAGTTCTGCGGTGATAGTTACCAACACCACTCATCACCTGCATATAACTATTGGTTCCGTAGTTGTTGTTCGCGGTGGTGCCATCTTGAACAAAACCATCTTGGGTAGAGGTTAAGCTCATGGCTTGTGGCAAGGTGCCTTCTAGCTCACCTTGGATCTCTAGTTTAGCTGCTCGCGCCGCCGCAACACCGTCGACCGTTTCTTCTCGGTTAGCAATGTGAATGAAACCACCTTTGCCTTTCTCATCGATGTTAACGAGCACAATGTTCAAGTTACGAGAGTTACCCAGATTATTGACGATATCCGTCACATCCAGCTCAATCGCCGCATCAATTTGGCTTTCGGTTAAGGTCAGGATGTTAGACGAAGGCGCCCCGTCGATAGTTGGCATGGTATTCCATGTCATGGTCTTTTCAGACCAACCTTCTGGAGCAACAAAGCCAAACGCCTGTAAGCGGATTGGTTTGTCGCGCACGTTGTCATCACGGTCGACCACTTTTTTCAAATGAAGCTTAAGCTTTGCCGATGTTGCGTTAATCCCAGCTAGGCCGGTTGCGTCGAAGTTCAGCACGGCACGATACTCAAGGCTTGGGTTATCGGCGTGATTTTCGACCCCCATATAACCTGAAGCGCCGAAGTTCTTATCTGCAGACAAGCCGCCACGGATATGGCCATCACCAATCACGCTTAGGTTCACACCGCCATTGGCTAGCGCTTCAACCATTTTAGCTCTGGCTGCTGCTATTTCCTTCGCTTCTGCCTCTGCCGCTTCTTGAGCTGCGGCTTCCGAGTCTTTATCGGCTTCTGCTTCCGCTTTAGCGTCCTCTTCTGCTTGTTTAATTTCGTCTTTAAAGGCCTGATTGCTTTCTGCTGCCCCTTTATAGAATGGGAAGGTAACGCTGTTACCAAGCTGCTGAGTTCTTCCGTGCGTCATGACCAGTTGAGTCACTTCACCATTGGTTTGTGATTTCAGCGTTAGGTTCACCTCGGCGTACGCTTTACCCGGAGTCGATACGGAAACTAGTGGCTCAGAACCGCTTTCATCGACTAACACCACGCTTGGTTGATCAACCGACACCGTTAGGTCATCGCTTATTTGGATGCTTCCCGCCTGATGGAAAACAATGCCTGTGCTGCTAAGCTCGGCGTGACGCACCGCTTGCACGTTGGAGGTGTTTTGCAGCACGGTAACTGGCAGTGCTTTTTCATAGGCTTCGGTCTGTTCTGCGGTTTGACTCGGAGCAATAATGTACTGGTAATCCGCGCCGCTTGGCGCAACGCCATGGCTAATGCGTAAAGTAAACACATCTTTTGCGACAGGATCAGCCGATGAGCCGCTACGGATGAGTTTCCAATTACCAGTTTGGGTTTGATTAGAAAGATAACGTTCGCCATTTTGAGGAAAAATGTAGCCAACCCCATCATGGTTTACCCAAGTCGCGCTGCTCAGTTCATGGTCCCCATTCGATAACTCGACGCCATCAACGGTAACAGTGCCGTTTAGCAAGGTTTGGTTAAGCGTTGTGTTTACGTTGGCCGAAGAGGTTGACGCGATGCCCGCGCCGAGCGCAACAATCTCGTCATTAAAGCTAAACCAAGACTTCTTAGCTTGAGTAGTAAACTCATCAGGTTGGCCAGAGCGCGTTTTCAGGTTCATGTCCATGGTGGTCACGCCATGTCGGCCATTAGTAACACCACCAACAAATGAAACATCTGGCTGCATAATGATGCCCCAAGATCCCGATGGGCCTTGGTACTCAGGCGCGGTAACGCCAGGGATAAGCTTCCAATTCCAGACTGGGAAGATGTTGTGGTATTCATCACCACGCTGCTCTAGGAAAGTGCTACCAAAACCAAGCCAGTAGCCAAGCAAGTTTTCGCCATTACCCGACTCATTCGCTTCAGTACGCTTGGAGTTCATACGGATGCCAAAGAAGTGGTCATCGGCCATTTTGGTCGAGTAATCACTGCGCCAGAAATGTTTAAAGCCATTTAACCCAGACGGCACACCTTTTCGTGCGCCGGCTTCGTGGGCTTTAAAGGCAATCGCTTCAGCTGCACGAGCGGGCGCTAACGCCGCAATGCGATCCATGTTGTTGAAGATTGTACTTAGGTCAACCTCTGGTAAGTCTGCAATCGGAGTGAGCTCGGTTTTCGGGCGGCTTAAACCACGGCCCCATGTATTGTAATCAAGCCCACTGCCACGCTTCATCCAGCGCCAACCATCCAAGAAGAACGCTGCTAGCATGTCGGTTTTCTCTTGGCTGAACTTCCATTTTGTATCACGAACCATGTAGGCAATGTTTAGCGTCGCGTTAAACCACACTTCACCATATCCCGCGCTATAAAGTTGCGGGCCGTGTGAGTGGAAAGAGTAGTCTTCTTGGATCCCATCGCCCGAGGTGAATGCGACCGTTTTTTCCATGTCTTTTATTGCGACGTTTACCAAGGCATCATCTTGAGTTAACAGGCCACGGTAGATCACGCCTAGGTTGATATCGCTTCGGTTACCGCCCGTTTGCTCTGCACCATCACTCGGTCGAATGCCCGGCGTGGTCGGCATAATGCTTGCGATGCTAAAGCGTTGATGCAGCGGCATGCGCTCACCGAGCATTAACGCCACTTCACCAAGGAATTTTGGTTTGCCGATATCTTCCCACCACCAGTGGGCACTCGGCTTGGCTTCTAGCCAAAAGCTCATCGCCTTGATAGCCGCCTCTGCAAACGCATCGTCTTGCGTTTCTACATAGGCAGACGCGATCATACGCATGTTGTCGAGGTGAGTTCTTGGTGTCCAGTTTTTGGCCGAAGTCGCGCTATAATCGACCCCTTCCCAACTGCCATCACTGCGCATTGTGTCAATGATTTCTTGCGCTTTAACAGCAATGGATTTGCCATCCGAGCTCGCAACCCGCGCTTGTCTTTCAACAAAGCCAACCTGCATGTTCTTGCTCACCAAATTAAAATCACTCGCAGTACCCGCCACCTGCTGATCATCTTTTCCCGACTCAACACCTTCATTTTGAAGGCTTTCCTTTTCGACAACATCATTACACCCGAGCACTGCGAGCACCGAGGCAGCAACGAATGACAGCTTTAACTTATTCAAAGTAAACTCCATGTAGGTTGGATTCAAATTAAAAAACAGCACTGACAAATCAAATTCGCAACACTGTTTCATTTCGATCAACACATTAGTTTATATTTTATAAATAAGTATCTAGCTTCGTTATTGGCTGTGAACTCGATCGATCTTGTGTGTGGGTTTTCCGCTATCGATCACAAAATGAACCATCGTTTTACTTATATTTTCAATCATCGTATGATTTGATACTAGCTAAGGCCGCTTTCCTTAATCCATATGATAAAAATGATGCACAGGCCCGTGCCCTTTACCAATGACGAGCTCATCGGCATGAGCAATGGCTTGGCTGATATATCGTTTGGCTAACGCGACGGCTTCAACCAACTCATAGCCTTGAGCAAGGTGAGAGGCGATAGCGGAAGAGAGCGTACAACCTGTGCCGTGTGTGTTTTGGGTGTTAATTCGCTTTGCACTAATTCGTTCGACATCTTCAGGTAAGATCAATAAATCATTGCTGTTTTGGTCTTGCTCTAGGTGGCCGCCTTTTAGTAGTACGGAACGAGCACCGAGTAAACGCAGCGCCCCTACCATGGCGTCCATTTCATCTTCGTTGGTCGGGATTTTGCTGCCGATTAACGCCGCCCCTTCTGGCAGGTTTGGGGTAATGATGTCGGCCAGTGGCAGCAGCGCCGTTTTAAGCGTATTGATGGCCGACTGCTGTAAAAGCAAGTCGCCGCTGGTTGCAACCATTACTGGGTCCACCACCAAAAACTTTGGGCGATATTGTTTAATTTTATCCGCAACTACCTTAATGATGTCGGCATCGGCCAGCATGCCGACTTTCACCGCCACGACATTTAAATCTGAAAACACCGCATCAAGCTGCTTTTCAATATGCTCGACTGGGATAGCAAAAATACCACTGACCCCAAGGGTATTTTGCGCGGTAATGGCGGTGATCACCGAACAGGCGTAGCCGCCAGTGGCCGAAATGGCTTTGATATCGGCTTGAATGCCTGCCCCGCCGCCGCTGTCTGAGCCAGCAATAGTAAGCACGATAGGCGTGGTGTTTAGAGAGTTTGCACAAGAAGGCGTTGCAGCAGAGTGTGGCATTAAAGCTCCTTTGCTGACGCGCGGAACTTTCCAGCCTAGCTATAGATACAAGAGTACCTAGCGATGACAGGAGTGATAGTTCCCTACGTCAGTGTTAACTGAATCAGGTTCAACGGGTCTCGCGGTTGCGATCTCAGCCTTATGGCTCCCCGACTATTAAGCTTTGATGGTAACAATAAATGCCAAAAGGACAAGATTAACTTGTCCTTAAGTGTGCGATTAGTATGCGCCCGCTGAGTAATGCAGCTCATAGCTGTGGCTGTAGATCTCTAAGATATTACCGAACGGGTCTTCCATGTAGATCATGCGATATGGCTTCTCGCCTGGGTAGTAATAACGCGGCGCTTTCATGCGCTTTTTGCCCCCAGCGGCAACAATTTTCTCGGCGAGCTCTTCAACGTTTGGATCTTGCACGCAGAAGTGGAAAATACCAGTTTTCCAGTACTCGAAGTTATCTTCTGGGTTTTCTTGGTTCTTAAATTCAAACAGCTCAACCCCAATACGATCACCCGTAGAAAGGTGAGCAATACGAAAACGCTCCCAGCCTGCGCCAAATACATCGGTGCACATTTCACCAATTGCGCTATCGTCTTCGACAACTTCCGCAGGCTCCATGATCACATACCAACCAAGCACTTCGGTATAAAACTTCACCGCGGCTTCTAAGTCTGGCACTGAAATACCGATATGTGAAAACGTGCGCGGATACGGTGTAGGAGAACTCATTGCTGCAATAGACATAAATAACCTCATTTTAGTTGGCGAGAAGGCTCATTGCCTTCGGTGAGGTAACAATACGCCAGCACTTAACAAACTAGAAATTATCATTTATTCTTTAAATCATAAATTTTTGTTATCAAGGCGTGGCAATATGCTTAATCCACTCTGGCTCAATACATTTTGTACCTTGGCTGATATTGGTCACTTTACCCGCACCGCAGATAAGCTGCACATGACTCAGCCCGGCGTCAGCCAGCACATTAAGAAGCTTGAACAAATGTGTGGCTATCCGCTACTAAAGCGGGAGGGGAAAAGTATTGAGCTGACCGAGCAAGGTCGGATGGTGTATGCCTTCGCCATGAAACAAAAAAACGATGAAGCCGCTTTAGCTGAAGCGTTAAGCTTTGATGATCCGCATAAAGGTTTGTGTAGATTTGCTTGCTCGGGCGCACTGGCCCTAAAGCTTTACCCAGAGCTGATTGCGTTACAAAAGCAGCACCCTGCTCTTGTCACCCATTTAGAGGCCGCGCCCAATCACAAGATCTTAGACGATATTCTACGGGGGGAAATAGACCTTGGCATCGTGACTCACCAGCCTACTCTGACTCAATTTCGCTTTGAAGAGTTAGCCCAAGAGCCATTGTGTTTGGTGCTACCCAAAGCGTACAACCAACAAACCATCAACACCGATACCTTGTTTCAGCTCGGCTTGATTAAACACCCCGACGCCAATCACTATTTGTCGGCCTATTTTGATGGCTGCGGAGACGCGTCATTGCAAGGTGTTGTCGCCGATGAACTTCCGGTCAGCAGTTACGTTAATCAACTCAACCTGATTTTACTGCCCGTCGCCCAAGGGATTGGATTTACCGTATTGCCGAAGAGTGCCGTCGATCAGTTCGAGCATGCAAACCAGCTTCACGTCCATGTGCCAAAGCAAGCTGTAACTGAGCAGCTTTACTTAGTGCAGAAACGAAACCGCGAGCTGCCTGCGAGGTATTCCATCTTATCTCAGCAATTGCTTGGCCAGTTTTAGCCAAGCGCAAGCAACTTGATAAGATACGACTACTGAGGGGTTAGCACGGCGGCGTTAAGCTGTTGCTGTAGCTCAAAGAGATGAGCGGCAGCGGTAACGTGCTGTGGGTAATCACTAAACTTAGCGCGATACTCTTCGATCATTTTTTCGAGATCCTCCGCCGCTAGCATTAGCTCCCAATAGAGTGAAGAGGTATGCAGCATGGCAAGCAGCGGCTTAAACACTTCTTTTTCGTAAGCTAAGAAGAGATCTTCGCCAATCATGTCGCGATCGTACTCACTTGCTATTGGCGCGTTGATCGCACCAAGCGCTTTAATATAGTGGGCGTTATTCGTAAGGGCTTCCATCACTGGCACATTGTCTTTGGCCATTTCCACCAGCTCGGCTTTTATCAAAGCGAGCCAGTTTTCTTTGCTCAAGTCATGCTCGGTCACGCTGGTAAAATCTTGGCGGATCTTACGCTCAACACTACGCTGCACGTCCATCACTACGGTGCGGACTTTCTGAAACGGCAACTGAAACTCTTTACTCAATTCAATGATCAGCGCGTGAAAGCCGCCATGAGGTAGGTGAAGATTGGTTTTAAAGGTGGCAATAGCAGCTTCTTGTTGCGGGCTCAGGTCGCTCATTGGGGTCTTATTCCTTGGATATTACGAATTTCAAATGCCATCAAATTGATGAGCCGTAAGACCATATACTATGTGCTGTTTGGTTGGTAGGGGTTTAGTCAATAATCACAAGTAAAAAGCCGCCCTACGCGTATCAAGGGCATTAGATCCCCTCAAACTAAATTGAGAACCATCCCATTCCTGCATCACAAATCTATTGAGAACGCTTGAATAGAGATCACATTTTATAAACTCAATCTATGCTTTCCATGTGAAATCTATACGATAATCAATCAGACTCTTATTCATCTGGCATTTTAACCAAGGAACATCCCGTGAACATGTACCTTAAATGGCAATCAAAGTCTTGGTCGACCCAATACGCATGGTATAACCTCGATCATAAGTTCGCTTTCCAACTTCTGTTCTAAAAACCACACTTCGCTTCAATACCTCGTTATATTAGCAATTACTTATTAGCCGTGGTCACATTTAACTCGCCCTCGACGTATTGTTAGATATCACTACAGCCAAATAGATCCTGTACGTCTATAAGCAATATAGAAATAGCGCTATGCGCCAATAACTTAGGAATAACCTCCATTATGCTTACCCCCAAAAAAAGCATGTCTTTAAAAATAAAAATCACCCTTTCCGTGTTAGCCTGTATCACCATTTTAGCGGCTACGTTAACGTGGAAAGCGTCCAGCACCCTTTCTGAACAAACGCGTTTTGGCGTCGAGAGCCGAGCCACAAGTACCTCAAAAACCGCATCGGACTCTCTTTCATATTGGCTTAATAGCCATAAAGCCATTATCGAAGGGATGGCGCATGTCGAGAGCCGCCAGCAAGCGCTCGACATCATGCCACAGGCTAAAAAAGCGGGTCGTTTTGATGAAGTTTTCTATGCCCATGCCAACGGCGACTTGTATCCGACAGGTTTTACTTCCCCCTACCCTGGGTTTAATGCCAGCAGCCGTGAATGGTTTCAAAAGGCCATGGCATCGCGCGCTACCTATGTATCCCAACCTTATACTGGCAATAATGGTACCGAAGGGAACTTAACCAGTGTCACTATGATCACTATCTCTACCCCCGTCATTTCAGGCGGTGAAGTGATCGGTATTCTGGGCGCCGATCTTAAATTAGCATCGCTACAAAAGACCATTAATGACTATCAAGTTGGCCACAACGCGTTTGCGATGATGCTAAACAAACAAGGCCTTATCCTTTCTCACCCTGAAAGCGACATGTTGATGAAAAATCTCAGCGACTTTGCCCCTGGGTTAGATCTGAGCACAATGAATCGCGCCATGGCCGATAATCGCATTGAACTCGTGACGCGCAATGGTGCAGAGAAGCTTATTTACTTTAGCCAAGTCGACGATACCGATTGGATTTTTGCCATTGAAATGGACAAAGCCACCGAAGAGGCGAACCACCACATCCTGCTGCAGCAACTGATTCTTGTGGCTGGGAGCGTCGCCATTGTCATGATTGGTTTTATCTGGTGGCTGATCTCGTTCTTGTTAAGTGGCCTAAACCAAGTGACAGCAGCGCTAGAGGCAATTTCGGAAGGAGATGGCGATTTAACCCAACGAATCGAAGTCAGAAACCTCGACGAAGTGGGCCAACTGGCGATGAGCTTTAACCGATTTGTCGAGAAAATGCATGTATTGGTCTCAACCATCCACCATCATGCGACGGATCTTTCCAAGCAAGCCGATGTGACGGCTAGCCATTCCAATGAAAACTCCGCTCGCATTGATCATCAAATGCAAGAGATTAATATGGTCGCTACCGCAGTGACGCAAATGTCGAGCGCCACCCATGAGATCGCCAATAATGCCGAGAACACCGCGCAGGAAGGGGCAAAAACGGTGGAAATTTCCAACCACGGCGCGAGCGAAGTATTAAAAAGCCAAAGTTCGATTCAATCTTTGGCAGAAGATATTAGTGAGGCCACTGGCGTTATCCAAGAACTAGAGCAGCGCACTCAAGAGATCAGCACGATTTTGTCGACTATCCAAGATATTGCCGAGCAAACTAACCTGCTGGCACTTAATGCCGCAATTGAAGCCGCGCGCGCAGGCGAGCAAGGTCGCGGCTTTGCCGTGGTTGCCGATGAAGTACGCGTGCTTAGCCAACGTACCCATGGGGCAACGCAAGAGATCAACAGCAATATCGTTACCTTGCAAACCACCACTAACCGCGCGGTGAGCTCCATGCAAACCAGCCAAGCTAACGCCGAAACCGCGGTGCAAGATGCACAAATCGCCTCTGAAAGCTTGCAGCGTATTACTGCGTCGGCGAGCCTTATTAATGATATGGCCAGCCAAATCGCCGCAGCGGCAGAAGAGCAATCGCTGGTCACTGCCGAGATCACCCGCAACGCTAACGAAGTCAAAGATGTGTCAGAAGATCTCGCCGATCAAGCCAAGATTGCTGGTTCACAAGCCTCACAACTCAATAGTATTTCTAATCAACTCTATCAAGAGGTTTCGCGATTTAAGCTATAGATAAGTGCTGTTAACCCTCTGAAAGAGTCACTTAAATAAGATTAAGTAGCGAGTTTGGTAAGCCGTAAATTCGCTACTTCCAATCAAAGTGAATAGCTTGACGCATTCATACTCATTATAAGAGGTTTATAGCTTTTCTAGTTTCGCTAAGAACTCAGGATCGTTATCTATATAAAAACATCGTGCGAGAAGGGGGGATGTGGCATGCTTAAATTCAACTTGAGGATTATACTCTCTCACTAACATTGATACTTCTGTAAATACTTCTAGAGGAAAAGCACTCTTTTCTACTATTCCACCGGATATATTTCTCAAATCATTAACATCATAGCTCTGTGATTTAAAATACCAATAGAAGCAGTTTACTCTGGCGAACTGACGTAGTTCTGAGTACGAATTATTTGATTGAATCCCCCCTTTTGTACAACCAAATACCCCCAGAGATAACAGAAGTCCATAAATAAATCTGTGCCATTTCATTAACTACACTCCCAAAATAACACCTTATGGGAAACGGAAGCATAACCTTGATAGATACATTTATCCCCCAGCCAAAGGTCGGCATGCCCTGTAGCATCACTCCAACCATTAACCTGATAGATTATAATTCCTTTACGACCTTTAATGCTTTCAAAGTACTCGTTAGTTTCATACTCTTCTGGCTCACTGTACTTTTCAGTTAAAAATTTAGTCAGAATCTTTACACGAAATATGTACCAGTTTTTATGTTTCCCAGATGACACTTGCAACGACATTTTTCCATCTGGCCCAAACGATTTATAGGCTGGGATTTTATGTTCTAATCCACAGCTATTTAAAGCTTTGGAAACTCTAATAGCACAGGCATTCGAAAAAACACCCAGTTCATAATTAACTTCAACTTTTCCTCCAATTTGTCTAAACACAACTTGGGCAGGAAAAGCAGGATAATTAGAACGCATGCTCTCCCAGTTAGGTAAATTCATAGAAATATCCTTAATCTAACGCGACAAATAGCTATCATAGCAATGAATCTAATTTATTAACTTTAAATAGATAAGGGGTATTTATTTTTGCGGCTACCAACACATTGAAATGAAACTGATAGATTCTTAGATTACAAATGTTACTTTCTGTTCCAAAACCAATGTTTAAGTCACTTCAGAGAACTTGCTGCATATTATTGTATGAATAGCCACCGACTTGATAGACACCTTTTAGTTAGACAAAATGACTAATAGAGAGGT
>Ga0070724_10000283_pt1 | contig 40302 bp, 30 predicted proteins | sample tdDd001_FD_67278 | JGI IMG/M metagenome (GOLD analysis project Ga0070724, IMG submission 67278) | Marine sediment microbial communities from the Atlantic coast under amendment with organic carbon and nitrate - tdDd00.1 | ecosystem: Environmental > Aquatic > Marine > Coastal > Sediment | place... | reverse complement strand
CGTTTTACCATCTCGTTCAAGGGTGACAAACTGGGCGCCCATCTCATGATACATCTGCTTCGGCGTATGCAAATCGTCATACTCAGCGTACAGTTCATGATACTGATATGGGTCATCGAGAATTTGCTCCGTCCCCGCCCAATCAACCGCAAGACGGTAGTGGGTAAATCGAAGGTCGTGCTTCTCTGTTAATATAAAGCCACTCGCATCTTCACGCTCTAGCGCGACGCGTTGATTGTTTTCTAGCACCAACTGAACATTGTCTGCCCCCGGCATCCACACTCTTAAGAAAACCCCTTCATCTTGAATAAAAGGACCTAAAAAAGAGAACGGGTCTGCAAAGGCAGCTTGAGAAAGTTGGGTGTAGGCTTGTGTAGATTTTCGTTTATTATTCAATGCCTTTTCCCCTGACACATGTGAGATTCTTCTCATTCCTACCTAAATGATTCATTTTCGATAGGTGTTCCATTTTAAGTAAAAATGCCCGCCCCAAAGGGCGAGCACTTATTCCACCCTTGCGGGCGGGACTTTACCGTATAAATGCACAACAAAGCGCACTCAGTTTATCATGGTTTTTACAAAGTGAAAGAGCTTGCATAAAATTGAGCACTCCTTGTACCACTTTGAATTCTCTCCATTATCGACTCGCTTTCGCTCGTACTTCAGTGACGCGCTTAGCAATATGGTTCACGTCTTCATTACTGAACACCTGATCCAAATTCATCGACAACTTACGACGCCAGTTCGGGTACTCATTCACCGTACCAGGAATGTTCACCGGCTTGTCCATTTGCAGCCAATCTTCTAACTGAACACTCAGCAAAGCACTTGAGCCTGCCGCAACGTGCACGTGCAAAGATTCGCTCAGATATTTGTCCATCGGCACTAAGGTCGCATCGCGGCCAATACCATCAGACAAATTACCGTGGCCGGCTACGCTGTTTAAGATCTCTTGCTTGCATTTTAGACGGTCATCAAACAACCCTTCTAGCTGCTCGGCATCTGGGTACAAGCCCAGCTCTTGACCCGTTTTTAAATCATCACAGTGCCAGAAACCGCGCAGCGTTGGCATATCGTGAGTACATAGCGCCGTCATTGACTGATCTTTGTAATGCTCTGGCGAGTAGTAACCACCATCTTCTGCGGTTTCGAAGAAGAACACTTTATACGAGTGCACGCCCGCGTCAGCCAAGATATCGACAATTTCATCTGGCACGGTACCCAAGTCTTCGCCAATAACCGAACATTGGTAACGATGACTTTCCAGCGCCAAAATCGCTAGCATATCTTCTACTGGGTAGTAGATGTACGCCCCTTTCGTTGCGTCTTCACCTTTCGGGATCCACCACAAACGAAGTAAACCCAATACGTGGTCAATACGTAGCGCACCGCAATGCTTCATGTTAGCGCGCAGCAAGTCGATGTATGGGCGGTAAGCCGTCACTTGCAGTTGCTGTGGATTAAGCGGTGGTAACCCCCAGTTTTGGCCAAGAGGACCAAGAATATCCGGTGGTGCCCCGATGCTGACGTCTTGGCAAAGATCGCCTTTGTCTGCCCAGGTTTCTGAACCAGAATCTGCCACGCCTACCGCTAAATCGCGGTAAAGGCCAACGCACATGCCTTTTTCTTCAGCCAGTGCTTGCGCTTCTTTAATTTGACCATCCGCCAGCCACTGCATGTACATCTGCAGTTGCACCGAGTCTTGGTTTTGTTCGATGAATTTCTTCACCGCTGGGCTATCAAATTTACGGTAGTTTTCCGGGAATACCGGCCAGCCCCAAACTTGATCATCTTCAGCGTGAAGATGCTGATGCAGGGCATCAAAGGCCGCTTGTTGCAGTAAGCTATCACCACCTGCAGCAACGAACGCGGCAAAATTTTGTGCTCGTGCGCTGTTTTTATCTAAATGACGAGCTTTAAACTCATCAAACAGCAACGGCAGTACGCTCATTTTAAGCGCAGACACTTCGGTGTAATTAACCCAATGAGAATCGCGAGCTTTTTGCAGGCGCTGCTGGAACTCATTGCTACCAACCTTCTGCTGCGCCTTAGTGCTCAGGGCAAATTCCGCCACAGAGCTCACATCAATGTACAGTACATTCAACCAACGACGTGAAGACGGGCTGTATGGGCTCGCTCCCTCAGGGTTGGCTGGGAAAAGCGAGTGAATAGGGTTTAAACCAACAAAATCGCCACCGCGGGCCGCAATTTCACTCACCAATTGCTTCAAATCACCAAAGTCACCAATGCCCCAGTTATGGTTGGTTCTTAGGGTATAAAGCTGGACACTTGGTCCCCAAATCTTCTTACCACATTGCAGCGGCTCTTGCTTGTAACACGCCTTAGGGGTGATCACTAAGGTCATCTCATAAGGGGTCTTACGACGCTTACGAGTAACAATTAGCTTGTGGTAACCCCAAGATAAGCTATTTGGCAATGCAAACACCAAAGGGCCACCCTGCGCTCGCTCGTCTTTGACGATTTGAGACTGTAGGTAGCCCTCTAATACTTCACCTTGCTCGGTTTCTAGCCGCCAGCTGAATTCACTCTCACGTGCGCTCGCACCAAGATGCAGCTCGACATGAACCGGTTCATCGTCGCGCAGCACAAGCACATGCGGGAGTACATCCTTTTTGTGTTTCTTTTCTGCGGACTTTAATAAAGAGGCATCACTTGATGTGTCGTAACCGAGTGCAGCTAGCAAATGACGAATGGTTTCATCCGACACTGAGGCTTCGTCGCCCCATGCGCTTACGTAGCTGTCGGTAATACGAGCCATTTCAGCGACTTGTTTTAATACTGATTGTTTTTTCATCGCTCTCTCCGAAGGCGGGATGATCCCGCCTTCAAGGTAGGGTGGTTAAAGATTAGCGTTTAACCGCTTCAAGTTTCCAAATGTTGTTTACGTAATCACGAATACTGCGGTCTGAGCTGAACTTGCCCACAAGCGCGGTATTGAGAATTGCTTTTTTCGCCCAGCCAGCTTGGTCACGGTATTGTGCGTCCATGTTTTCGTGCGCTTTCACGTAGGAAGCAAAGTCAGCCAAGACTAGGTATGGATCACCGCCATCTAATAGGCTATCGTAAGTGGCACGCAGCTTACCTGGTTCACCTGGCGTAAACTCTTCGCCTAGTAGTAGGTCTAACGACGATTTTAGTAGGTGATCAGCGTGGTAGTAGTCGTATGGGTTGTAACCCGCCGCTTTGGTTGCTTCTACTTGGTCCACATCCAAACCGAAGATATAGATGTTTTCGTCACCCACTTCTTCACGGATCTCAACGTTCGCGCCGTCCATTGTACCAATCGTCAATGCGCCATTAAGGGCCATCTTCATGTTACCAGTACCTGATGCTTCTTTACCGGCGGTAGAGATTTGCTCAGAAACGTCAGCCGCTGGGATAATGATTTCAGCCATGCTGACGCGGTAATCTGGAATGAAGACCACTTTCAATTTACCAGCGATGCGCGCATCGTTGTTGACTTTATCTGCAATCTTATTAATTGCGTAGATGATCTCTTTCGCTAGGTGGTAGCCCGGCGCCGCTTTCGCAGCGAAGAACACCACGCGTGGCGCCATATCAAACGTTGGGTCATTCAGTAGGCGGTGGTACAGAGACAAGATGTGCAGCATGTTTAGGTGCTGACGCTTGTACTCGTGCAGACGCTTGATTTGAACGTCAAAGATAGCGTTAGTATCTAGCTCAATACCCATGTTCTCTTGAACCCAATCAGCTAAGCGCTGTTTGTTTTGCTTCTTAACTGCCATGTATTCTTTCTGGAACTTCTTATCTTCAGCGTACTTGGCAATGGCTTCTAGCTGATCAAGATCCGCAGGCCATTCGCTGCCAATCTTTTCAGTGATAAGCGCAGACAAACCAGGGTTACAGAACTTAAGCCAACGACGCGGCGTAATGCCGTTCGTTACGTTGTGTAGACGCGTTGGGTAAAGTTCGTGGAATTCTGGGAACAAATCACGCTTAACTAACTGTGAGTGTAATGCCGCAACACCGTTAACCGCGTAAGAGCCAACCACACATAGGTTTGCCATGCGCACCATACGGTGGAAGCCTTCTTGGATGATCGACAGCTTCTGCTGCTTAGCCACATCACCAGGCCATTTCGCACGCACTTCTTGCAAGAACAAGTGGTTGATTTGGTAAATGATTTCCATGTGACGAGGCAGTAGGCGCTGGATAAGCGACTCGCTCCACGTCTCCAATGCTTCAGGAAGCAAAGTGTGGTTAGTGTAAGCAAAGGTTTGAGTACAGATTGACCATGCTTTTTCCCAAGACAGCTCTTTCTCATCCACAAGAATGCGCATAAGCTCAGGAATCGCGATCGTTGGGTGCGTATCGTTAAGCTGAATAGTTTCAAACTTAGGTAAGTCAACCAACGCGTGACCTGCCGCTTCGTGACGACGCAAGATGTCGCGTACCGATGCTGCACTGTGGAAATACTGCTGCATTAGGCGCAGTGTCTTACCTTTTTCGTGGTTATCGTTCGGGTAAAGCACTTTGGTGATGTTACCCGCGTCAATCAAGGCGTGCTGGGCTTCAAAGTAATCGCCGTTGTTAAAGCTTTCTAGTGAGAAAGGCGCAATCGCGCGACATTCCCACAAACGCAGTGGATAAACCGTATTGCTCTCGTAACCAACGATAGGTAGATCCCAAGGCATACCTTGAACGTGCATGCCAGGTACCCAGCGGCGTTTTTCTTTGCCATTTTCGTTAACCACTTCAACGTGACCAAAGAAGCCGATTTCTTGAGCAAGCTCTGGACGAGCCACTTCCCACGGGTAACCTTCTACACCACACCAAGCATCAGGTGCTTCTTGTTGGTGACCTTCTTTAAACGACTGCTTAAACAGGCCGTACTCGTAGTGAAGACCGTAGCCTACGGTTGGGTATTCTTGCGCGGCACACGAGTCCATGAAACATGCGGCTAAACGGCCAAGACCACCGTTACCAAGTGATGGGTCGCGCTCTTCTTCTAAAAGGTCGCTTAAGTTTTGGTCTAGCTCACCCATTGCTTCGGTGATCTGCTCATAAAGGCCCATGCTGATCAGGTTGTTACCCGTCAAACGGCCAATCAAAAACTCAAGTGATAAGTAGTTTAAGCTCTTTGCTTGTTTGATCTTTGGATCGTTTTCAGTTTCTAGCAGGTCAAACGTGGTTAACTCAGCTAATGCACGTCCCATTGCTAAGTACCAAGCGCGGCTATCGGCGTTTTCTACTTTTGTAGCGTACGTCGATGCTAGATGTTTTGTCACAGAGCTTTTAAATTGCTCTTTATCAAATTTGAGTTGCTCATTCGGCTTCATGTTGAAATCTCGCTTTTGGTGTTATCCATTTATGACCCATATCCTGCATGGACAGAGTTAGCTAAACATCCTCCTAACAAGGCGGAGGAGGAGGAGGAGGAGCAAGGGCGTAGAGATGAGGTTGCCACTCATTCGATGAGCTAAGTCACAAAACGCCGCCACTTTCAGAAGGCAGACGTGATTCAACTCACATCCAGCCATTCACCAGCTCATCGCAACCACGAAAAACAGAGCCGAATCCTTTTTTCCTCTCTCTGCAAATAATGCAACCTTGATCACACATGGTTGTTTTCTCATCATTAGCATGATTAAAAAATCAGCAATTATTGCGCATAAATCAATGTTGCCGAGTTATTATACAACTCGTTTATTGACGACGATCACAAATACAAGGCGTAGTGCTGAGATATTTAGTTACATATCTGCATTTAAGAGATCGATCAAAGATAGGGAGATTATGGATAAGTACTATCAGCCGCAGTAGACACAATTAGAATAATGTAGAAAGACAATAATTATGTGGATTCCATCAAAACTGACTCGCCCTGGACGCTTGCATAATGCTATCTTGCGCCCACGGGTATTAGACATACTGCAGCAAGCCCCTTGCTATAAGTTAGTCCTTTTTCGCTCTCCTGCCGGTTATGGTAAAACCACCATGGCTGCACAATGGCTGGCCGACAAAACCAATGTTGGTTGGTTCAGTATCGATGAAAATGATAACGATACCTTTCGCTTTGTTAACTACTTTATCCAAGCACTAAATAAAGCGACCCAAAATGCTTGCCCAAACGCCCAAGCACTGGCCGAGCGACGCCAATTTTCTTCTGTCACCAGCCTTTTTAGTGAGCTGTTTGCAGAGCTCAATGAATTTCATCAAGAATGCTACGTCGTCCTTGATGACTACCATATGATCGACAACGACGATATTCATGATGGGATGCGGTTCTTCCTAAAACACATGCCCGATTGCCTGACCATTGTCGCAACGACACGTGCTACCCCGCCCCTTGGCACCGCGAACTTACGGGTGCGCGATCTATTAATAGAGATCGATAACGAATCGTTAGCCTTTGACAACGAAGAAACTACCCGCTTTTTTAATCAGCGTGTGACCGATGGCATCGACGATGATACCGCCAATACACTGTGCACCTATGTCGAAGGCTGGCCTTCTGCGCTGCAATTAATCGCCCTACAAGCGCAACATCAAAAGCGTACGCTGGCCCAATCGGCTATTTCCGTGTCTCAGTTTAATCACGCCCATTTATGGGATTACCTTGTCGAAGAAGTATTTGATTTACTCGATAGTGAAACCCGTCAGTTCTTGATGCAATGTTCAGTACTCGACACCTTTAATGATAGCCTAGCCGCTGAGCTTACCCAGCGTGACGACACGCTGAATATGATTGAGTCTCTCAACCGTTTTGGCTTGTTTATCTATCCGCTCGAAGGCGAACATAACTGGTATCGCTTCCATAATTTATTTGGCGAGTTTCTCTCCCACGAGCGTCAGGCGCGTATCCCGCAACAAGAAGAACAACTGCATCATGCGGCCGCAAAAGCGTGGCTAAACCAAGGCAACCCAAACCAAGCGCTCAGTCATGCCTTAAAAGCCAACAGTGGCGAGTTAGTGGCCGAGATCTTGGGCCAATTTGGCTGGGGTCTCTTTAACCGTGGTGAATTAGTGCAGGTCGAAAAAGCCATCTTATCGCTCACCGACGACCAACTGTACGCGGCGCCCAAGCTGCCCCTATTGCGCGCCTGGCTTGCGCAAAGCCAGCACCGTTACAACGATGTCGCTGATATGTTGGCACTGGCCGAAAACGAGTTGAAAGCCCGCAATATCAAGCTTACCTCGGACGATGAAGGGCAAATTAACGCACTATTGGCCCAAGTGGCCATCAACCAAAACCAACCGCAAACGGCGCTGGAATTGGCAGAATTGGCGTTAGGCCAAATCCATTCCACCACCTACCGTAGCCGTATTGTGGCGACTTCGGTCGTCGGTGAGGTAAACCATGTCCTTGGCCACCTCGACCGCGCGCTGCCTTTGATGCAACAGACCGAAAAGCTCGCCCGCCAGTACCACATTATTCCGCAGGCCTTGTGGGCGCTACTGCAACAAAGCGAACTCTTAATTGCGCAAGGCTTTGTCCAAGCCGCCTATGAAGTGCAAGACGCGGCATTTAAACTGGTTGAAGAGCACCATTTGCACCAACTGCCGCTGCACGAGTTTTTATTGCGCTTACGAGCACAAGTATTGTGGTGTTGGAACCGTTTAGACGAAGCCGAAGAGTGTGCCTACAAAGGCATTGATGTCATGGGGCCTCAAGACCCAAGTAAGCACTTACATAGCTACTCTATGCTGGCGCGCATTGCCATCGGTCGTGGTGAACTCGACAAAGCGGCACGCTTTATCGAGCAGATAAAACATTTGCTACAACAGTCTAATTACCACCTAGACTGGAAAGCCAACGCCTCACTCTCTTTGCTGCTGTATTGGCAAACCCGTGGCGACCGCGAGGCGGTGAAGAAATGGCTCGATGACGCCGTGCGCCCAGAAAGCGCAACCAACCATTTCTGCCAATTGCAATGGCGAAATATCGCTCGCGCGCAAATTATTTTGGGCCAGTACGATAATGCGGCTGAGTCGCTGCAATCCATGCAAACGCAAGCTCAACACCACCATTTGATCACCGACCAAAACCGAAACTTAGTCCTTGATGCGGTGCTGGCAATCAAGCAAGGCAACATAGAAAGCGCTGAAACTCAGCTTAAATACGCCCTTAACCTCACCAATCAAACTGGTATGGTTGGCAACTTTCTCATTGACGGCGCCTCGCTAGAAGCGCTACTTGAACGACTGATGAGTAAGCCTGGGCTTGGGGATCTCGAACGCCACCGGGTGCAACAACTGATCAAAGACATTTCAAGCAAACAACGCAGCCGCTCGGTTCATTTTGATGAAAACTTCGTTGATAAGTTAGTCTCTCACCCGAATGTGCCTGAGCTTATCCGTACCAGCCCCCTCACGCAACGTGAATGGCAAGTATTGGGCCTTATCTATTCAGGGTTCAGCAATGAGCAGATAGCTCAAGAACTGGATGTGGCGGGCACCACAATTAAAACCCACATTCGCAACCTGTACCAAAAACTCAACATCGCGAATCGAAAAGAGGCGATTGAAACCGCGGAAAACTTGTTAAAATTAATGGGTTATTAAGCGAGTTTGTGCTAATAATATCAACAAATTGTAGCTTTATTGGCGTGACAACGTGACGTCAATAAAGCGGGTTCACCAATAAGGTGTTATGGACTACGCCTTATTACGGTCTGGCTAGGATGCAAAACATGTTGATTGAATGGCAAGCTAATCGGCTGTGGTATGCCGACATGCGCTATCGTCGCGTAGTGGGCAGTTATCTACGACGCATGGTGGTGTTAAAACTCGATGACGGCGAGTTAATCGTCTTTTCTCCCATACAGCTCACCACCAAGTTGCAAATTCAGTTAGCCGAGCTCGGGCCAATCAAAGCGGTTGTCGAGCCATCCCCTCACTACCACGACAGTTTATCTGACTGGTGGCTTGCCTATTCTCAGGCGTATTTTTTAGCCACCCCAACGCTTATTCAAAAGCGTTCCGATCTTAATTTCGATGCCGCGTTAGGCACCCATACCCACCCACTATGGCAAGGGCAACTTTTGCAAACAGCCATCATGGGGATTCGCAAACCGCGTAAAATTTTATTTTGCGATCCGGTTAGCCACACTTTATTGCTCGCCGATCAATTGATAGGCTCGCAACCTCACCTTCCCATAAGCCAACAACTCCACGCGGCCTTAGAAGGCGGCTACCGAGAATTTCGTCTGCCATTGAGTGAGCGGATTTCGCTGGAAAACAGCGCCCAACTGCGTGCATCGGTACAAGAAATCATGACTTGGCCGTTTGATAAGCTGATCTCAAGTAACGGCTTAGTTATAGAAGAAGACGCCAAAGAGGCTTTCTATCAAGCTTTTTGGTGGGCATTTCAATAAATTCACTTTCTGCTCAAGCTCACATGTAACTGTTAAATCTCTCGATAACATTCAGAATATGAACCAAGATCACACCTTTTCTGGCGCTGCCTGCCTAAATTAAGACTACGCTTAAATGAGGTTGCAAAGCAGCCTGACAAAACGCAAGACAAAAAAAAGCCAATCGCTACAAGAGCAATTGGCTGTAATAATAAAGTGAACAAAATAGGTTCACTAACAACGTCAGTTGGCTAGGTGACCCTCGGCTTTAAAAAGGGTCACAATACATAGTGCATGATGCGTGCCAACTTTTTAGTGGCATATACAGTGATTATCCGCACAATTTATACACATACTCTCGCCTCTTTTTGCAAAATGCATTCGCAAAATGCAATTAGGCGCAAAATGTGAATATAATTGATTATTGTATTAATGGCTAATCATGATGATGCATAACATAAAAAGAGGGATGGATTAGAAGCCGCAAAGACTAACTCAAGGCTAGGTTAGCGCAGAAAAATGATAAAAAAGCTTTAAAAAACACAAAGATAACAAGGAATGGTAAAAAAAGGCAAAAAAATAGCCAACCGCAAGAGTTGCAGTTGGCTGATATATAGAGTGAACAATAGGTTCACTAACAACGTCAGTTGGCTAGGTGACCCTCGGCTTTAAGAAGGGTCAAGTTAATATATGCATGCACCGTGCCAACTTTCTCAAGTTGGCCTTTTTTTTGTTATTTCGAGTTAACTGCTTTTTTGTTTTGCCACAAAATACCTTAGCAACAAATGCTTACGCTTCAATTATTCACCGTCTCGACAGTATCACTTTCCAACGCCGCGGTTCTATATCATAATCCCTGCATCTTGATTTCCTTGGCTAAATACTTAAATGAATCATTTGCAAACCTTTTTAAAAGGCATGGCGATGGGCGCTGCCGATGTCGTACCTGGCGTCTCGGGCGGAACCGTTGCTTTTATTACTGGCATTTACGACACTTTGCTTGAGAGCATTCGCCGTGTGAATCCTAGCCTACTTGGCATCTGGAAGCGCGATGGTTTTAAGGCTGCGTTTGAGCACATCAATGGGCTATTCCTAATTACGTTATTTGGCGGCATCTTAACCAGTATCTTCACACTGGCTAAGCTGATCTCATGGCTGTTAGTAACCCACCCTATTCCACTTTGGTCATTCTTCTTTGGCTTGATCATCATCTCGGTGATCCACGTGCTCAAACAAATAGAGCGCCGCGATATGGTTTCTGGGGTTTTTCTGGTGCTCGGGGTAGCGTTCGCCTATACCATTACGGTGTTGAGCCCACTGCAACTGGCTGATACGGGCTTGAATGTCTTTTTCGCCGGGGCGATTGCCATTTGTGCCATGATCCTGCCGGGTATCTCCGGTAGCTTTATATTGCTGCTGCTTGGCATGTACGCGCCAATTTTAGCCGCCGCAAAAGGCTTCCAAATTGACACCTTAGCGCTGTTCGCGCTCGGCTGCCTCATTGGCTTATTGAGCTTCTCTCACGTACTTTCGTGGTTGCTACGCCATTTCCGCTGCTTTACGCTCACCTTCCTAACGGGTTTGATGATGGGTACCCTGCCAAAGATTTGGCCATGGAAAGAGACCGTTAGCTGGCGCATCAACTCAAAAGGCGAACAGGTACCGCTGGTTCAGCATAACCTTAACCCGCTTGATTTTGAGTCTATCACCTCGCAACCTTCTCAACTGGCGCTGGCCATCGCAATGATGCTACTCGCGGTTGGGTTGGTTTGGGGCTTAGAGAAACTCGCGAGCAAGGATTAACCTTACTCGGCTATCTCAGCAAAAACGAAAAAGGTCTTGCCGATTGGCAAGACCTTTTGTTTTATTACGGGAAAGTTGTCGTTTCTATCACGTAATCACCACGGTTTTGTTAGCTTATTATTCGTCGCGTAGCTCCGCCCAGGTTTGTGCACACTTCACCGCACGCTTCCAGCCGCTATAACGCTGCTCGCGTTTCGATTTATCACTGTTTGGCTCAAAACTGCGGTCGATTTCCGCCTTGCCTTGCAGCTCTTCTAAGCTGTCCCAATACCCTACCGCAATCCCGGCTAAATACGCCGCACCAAGGGCCGTCACTTCGGTCACTTTTGGTCGGTGGACTTCAGTATCTAATACGTCCGATTGAAACTGCATCAAGAAGTTATTGGCAACCGCACCACCATCAACACGTAAGGCAGCCAGCTTAATACCGGAGTCCGCTTGCATCGCATCGAGTACATCACGAGTTTGGTAAGCGATACTTTCTAATGTGGCACGAATGATGTGGTTAGAGTTCACCCCACGGGTTAACCCTACAATGGTGCCACGAGCGTACGCGTCCCAATACGGAGCACCGAGGCCAGTAAACGCCGGGACGACATACACCCCGTTAGAGGTGTCGACCTTAGTCGCAAAGTATTCGGAATCGTGGGCATCATCGAGGAGCTTCATTTCATCACGTAGCCATTGAATTGACGCCCCGCCCATAAATACTGCGCCTTCCAACGCGTAGGCCGGCTCACCTTTTGGCCCGCACGCTAAGGTGGTGAGCAAACCGTTAGCTGAAGTGACTTTCTCTTGACCGGTGTTCATCAGCAAGAAGCACCCAGTGCCGTAGGTATTTTTGGCCTGACCGGCGTCAACACACATTTGACCGTATAACGCCGCTTGTTGGTCACCAGCGATACCCGCAATCGGGATACGTGTGCCGCCTTTACCGCCAATGTTGGTTTGGCCATAAACTTCTGACGAGCGCTTCACTTCAGGCATCATTGCCAGTGGAATATCGAGCGCCTTGAGCAATTTCTCATCCCACTGCAGCTCATTGATGTTAAACAACATGGTACGCGATGCATTGGTATAATCGGTCACGTGCACGCGCCCTTGGGTCATTTTCCAGACCAACCAGCAATCCACCGTACCAAACAGCAACTTGCCCGCTTCGGCATCTTCGCGCGCCCCGTCGACATTATCTAAAATCCACTTGATCTTAGTGCCTGAGAAATATGGGTCTAACACAAGGCCAGTATTGTTGCGCACATACTCTTCAAGCCCTTGCGCTTTCAGCTCTTCACAAATATCAGCGGTACGGCGGCACTGCCAAACAATGGCGTTATAAACTGGCTTGCCGGTTTCTTTGTTCCAAACGATGGTCGTTTCACGTTGGTTGGTGATACCAATACCGGCGACTTGATCGCTACGAATGCCCGCTTTGCCCAGCGCTTCAACTAAGGTTGAGCTCTGAGTGGCGTAAATTTCCATCGGATCGTGCTCTACCCAGCCCGCTTGAGGATATATTTGGGTAAATTCACGTTGTGAGACACTGACAATGTTTGCGTCGTGGTCGAGCACTACCGCACGTGAGCTGGTGGTCCCTTGATCGAGGGCGACCATATATTTTTGCTCTGTCATGATGAGATCCTTAGTGTTTCATTTTCTGTTATTGGTTTAAGTGTAGGTATAACTAAGTCTGTTTTTATTCGTATTTGGCTCGATTAGGCTTTCGCTTCTTCGGCCTCATCCGTATCGCACTGATTCGGAATGGTACAACCTTGACCTTCGGTTGGGAGATAAGCGGCAATCGCTTTTGGATATAGCCAACCACCAAAACAAGCACCAGCGATAGGGCCAAGAATCGGCACAATAAAGTATGGGATCTCTTTCGCTCCCGTTAAGGCATGATCCCACCCTGCAAAGAAGGCAAACAATTTAGGGCCAAAATCACGCGCAGGGTTCATGGCAAAACCAGTCAGTGGACCTAATGAGCCGCCAATAACCGCAATTAAAATACCGATCAACAACGGGTTCATTGGACCACGAGAAGCGCCATTATTGTCATCGCCCAGGGCCAGAATACCGAACATAAGCACAGCAGTAATGACAAACTCGACCGCAACCGCGCCTAAGAACGACAACGAGGCGTGCGGGTAGGTCGAGAAGATCCCAGCCGTCGATAACGCTTGTTCGCTACTACGCGCAAAGTTATGCGCGATTTCATAGTCGGTAAATAAATTGGCGTATAAACCGTAAACTAGGGCTGCCGAACAAAACGCCCCTGCCATTTGCGCCACGATATAAGGCAGTACTTTTTGCCTATCGAAGCCGTGAAATGCCGCCAGCGCAATCGTCACCGCCGGGTTAATATGTGCCCCAGACACCCCAGCAGTACAGTAAATCGCAATAGCGACCCCAAAACCCCATACGATACTGATTTCCCACTGGCCAAACTCTGCGCCGGTCAATACCAATGCAGCCACACAGCCAACACCAAAGAAAATTAACAGCCCGGTACCAATGAATTCCGCCAAGCACTCTCCGAAAAGAGAGTATTGCCTTTTTGTCGTCATGATTTAGTCCTTTATTTAGTTGTCATCAATCACACAATCTGTTTTTCACAGCGGTACTACCGTTTCATCATCAATCGCGTTTGATTGCCAATAGCACACTGTATGTCACTCTATTGTGCATATTATCATTCATACGAAAATACAAACTGAGCGATAATGAGCGTTCGAACCAAAATTTCGTTAAAAAAACCTTACAAAATGTTAATTAGCTCAAATAACACTCAATTTAGTGCAAGTACTCTACAGAATCTAAGCCCTTTAATAGCAGTCAAGCAACCGTTACCGTGCAAAAGTTCTATTCGCGCATCATATTTTCGTTCATACCTACGATTTGATAGCAGTTATGTAACATTCATTCGAGTAAGGCTACAGCCAAAACAAGCCATTTTTTGCAACAACAAACGATGATTACAATCAATATTGCTAGCAGTAACACCTTTCACCAATTGAAATCAGTACTCTAGCGGGTAAACTAAACCTGTAGATGACTACGTTGAAAAAGGGAACAGTGCGTGAAAGCGAGCAAACGCCATCAAGAAATTATCGATTTAGTTCAAACTCACGGCTATGTGAGCACGGATGATTTAGTTGAACGTTTCGATGTCAGCCCCCAAACGATCCGCCGCGATCTGAATGAGTTGGCCGACAGCAACCGAATTCGCCGCAACCACGGCGGTGCGACCATTATTACCAGCTCCGAGAACTCCTCTTACACCAGCCGTAAGGTCATGTCTTCTAAAGAGAAACAAAACATTGCCCAATCACTGGTCAAACACATCCCAGACGGGGCGACACTGTTTATAGACATTGGCACCACCCCCGAAGAGATCGCAAGAGCATTACTTGATAAACATCAACAACTTAGAATAGTCACTAACAACATCAACGCCGCGACTATCTTAATGACCAAGCCAGATTTCAAAGTGATTTTAGCCGGGGGAGAAGTACGCAACCGCGATGGCGGCGTGACTGGTGAAGCCACCTTAGATTTTATCTCTCAGTTTCGTCTCGACTTTGGCATTTTGGGGATCAGTGGTATCGACTACGATGGCTCGCTGCTCGATTTCGATTACCACGAAGTACGGGTAAAACGCGCCATTATAGAAAACAGTCGCTGTGTCTATTTAGGTGTCGATCACTCAAAATTTGGTCGAAATGCCATGGTAAAGCTGGGCAATATCAGCGAAGTGGATCTAATTATTACCGACAAAACGCCACCAGAGGCACTGAGTACGATCATTAAAGAACACGAAATTGCCATGGAAATCGCGGATTAAGCGTTTTTTCCTTTTCTTTCTAGCCCACCTCCTACGGTGGGCTTTTTTATTCCTTCCGTCGCCAAAACGAAAACATTAATGCTCGTTCGCGCATTTGTGAGCGCGATCATTCACTCAATATGAAAATAATGACACACTAATGGGGTGTGTAATTGGCTTATGAGTAAAGATAAAATGACTAAGTTTCCTCGTTTTGAAACACAAGTGGTCATCATTGGCGGCGGTGCAACGGGCACTGGCATCATGCGAGACTGCGCGTTACGTGGCATAGACTGTATCTTGCTCGAAAAAGATGATCTGGCCTCGGGAACCACAGGGCGTAACCATGGGCTATTGCACTCCGGAGCGCGTTACGCTGTCACCGACCCTGAATCGGCAAAAGAGTGTATCCAAGAAAACCTGATTTTAAAACGGGTTGCCAGCCACTGTGTCGAGTCCACCAATGGGTTGTTTATCACCCTGCCCGAAGACGAGATGAGCTTTCAAGACACCTTTGTTCAAGCTTGCGCTCACGCCGGGATCAGCACAGAAATACTCACGCCGAAACAAGCATTACTGCGCGAGCCAAACGTGAATCCTCAGTTACTTGGGGCGGTGCAAGTTCCAGATGGCACTTTAGATCCGTTCCGCTTGTGCTCCGCCAACGTCCTTGATGCGAAAGAGCGCGGCGCTCGGCTGTTTACCCATTCGATCGTGACCGAGCTCATTCGCGAGCAAGACCGAGTGATCGGGGTTCGCTGCTTTAACACCCGTAATCACAGCCAATTCGAGATCTACGCCGAGGAAGTGATCAACGCAGCTGGGATCTGGGGACAACAGATCGCCGAATACGCCGACTTGAGCATCAAGATGTTCCCCGCTAAGGGATCGTTATTGATCTTGGACTATCGGATCAATAACTTGGTGATCAACCGCTGCCGCAAACCTTCTGATGCCGACATTTTGGTACCGGGCGATACCATCTCTTTAATAGGCACCACTTCTGAACACATCGAATACGATCAGATTGACGACTTGCACGTCTCAAATAAAGAAGTCGATATTCTGTTGGAAGAAGGGGCGAAATTAGCGCCAATTATGGCCAACACTCGGGTCTTACGAGCCTATGCCGGTGTGAGACCTTTGGTCGCTGTGGATGATGACGGCAGTGGCCGCAATATCAGCCGCGGCATTGTCTTATTAGACCATGCCGAGCGCGATGGCCTGCACGGCTTTACCACCATCACTGGCGGAAAGCTGATGACTTCACGCCTAATGGCCGAATGGACCACAGATCTGGTGGCCAAAAAACTGGGCAACACAACCGCCTGTACCACCCATACCGAATTGCTGCCCGGATCGGCCCAAACCAGCAAGCCGGTCAAAAAAACCGCCAGCCTTGCCAAGCCAGTTTATCAGTCGGCGCTCTATCGTCATGGAGAGAGAGCCGAGCAGTTTTTAACCGACAATCCAGAGCGCCAAGCCATCATCTGTGAGTGCGAAATGGTGACCTCGGGCGAAATTGAGTACGCCATCAAAAAGTTAGACGTACACAACCTCATTGACCTTCGTCGCCGAACCCGTCTTGGGATGGGGCCGTGTCAGGGCGAGCTTTGCACCTATCGCGCTGCGAGCTTGTTTGAGCAATATGCGCAGTTTAACGGCCATCAAGCCAGTTTGCTGCTCAACGAATTTTTAGAAGAACGCTGGAAAGGCATTAAGCCGGTATTTTGGGGCGATGCGCTACGCGAAGCCGAGTTCAGTTATTGGATTTATGAAGGCCTATTTGGCGCCAGCCAACTTGAAGGGCTCGCCGATGAGCCAGTAGCTAAGACAGAACAAAGCACCACCAATCACGCGCTAAACAGCCAGCAGGAGCAATTATGAATTTCGATACCATAGTGATCGGCGGCGGCCTTGCAGGCTATAGTGCCGCGCTGCGCAGCCTAGAGCTTGGGCATAAAACCGCAGTGATTTCTCACGGCCAAAGCGCCTTGCACTTTTCATCCGGCTCGATTGATGTATTAGCTAAGTTGCCCAATGGCAGCCCAGTCGATAAGCCTCAACAAGGGCTCAAAGCCCTTGCCCAAATGGCCCCTTCGCACCCTTACAGCAAATTAGGTGAAGAGAAGATTTGGCCAGCCCTTACATGGTACCAAGAGTTAATGGCAGCATTGGCGATCCCTTTGACTCACCAAGACGATGGCAGCAATCACCTTCGTATCACACCGCTTGGGACGCTCAAATCCACCTGGCTTTCTCAGCCGTTCGTGCACCAAATTCCAGTGTCGCTTGATTGTCATGAACTTAGCAAAGTGACCTTTGTCGGCATTGATGGTTTTCGTGATTTTCATCCTGAACTGGCTGCCGACAATTTTCGTCGCCACGCCGCCTTTAGCCATTTGTCCGTTTCTAGCGCCAGCGTTAAAGTGGCCGGATTTGACCAACTCAAGCGCAATCCTTGCGAGTTGCGCTCGATTGATATCGCCAGACTGTTGCGCAATGATGAAGCGTTAAAAGCCTTTGCCGATCAACTGCTCAGTATCGCGTCTCCGTCCGACTTAGTCGTCATGCCCGCGATTATGGGCAATGGCGATGGCCTCATTTGGCTCAACAAGCTGCGCACCCTAACCGGACTGCGATTACACGAAGTGCCAACCATGCCACCGTCGCTGCTCGGCATTCGTATTGAAGAAGCGATGAGCCGCGAATTTGTTCGTCGTGGCGGGACTTATTTACGCGGCGATCAAGTTGTGCGGGGGGAGTTCTCTCACACCGAGCAACAGGCGCAATTAGATAAAGTTTACACACGTAACTTACAAGACCACGCCTTAACTGCCCAGCGCTTTATTCTGGCGACCGGTAGCTTTTTCAGCCAAGGATTACAAGCGGGCCACCAGCAGATCCAAGAGCCCATTTTTGGCCTTGATCTTGCTCCTTATCAGCAGCGCGAAAGCTGGCATCAACAAGATTTCTTTACCACCAACTCGCACCCATTTTTAGAAATGGGCGTGGTAACCAACCATAAGTTAAACCCAAGCATTGATAAACGCTCTGTGCGCAACCTATTTTGTGCTGGCGCTATTTTGGCACACTACAACCCCATCACCGAAGGCTCAGGTGGTGGGGTTGCTATCAGCACTGGCTTTTTCGCCGCTAGCCAATCGCTTGTTCAATCGACCCAACAATCTCAATTGGAGGCTGCATTGTGAATGCAATTTTAAATCCGGTTCGCAAAGACACCAGCTTCGACCAATGCTTAAAATGCACGGTTTGTACCGTCTACTGCCCTGTTGCTAAGGCCAACCCAGACTACCCGGGCCCCAAAGAGTGTGGCCCCGATGGCGAACGCCTTCGCATGAAAAGCCCTGCGTTTTACGATGAAGCATTGAAGCACTGCACCAACTGCAAACGTTGTGAGACCGCTTGTCCTTCGGGAGTTAAGATCGGCGATATGATCGCGGTGGCTCGGGATAACTTTGGCGAGCGTAAAATGAACCCTAAGACCATCCGAGATTTCGTTCTCAGCCATACTGATCTGTTTGGCAACATCGCGACGCCTTTCGCGCCAGTGGTCAACTTCGCGACCTCCATTCCGGTGGTAAAAAAGATCATGCATAAAACCATCGGGGTGCACGATCATAAGTCGCTGCCAAAATACTCCCACGGCACCTTCCGCCGCTGGTTTAAACAAAACTGCACCAGCCAGCCGCTCTACCCAAGACAAGTAGCGTACTTCCACGGCTGCTATGTAAATTACAACAACCCACAACTGGGGAAAGATTTCGTTCAAGTGATGAACGCAATGAGCATTGGGGTACGCCTGCTCGACAAGGAAAAGTGCTGCGGGGTTCCACTTATCGCCAACGGTTTTTTTGATAAGGCGAGAAAGAACGCCGAGCTCAACGTCAAGCAGTTGCAAAACACGGTCGAAACCTATAACGCCTCGGTGTTGTCCACCTCTTCCACCTGCTCATTTACCTTAAAGCAAGAATACCCCCATGTGCTTAAAGTCGATAACAGCGCGGTGGCCGAACGCATTGAGTACGTCACTCGTTTTTTACTGCGTGAGTTTATGAGCGGAAATGCGCCCAAAATGAAGCCAGTAAACAAACGAATTGTCTATCACACCCCCTGCCACCTTGAGCGCAGCGGCGGCGCGGTCTTTACCATTGAACTGCTTAAAATGATCCCTGGGCTTGACGTGGTGGTGCTTGATAGTGAGTGCTGCGGCCTTGCTGGTACTTATGGTTTTAAGGAGGAAAACTACGATGTCTCGATGAAAATCGGCCAACACTTATTTGAGACCATCAAAGCCTCTGGCGCCGACTACGCCATTACCGATTGCGAGACGTGCAAATGGCAAATTGAAGAGAATACCGGGCTCGATACCATCCACCCCATCAGTTTGTTGGCGCAAGCGCTGAGCTAAACACATAATCCAATACTTCCTCTCGGCCCACTTTCCCCCTACTTGCAAGTGGGCCACTTTTTTACCAAAGCGGAAAATAACCTCTAGAGCAATCACACTCTGATAACCTAATTCATTCTTTTATAAGACCTTGTGATAACATTTCACCATTCATTCGCCAGCCAAAAACGCGCTGGCTGAACGCATCATCACGGAAGAAAGCGCATGATCCAGGCAAAACAGCTGTTACCGCTCAGCCTCGTTGTCGCAGCCCTCGCCAGCGGCTATTACTCTCAAGATATTATCGCCCTGCTGCGCCCTGCTGCCGAGCCTATTGACCTTAGCCAGTATTGTCAGCTCAGTCGCCAAGCCTGCCACCAGCAAGGAGTCGAGGTGCGCATGGAGCATGACAACGCGCACCCACTTAAACCCACTCGAATATTTGTCCATTGGCCCGCTCAAACCCAACCCAAACTTGATATGCAGCTCGACGGACTTGAGATGGCGATGAACACCTTACGCTTCCGATTAAGCGCCACAGAAAACGGGGACTATGAAGGGGTATTTTTGCTGCCGGTTTGCACCTTAGAGGCCATGACCTGGGTAGGCAACATTAGCGATGGTCACCAAGAGATCAAAGTAGCCATAAGGATGGAGCGATGAATAAGAACTGGTCACTGGCGATTGTGGTCGCGTTTGCACTTGGCTTGGGCGCCAAAGTCTTCTTGGATGAGCAAAGCGATCTCTCCCCCAACGCCTCCCCATCCATTAGCGCCACCTTGCAAGGAGCAGGCGGTGAAGCGGTGAATATTTTTGACCCGCAAGACCCACGTGTCCGAGTGGTTTATTTTGGTTTTACCCGCTGCGCCGATGTGTGCCCAACATCTCTTGCCATGCTGGCAGGTGCCCTCAATGAATTAGACGAAGCGCAAATCAGTCACTTTCGGCCGATGTTTATTTCGCTTGATCCCGAGCGCGATGCCCCAGATCTCGCCGCCACCTACGCGGGGTACTTTCATGCCACGATTGAGGGGCTCTCTGCTCCACTTTCGGTCACTAAGCCGCTTGCTGACACTTATGGGGTGATCTTTCGCAAAACCGAACTCAAAGACTCCGCCTTAGAATACACCCTAGACCACAGCTCTTATTTCTATTTCTTAACCCCTGACGGGAGCCTGATCACCAAAGTACCCCATACGCTATCACCAACCCCGATCATCGAGGCGATGAAAACCATAATCAAGGACCAATAATGAAGCCAATAACACTCCTCCTAACCACGATGCTACTCAGCCCACTAGCCTTAGCAAACAGCAGCAGTGATGATCTGATGATCCATAACCCGTACGCAAGGGCAACCCCTCCTAACGCGCCAAACAGCGCGGTGTTTATGATGCTTCACAACCCTTCTAGCAACGAACGCCATCTTATTTCAGCTTCTACTTCTGTTGCCAAGACGGTCGAGCTTCACAACCATGTGATGGAAGGCGACATGATGAAAATGCGTGAGGTTGACGAGATTGTGATCCCCGCTAAGGGAATGGCAGAGCTAAAACCGGGTAGTTTACACATCATGTTATTCGACTTGAAAAAGCCGCTGGTTGAAGGCGAGTCTATCGATCTCACTTTGAACTACGCTAACGGCGAGACCATGACGCTGCAAGCCCCGATCAAAAAAGTGATGAAGGGCATGAAAAAAATGTCGCACAACACTCACTAAACCACTGTTCATTACGGCGGCAGTGCTGCTATCACTGCCGCCTGCCACTAATTGCCATTGAGTTGGCTACTTGGGGGAGTAAATGGCGATGAGTGGTCGACAATAAACTCAAAAGTAGGAATATGGCTACGCAAGGTATGCGACAGTTTGCTAAAGTTCACCGGTTTTGAAACAAACCCATCCATCCCCGCTTCGAAGCAACGGCTTTTTTCCTCCGCCAGCACATTGGCGGTCAACGCAACAATGGGGACTCGCATCACGCCACCCGCTTCCATCTTACGAATCGACATAGTGGCTTCAAAGCCATCCATCACTGGCATCTGGCAATCCATCAACACCAAGTCGTAATGACTGACCGCGCATTTTGACACCGCGATTCGGCCGTTTTCCGCCACGCTCACTTCCACCCCCAAGCGCTGAAGCATTTTTTTCATCACCACTTGGTTTGAAACTTGATCTTCCACCAATAATATTTTTATCGCCCCACCAAGCGCTGGCCTTATCAGGGCGTTTTGCTCAACAGGAAAGCCTAGTTGTTCCGCTTTAGGCTGCAGGAGTCGATGTACTTGATGCTCAAGATCTTCGGTACGATAAGGACGACACAAGTAACCGCTTATGCCACTGGGTATAAGTTCTTTGAAATCCAGATCTTCGGCCGATATCATTAAGATTGCCGGAGATGGCTCAGGAAAAGCGTCACAAATGGATTTGGCCAAATCCACCCCGTCGATTTGAGGCATATTCTTATCCAATACAATTAACTGATAAGGGTTGCCTAGGTGCGCCGCTTCGTACACCAGATCCATCACCTTGGTTTCATCTTCGCAACACTGGGTCTCCAAGCCCATTTTGGTTAATTGAATCGCGGTGATCTTCATATTAAAGGGGCTATCGTCCACCACCAAAGCACGCGAAGAAAGTAGGCTCTCTTGGTTATCCATCGACATGGATTTTTGGGTCGCCAAACGTATGGTGAAATAAAAATGGCTGCCCAGCCCAGGCTCACTGTCGATTTTTAAATCACTGCCCATCAGGCGCACTAAGTGACGCGAGATCCCAAGCCGGATCCCGGAGCCTTTCATGGCAACCTTGCCATCGCGATCGGTACTAAACGCTTGCTCAAAAATATTTTCTTGCTGCTCTTTCGCCACTCCGATACCACTATCTTTGACTTCCACCAATAAGGTTTCTGAGTTCTCATCAAAAGCCAAGTGCTGAATATCGAGCAAGACATAGCCATTCTCGGTAAACTTGATGGCGTTACTAACCAAATTACGTAATATTTGTCGTAACCGCGCCTTATCCCCCACCAACAATCGGCTGATACTGGCGTCGACGGTACATTGAAACAGCAGATCTTTTTCTGTCGCTTTGGCCCGAAATGCGGCGTCGAGGTCGTCGACCAATTCTGCAATATTTAGAGGGCCGGGCATCAAGGTGAGTTCGCCGACTTCAATTTGCGACAAGTCATGAATATCATTCACTAAATCTTGCAGACTCACCGCCGTGCTTTGTAATAATGAGGTGTACTCATCGAGTTCGCGCTCGCTTGGGTGCTCTTTGAGTAACGCGATCAAACCAAATACGCCATTTAATGAGGTGCGTATTTCGTGACTGACCGTTGCCATCGATTCGCTTTTGCGTTTTTTGGCCTCTTCTGCCTCCATACAACGCTCGGCGAGTTCGAAAAAGGTTCCTCTTACCCGCTCCACCGACTCGTTATAACGCTGGTTAAACTGAGTGACCTCGTCTTTAAACCAACGTGAACGCAACTGAATGAGCTTAGGTAAGTTATTGTCATCAATTTCTCCAACCCGTTTCGCCATGACCCGCAGTGGCCCAATCAAGTTTTTATTCACGACACCAAAGAACACCAATCCGATCAATATCGCTAAAATCGCTTGGGTTGCGAAAAGTTGCCGAAGGTGGTCAAAGTCCAGAGCCCACCCCACAGGCGAGTCCATGACCACTTTTAACTGACTGGTGGTGGTCACGTCTGAATCTGTGACGCTCAAAATAGGCCAACTGCGGACATATTCTGAATCACTAAACTGGCCGAGACGCAGTAGCTCTCCCCAATTATTAAAAATAGAGATCGCTTGAACTTCTGGTTGCCGATACAGCTCTTTGGCAATTTGATTGAGTTGGTATTGATCGTTAACAATCAAGCTGTGCTTAATCTTAGGAAGGTAGTAAGACTCGATAGACGCACTAACCGCATCCGCTCGTGCCACTCCTCGCTGATAATCCCAAAACGATTCCGCTATCGTTGAAGAGATTGCAAACAAACAACTGAGCAGGGCGACCCCCATGAACAACTGTTTTGCAAGACCTAGCCTAGCCTTCATTTTCAATACGCTACTAGAGAATGTCATCTTTAAGCCTACGTATTATTTCTACTTTTTATGTATAAAGCATAGACCCGAATTGAATGATATTTTGTTGCATTCCCTCGCTAATACCTCCCCCTTTATGGGGGCTTTGTTTTTTTCAGTGTCAATTCAACTAGATGCACAATGGAGAAATTTGATCTTTTTCACAAAAAAAATAACTAACAATGCTGTCATTAGGTTATAAGAACCACCAATTCACCCCATTTGATAAACATAAACCACCACAAAACTTAACATAGGGCTTATATAAAAGATAAAATCACGCTACTTTCTAGACAAAATTGTCGCAAAAGATATGATTGTCGGAGTTCATGTCGAGTCGCATGAACCCACACAAACACAATTTATAAAAATACAGGTAGTAGTATGAATAACAATCCATCGATGCTGATGCGATTTGCTAATGGAAATCTGGTTTATCAGATCCTCTTTGGCATCTTTTTTGGTGTAATGCTCGCGATCTTTGCGCCAGAAACCGCAGTGAGCGCACAAATGCTTGGCAGTCTTTTTGTCGGCGCGTTAAAAGCCGTAGCCCCTATTTTGGTGTTTATTTTGGTTGCCGCGTCCATCGCCAATCAAAAGAAAAACCAACACACCAACATGCGACCAATCATTGGTCTTTACTTAGCTGGGACCTTTTTCGCCGCTCTTACAGCCGTTGTAATGAGTTTTGCGTTTCCAACCACTTTAACCCTAGCAGCTGGTGCACAAGGGGCGACCCCTCCACAAGGTATTACCGAAGTGGTGCATACTTTGTTGTTCAAGTTAGTCGATAACCCAGTAAACGCCCTAATGAGCGCGAACTACATCGGTATCTTAGCGTGGGCAGTTGGCCTAGGCTTGGCGCTGCACCATGCCTCTGACACCACCAAAGCGGTGTTTGAAGACTTAAGCCACGGCGTCTCGCAAATTGTCCGCTTTATTATCCGCCTAGCCCCGTTTGGTATCTTCGGTTTGGTTGCTTCAACATTTGCGACCACCGGCTTTGATGCGATCGCAGGTTACGCGCATCTACTGGCGGTACTGCTGGGCTCTATGCTTATCATGGCGCTTGTGGTTAACCCAGCGATGGTTTATTTCAAAACGCGTCAAAACCCTTACCCGCTGGTATTTCAATGCCTACGCGAAAGTGGCGTAACGGCGTTTTTCACCCGCTCGAGTGCGGCGAACATTCCGGTAAACATGGCGCTGTGTGAAAAGCTAGAGCTTCACGAAGACACCTACTCGGTATCGATTCCACTTGGTGCGACCATTAACATGGGCGGCGCGGCCATCACCATTACCATTTTATCGCTGGCAGCGGCTCACACCATGGGTATTCAAGTTGACCTCCTAACGGCTCTGCTACTGAGCATTGTGGCGGCGGTATCGGCTTGTGGTGCTTCTGGTGTCGCTGGTGGCTCACTGCTACTGATCCCGCTTGCTTGTGGCCTGTTTGGTATCTCAAATGATGTCGCGATGCAGGTAGTGGCGGTTGGCTTTATCATTGGTGTTATCCAAGATTCCGCGGAAACGGCGCTCAACAGCTCTACCGACGTGGTCTTCACCGCGGCGGCATGCCAAGCAGAAGAAGCAAAACAGAACCGCATTAGCGGCTAATCGCTCCCTCTTTTGGTAATTAGATAGAAAAGCCCCGCTTCATGATGAAGCGGGGCTTTTTTTATCTGCTATAAACGCGTTTTCTAAGGCAATTTAGGCTCCGAAGGCGACTCCATCATTTGGCTAAAGTCTTTGCTTTTCCCCTCAGAATCCACCGGATCTGGCGTGCGCATCACAAACTCATCACCATCAATGTCGGGAAAATAACTGTCGCGTTTATACATCTTGTTTAACGCTTTAATAATGGTGTGTTTGCGAATTTTGCCCTCTTTCAAGCGACCTAAAATCGGTTTCGCGATACTTTGCAGCGCCACAATCGAATCAATTTCAATTAAGTTCGCCACCTCATCACGTCTTTTCTTCGCTTTTTCATAACCATTATGCGCCGCTAAATAGAGCCAGATATAGGCCAAAGCATAGCCGGTATCAGACGTATCCCGCGCCCATAACTCACCAGCACAATACTGAGCCCTCGCGCTGCCTGTTTCAGCGGCAAGCTCTAACCAATAACCTGCGCGAGTGAAGTTTTGTTCTACCCCTTGCCCATTGGCATAATGATCTCCTAAGCGGATCATGCCTTCAACCGATTCCAACTTCGCCGCACGGTAGTTCCACTCCGCTGCGCTATGGGGGTCTTTGTTGCAGTTCGACTCTGCCACACACCAGTCGCCCATGTACAATTGAGCATCGATGATCTCTTCATTGGCAACCTCTTCAATCATTTGAATCGCGCCGTCAACGTCTTGCTCTATGCCAACCCCTTTCAATAAACACAAACCAGCCTCAAACTGCGCTTGCTTATCGCCACCACGGGCATCAATGATTTTCTGCCAGTACTTAGCCTTGAGCTTCAATATTGGGTTATCGCCGTATTTATCACACAAGCGCACCATGCTGTACATGGCGATTTCGTTATCGGCGATGGCGGCTTTTTCATACCAGTGCAGCGCTTCTTTAAGGCTGCTGGTTTCCGCTTCTTTGGCTAAATAGAGCTGAGTGGGCACGTGACCGGTTTCAGCCTTGTAGATACGGTCTTGATGCTCGCGCTCTTTCGCGGCAATCATGGCCTTACGGTAGGCGACTTCACGCGCTTGTTTAGCGACTTCTTCACGTTTCTTTTTCGCCGATAGCGAGATCATCCATATCACCACTAAAAAAAGTGATACGCCGGTCGCACCAATCGCGATAGTCATTATATTCATAGGTCACTGCAAAATATGTGTGTCACTTATAGTGTAACGGTAACTAGGCCAATTTATTAAGCAATTTAACGCGTAAATCCGAGAGGGGTAACTTTTTCGTTTTATTGATGACGGGAAGTCGAGTGAATGGCTAAAACAGAAGGGCACTATTGCTGATTAAGGTCGGAGTCATCAGGCCATCACAATGAGTCATAGCCTGATGTAAAAACTATTGTGCGTTCACCGCTTTAACAAACACTTCTTGGGCGCCTTCAATATTGAGGGCTTTGGCTTCTTCTAGTAAACCAAGCGCTTTGGGGATGTTACCGTCTTGGACTGCTTTTTGGATGGCCGAATGGTAGAAGGTTTGGGTTTCAGGTTGAGCGTGCTCAACTTTGGGTGCTTTAGTCTTTGCCGCTGGTTGCGGGCTTAATACACCAATACTATTAACTTCAACAACTAGCTTACCAGTTTCGACATGAGGAGTGGGAATATCCTTAGCTTCTGGAAAATAGTTTCCTTTCCCTTCTGCCATTGCTCTTGCAGGGTGAATTCTATCGGTTGTTTTCTGCAACTCATCTGCTGTGGTGTACAAAATCATATCGACTCTGTTACCGACATTAATTGGTGGTGTAAAAGTGAACTCGGCTACCATTCGGTCACCGTATATCAACATCGGCTTTTTATATTCGAAAGCGGAAAAGTCATAATGTTCTATTTCATTTCCATCTTGATCGATAAACAGCACACTTGGAGCAAAAACACTGTCTTTCATCTCGCTGGTAATCTTAATTTCCAATGAACCACGATTCGCAGGAAGACTGAATGCAGCAACGGGACTGTCAATATCACCTTTAACCAACCGCTGAGTCGCTTGAGTAATTGCTACGGTTTGCGTCGCATTAAGCTTAAGAGCCGATTTTTCAAGATCCCCGATTGAACTCATAGAGACAGCAGCTTGCGTTGTAGCCTCTGTAACTTGTGTTGACTGACAACCAGTGAGCGCAATGCAGCAGCCCAAAACTAGGTGTGTTAATCTCATACCCTTATCCTCTTATTATTTTTTTAAATACTTACCATATTTAAGTACTTAAAAAAATAGCCGACACAGTGCCGGCTATGTAAAAGCAATGAAGTTGTGACTTAGATTACCACCAAGCTTCGACTTGAACACCAAATCTTAGGTCGTTGTCTTTGTTACCCAACGCCGCATTTTTACCTTCATGATCTTTTAGGTAAGAACCAAACACTCGGATCTCTGGACGAGACCAGAAGCTATCACCCATAGCCCAAGCTTGTGAAATTGTGAACTTACTTGTTGCAAAGTCTGTTTCACTGTCATTCTTGCCTGCGTTGTAGCCAGCTTCAAACACTGTACGCATAGTGTCATTCCACTTGTACATTGGACGTGCAACTACAGAATACTGATGGATATCAACTTTGCTTGTACCGATGTCATTCCCCGCAAGGTAAGCCAACTGATGACCCATTTCCCACGACTCGCCTAGGTTAATTACACCCCAGTTTAAGACACGGTAACCTTTTGCATCGTTATGATCTCCTGAGCGATCATAGTATGCACCTGCGCCCCATAAGTTTGCCGCTTGTACACCATAACCTGCGGTACCATACTGAAGTACTGTTTGGTTAAAGCCATTGCTTAGACCTTGGTGAACAATCGCAGTACCTAAAACACCGTCTTTACCTTTTGAATCTTTACCATCAACTGCTGTTTCAAAGTTATAAGCAGCTGCAAGCTCTAAAGATGCGCCTTCCCAAAGGCCAATGTTAGCTAAACGTACATCAGCGATGTAACCAGCTTTCTCTTTTGCTGTTTCGCCATCCTGAAGCAAAGCAACAGACAGTTTTTGTTCACCAATTGAGATATTTTCAACACCGCCACCAGTGCCCGATGTATTCAAAAAGTAAAAATCAGTAATGTGGATATCTTTACGTTGGTAGTACGTTTTACCCGCCCAAAGCGTTGCATCACGGTCAAACTCTAAAACACCTTTAGCTTTTACTGCAAATTGAGCAATATTAACTTGACCATCTTCCCAGCCTTGTGCGCCATCACGGCCAGCAGCAATCATAGATTCAATACGCCAAGTCTGCTCATCATTAACTTTCAAGTTCTTAGCTAGGCCAAACTCAGAGTAATTATCACTTTCATTACCTAGACGACCAATACCACGCTTATCAGCAAATGACACATCACCAACACCGTTAGAGCTTACCGCCGTTCCAGCACGCATATAACCATTAAATTCAACATCACCAGCAAGTGCAGAGCCCGCACTCAATGTAGCAGCCACTGCAGCAGCAATTACGCTTACTTTTTTCATAGACATCGTTATCTCCTTAACGATTAATTTTTAATTTTTTTATCAGTGTCGGCACCTTTACAGGTAACAAGGCAGTAATTACATGTAAGGCACCGATCCAGATTCAAAGTTTTTGTTTCACGGTGCCTATGTTATGAGCAGGTTAGATTTTTCACTTCCTCCACCCCTATTATTATTAGGGGGGAGGAGGGAGGAGGAGATAATTTACCGTACATCGTATTTGCGAGGCAGTTCACTAAAACGAGTGTGAGTTTGATATTGAATCAGGATTTTCCCCTCTACATAATGAGAGAGACATCAAAGATCTGCTAAAGTTAAGTTAAGAAAAAGAAATAAACTTTCAAACAAAAAAGTGAGCTGGGGGTGGTTGCGGATCATCACCAAAACTCATACTTTTAATGACAGAAGTAATAACAACCAATAAGAATGCCCATGGAAACAAATCGAGCACGCCCATACCCTTTAGGCGCGACATTAGATGGCAGTGGATGTAACTTTTCCATACACGCGCCGGATAGCAACAATATTGCATTGGTTCTATTTAAGGACAACGACGAATTTGAAACGTTCGAATTAATTGAAGGTAGTTTAGGTATTCGCTATACCTACCTCGAGAAAATCACAGCCGGGCAAAGGTATGCTTACGTCGTCGACGTAGAAGACGATAAGCTACTCATCTCCGATCCTTACGCCCGCGCACTGGATGGCCCGTTAAGCTACACCCCGCCTTTCACCGCAGAAAAAAGCTGGCAGATCAGCAAGTGTGTGGTGGTAGACAGCCACTTTGATTGGCAGGGGGTAAGCTCGCCTAACCGACCAATCGATGAAATCATTTTGTTTGAAACCCACGTCAAAGGGGCAACCAAACTTCATCACGAGCTCACAGAGCAAGAGCAAGGCCACTACCAAGGGCTAACTAACCCTGCCATGCTCAAGTTCTTTAGCGAGCAAGGGGTCAACGCACTGCAACTGCTGCCCATTACTGCTTGTATGCACGAGCCACACTTACTGGAAAAAGAGCAAGTCAACTACTGGGGCTATAACCCATATATCTTTATGGCGCCCGACCCAAGGTACGCCGCCGATGATGCCGTAAACGAACTGAAAACCACCATCCGAGAACTTCACCGCAACGGCATTGAAGTGATCCTGGATGTGGTTTACAACCATACGGCAGAAGCTGGCGAAGGGGGGCCAACTTTTAACTTAAAAGCGCTCGATGGCAAACACTACCTACGCCACGATCACCATTTCTCCAACTACACAGGTTGCGGTAATACCCTCGACCTCACCCACCAGCCAACCCTGAATCTGGTTATGGATACGCTGCGCTATTGGGTTGAAGAGTTTCATGTTGACGGATTCCGCTTCGACCTCGCCGCAACACTTGGCCGCAACCGCGAACACTTCAATACTCAAGCGTCATTTTTCCAAGCCGTAGGCCAAGATCCGCTACTGCGCACGGTCAAGTTGATCGCTGAGCCTTGGGATATTGGCCCAAATGGTTACCAAGTCGGTAACTTCCCTGATGGCTGGAATGAGTGTAACGATAAGTTTCGCGATATTACCCGCAGCTTTTGGCGGGGGGATCACGGTTACTTAAAAGAGTTTGCCACTCGTATGATGGGCTCTCGAGATATTTACTCGGCGAGTCGCTGGCCTGAAAAGCTCACGGTCAACTACATTACCTACCACGACGGCTTTACCCTCCAAGATCTGGTCTCTTATAAGCATAAGAACAACATCAAAAATGGTGAAGGCAACCGCGACGGACACGGTGACAACCGCTCGGATAACTATGGTGTCGAAGGCGAGACCAGCAATATGCTGATCAAAGCGACCCGTGAAAAGCAAAAACGTAACTTCATGGCGAGCCTATTGTTTGGTTTTGGCATTCCCCACATCCTGACTGCTGACGTGCTCTCTCATAGCCAAGACGGTAACAATAATGCCTACTGTCAAGACAATGAGCTAAGCTGGATCAACTGGCACCTTACAGAGCGAGAGCGGCACTTTAAAGAGTGGCTGGCCAAATTAGTGGCAGCTCGCAAACAGTACATGCTGCCATTTATCAAAGCCTTCAGTGGCGATTCAAGAAACCGTAACCGGGTCAACTGGCTTCGTACCGACGGAGAGTTGATGAGCCACGAAGACTGGAACCGGATCCGCGCCATTGCTCTGCAATTAGGCCTTGAAGAGGATGGCGATGAACTGCTGTATCTGATTAATCAGTCAAGTGTGCCTGCGCGCTACAAACTCCCGGTGCACGAAAACAAGGAGTGGCAGTTGATCTGTGATACCACGCTGCACAAAGCGCATCAAAATATTGTGGTGGGCGAGCAGTTAGTCGAGCCTATGTCGATGACTATTTTGCTCTATAAGGCACCCAGCAAAGCGGTATAACCCGTCATTTAATAACAAGAGGGTTTAAAATCAAATTAAACCCTCTTCCATTTCGCAACAATGAATAAATAGCCCTCTATTTATTTACGAAACAAAACACAAACCCAACACCATTTGACATCCAAACACTTTTTGAAAGATATGCATTGAAGCACATCGAATTTGTGATTAGTATTGCAAAAAAAGGGTTAAAACTGCCCACAATTAAACAACATACTAATTACGTCAATGGCATTACCAAAACTCATACTTAAACTACTGCGTCCATTATTGGTGTCGCTCACCGCTTTCATGCTCTATTTAGCTTATCAGCAGCTAGATCAATCTGAAAAACTTGCGCTTGAGCAATCACAGGCGAATATCCGTACCGCTTCGGTGCTGATTGACGCGCATATCGATGCCAGCATCAGCAAATTTTTTATCCTCGAGCAAACGTGGTTAGAAAAAGGTGAGCTGGCCTACCAAAACACGGTTGAACAAATCCTATTAGATACCCCCACCTATTCCGACATTATTCTGCACTCGAAAGCGAGCAATGAATACACGTCATTACGGGGCACCACTATTTCTCACTCAATTGCAACCTCGCTCTCTTGGCAACGCATCAAAGATCACGGCCAAAATTTTGAAGTGTCGACCGTTTACGAGAAAGAGCCCAAGCACTGGGTGTTTGCTATTCGCCACTCGAACCCGCAGCTGGCCTACAATCTCTGGATTGAGTTTGATCTGCTGTACGTGACTCAGCACCTGCAATCACTGAAAACGCTCAAAAACGGCTATCTATTTATTGTTGATAAAGATACCGAGCGGCTTATTTATCACCCCGACGCACAGCAAATTGGTCAGCCTTCTCTTGCTTATTTAGCTGGCATTAAAGAGCAAGTCTTGCAAGGGAAACCAGCTGGGCTTATCGAATACTATTACCAAGACAACTTCAAAATCTCGGTCTTTGACTCCAATAACGATCTCGACTGGGTATTCGTTGCTGGCACCAATCGAGCAGATATTTTATCGAGCAGCAAACAGTTTAACCTCACCGCACTGGTGCTATTTGCCCTACTGTTTCTTTTTGTTGCCATCAACTACATTCTGCGCCAACTCAACCATGAGTTTAGTGTACTGAGTAATACCACCTCTCGGCTGGCGTTTAAAAATCAAATAAAACATATCTTTCAACGCTTTTGCTGCCATAAGAGCATGCAGCTCTGTCTATTTGAGAAGCAGACCCACAGCTTTATCACTCTAGACTATCACGGCCAAATGAAAGTCATTTTTGAACAGGAAGCGTTTTCTAATGGCATTAAGTGCAACGAGATTGGCTATTACAGCGGCAAGAACGCAGATCCCCTAGCCACGAGACTACGATTTCGCTCGCGACATTACCGGGTTCCACTGTTTTCTCATGACGAACTGATTGGCATCATTTATATGAGTGCCAAATGGCCAAGCCACAACATGGTACTCAATATTATTCAAGGCGCAGCCGAAAGTGCTTTGGCAAACATCCTACTTAAAGAGCAGGTGTCTTATATTGATCCTATGACCCAGCTCGATAATAAGTTCCTGTTCGCCGAGCGGCTCAAAACCTCAATCCGTCAAGAGTGCGGTTACTTGGCTTTTATCGATATTGATGAACTCAAAAGCATCAACCAGTGCTTAAGCCACTTCCATGGTGATCATGTGATTTTACAAACCGCGAAGAAGCTACAGATGCTTTTCCCCAAACCAACAGCGCAAAGTATTGCCCGTTTAAGCGGCGGGGAGTTCTGTTTGCTGTTTGATGCCAGTAGCAATAAGGAAGCCTACGCCTATGTCGAGATGCTGAGAGAAGCCGTTAGCCAGCACGACTTCACTTTTGAGCATCAAGCGCTCAACATCACGGTCAGCGTTGGGCTAACCAAGGTATCTCAATGTCAGCAAGCGAGCATCAACCGAGCCGATTTGGCATTAGATAAGGCCAAGCAAAGCGGCCGTAATCAAGTGATCATGTACGCACGCTAGCCCGGTCTAAACAACGACCCAGCCTCGGAGCCTGTGCTCTGAGGCTCCCCCCCTTTTTTTTTGCTCTAGCCGAGCTGTCGGCGCTGATGGGTGAGTTCGTCAAAGCCAACACACTCAATTTGATGGCTCTCTAGCCACGCGATAAGCTCTGGAGAAGTTAAGATCTGTTGTTCTGTATACCGCTTATCGATGTAACCCGTTACCCCTTTAAGATCGGCGTTGTGCTGATTACTTGGGTGACACATCAATTCGACGGTGCCGTTAGGCGCTTTTTCAAGACAGCCTAACAACAGTACTTTTAGCTGCTCTAACGAGACGCCGTGGTCAAAAAAATCAATTTCAAAGCTATCTGGTGTCGCGACCTTAAGGCCTTCTTGGCCACTGACCACGCTATCAACGCGGCGTACCGGAATATCGACCTCATTGGCAAAGCGGATAAAGGCTTGCTTTAAGGGCGCAAACACCCCCGCAAAGTGATGGGTATCGATGTGATTAATCGCAAAGCCGGCATCGATCGCCGCTCGATATTGAGCTTTCAGCTCTCGATACACCTCTTTTTCACAAACATCATGTTTGGTCATCAAGGTTGCTCTATCAATAAAATAGCCCTGCTCATCGACTAAGCTAGAGACTTGATGCAAAGGAGAAAGCGGCCTACCCGCGGTAACCGTAAAATGCAAGCCAACTTCAGGCACCAACCCCTGCTGATAGAGGGCAATAGCGTGATCGGTGCCTTTTTGATTCATCATTACGGTGGTCGACTTAACCACCCCCGCCTCAAGGCAGGCGACGATGCCCAAATTCACACTCTCAGACAAACCAAAGTCATCAGCATTCATGATCAATTTCATCTCACTTCTCCACAATGCATTGGACTCACTCCAACGGCCAAATGACAACCAATCAACGACTTATCACACAAATGAACCATAACAGCATAACAGATCTCGATACCAGTCGAGCAAGCCCGATAAGGCTCAAATCCTGGTTTAGCGATCGCGCTCTCTCTCCCTACGCCAGAATTAACTTTGATAAATGAGCATTCTCAATAATTAAAAGTCGATTAACTTCACTTTTATCATCGTTACAAAGCCTTAACTTTGCGGTAGGCTAACAATTGACCGTGCTGCCCAGCTATCTGATTATAATAATTAATATTTTTTTGTAATGTCACTACCACGCCGTGTTAGGACATCGACGTTAGGAATGACTGTATGTTCAAACGATTTGAAAGTTTTACCGAGGCTTTTCCCAAAGATGAGCCCATTCAACCGCCAAAAGGGATCATCGCGTTTTGCCGCCACTACACGCGTGGTTTTGAAAAACCGCTGTTAATCATGGCGATACTGAGCACCATTGTCGCCATTATTGAAGTTTCTCTATTTGGTTTTATGGGCCAGTTGGTCGATTGGCTAAGCACCAGTAACCCTGAAACCTTTTGGCAAGATAATCAATCGACCTTGATGTGGGTAGGAGTATTGCTTTTGGTTGTGATGCCGCTTCTGGTGACGGGTTACTCTTTACTGGTCCACCAGACGCTGCTTGGCAACTACCCAATGTCGATTCGTTGGCTCGCGCACCGCTACCTGCTCAAACAAAGTGTCTCTTTTTATCAAGATGATTTTGCTGGCCGTATCGCCACTAAAGTGATGCAAACCTCGCTTGCGGTCCGCGAAACCGTGATGAAAACCTTTGATGTGTTCGTTTATGTCTCGGTCTATTTCACCTCGATGTTGGTGATGTTAGCGCAAGCGGATTGGCGTCTGATGCTGCCGATGCTGGTTTGGTTAGGCTGTTACATTGGTATTCAAATGTACTTTGTGCCGCGACTTAAGAAAGTCGCCACAGAGCAAGCCAACGCCCGTTCAACCATGACAGGGCGCATTGTGGATAGCTACACCAACATCGCAACCGTGAAGCTGTTTTCCCATAGCGAGCGAGAGATGGAATACGCCGAAGAAGGCATGGAAGAGTTTCTTGCCACCGTGAAAAAGCAAATGCGCTTGGTCACGGGGTTTGATGTCTGCGTGGAGATCACCAACTACGTGTTGGTGTTCAGCGTTGCCACGATCTCAATCTTTTTATGGATGGAAAGCGCCATCACCATCGGCGCCATTGCTATCGCGATCAGTTTAGCCCTGAGGATCAATGGCATGTCGATGTGGATCATGTGGGAGGTCGGGGCGTTGTTTGAGAACATGGGTACCGTGGTCGATGGAATCGCCACCCTATCGAAACCGGTTGAGATCAAAGATAAACCCAACGCCAAGCCACTTGAGGTAAGCCGAGGCGAAATCCACTTCGATGATGTTAGCTTCCATTACGGTGAAGAGTCTGGGGTAATAAGCCACCTCGATCTTAAAATCAAACCCGGTGAAAAAGTGGGCTTGGTCGGCCGCTCAGGGGCCGGTAAATCGACCCTGGTTAACTTGCTGCTGCGTTTTCATGATGTCGAGCAGGGCTCGATTCGCATTGATGGGCAAAACATCTCTGAAGTCCAGCAAGACACGCTACGCCGCACCATCGGCATGGTGACACAAGATACCTCACTGCTGCACCGCTCCATCCGTGACAACATCTTGTATGGCCACCCCGAGGCGAGCGAAGAAGCGATGCTGCGCGCCGCCGAGCAGGCTCACGCCGATGAGTTTATCTCGACCCTGAGCGATCCATTTGGTAACACGGGTTACGATGCACAGGTCGGTGAACGTGGCGTGAAACTGTCTGGCGGCCAGCGACAACGCATCGCCATTGCGCGAGTACTGCTAAAAGATGCACCGCTGCTGGTGCTTGATGAGGCCACCTCGGCGCTGGACTCAGAAGTGGAAGCGGCGATTCAAGAAAGCTTGATTGAACTGATGCAAGGCAAAACCGTGATTGCCATTGCCCACCGTCTATCCACCATTGCCGCGATGGACAGGCTGATTGTGCTTGATAAAGGCAACATCGTTGAGCAAGGCAGCCATCAAGAACTCATCCAAGCCGATGGCATTTATGCTCAGCTTTGGGCGCATCAAACCGGTGGTTTTATTGGCGAAGGCGAATAAAACCCATAACTACTTGATTTAACTTAATTACTGATAACTAGACAAATGGCGATAAGCTGACTACAACCGACTATAACCGAGGTTAACTAGCGGATGTCGCCACTTTGTCGCCATTAATTTTCTAACGGATTTAGCTGAACAGCTTGCATGAGATGATCAGGGGTAAAGTGAGCATAAGCCATAGTTTGTTCAATTTTCTTATGACCTAAAATGCGCTGCAATACCAAAATATCACCGCCATTCATCATAAAGTGACTTGCAAAAGTATGCCTTAGTACATGGGTAGCTTGCCCACTAGGAACATGATCAGGCAAAGCACGTTTCACACACTCCCAGGCCGCATAATAACGTACGTCAAACAGAGCGTGCTCAGTGGCACCAACACTCAGAATCTCCATGTATAACGTAGCAGAAATAGGTACTGAACGATTCTTTTTGCCTTTAGTTTCGGTGAATAGCAGTTTGTGTTTATTCAATTGGGAACGTTTTAGGCTTAGCGCCTCACCAATTCTAGCTCCTGTTGCTAAACAGATTTTACAAGCAATGTATATTTGCTTAGCTGATGGACTATTGTCGTTTCTCACTCGCTCTAAAAAAGGGGCTATCTGCTCTTTGGTTAAAAAAGCCAACTCTCTTTCACTGTCTCTAATCAATTCAATATCAGCCAATGGGTTAGGTAAATCCCAATGACCATACTTGATAAGCCTGTTAAACATAGCACGTAATGTTTTTAGCTCAATATTATGAGTGGTAGCTGAAATAACGAGATCAGGTCTAGTGGGGTGGTGGCTCACTCGATTGGCACGATACTTAAGATAATCATTAGCAGTAAACAGGCGTGCTAATGGATTGTTAAGCATCTCAACCGTTTTCGCCATTACATCATAGGTGTTCTTGCCCGTTTTGACCGAATGGCCATGCACCTGCCACCAAGTATCAAGTAAGTCTTGCAAGCGGCGATGATCAGTTTTCTTACCTAACCATGGCTTGTCATCTATCTCTTTCATAGTGAATAGCTCGAAAGACCTCGCCTCCCCCTTAGTAGCAAACTTTTTTCGCACACGTTTACCACTACGCCCTTGCGGGTAGCACTCACATAGCCACGGCTTCTTAGAGCCATCTTTTAGGTTTCGAATAGACACAATAAATACCTTAAACACTGTACGTAAATACAGTATAATTTTAAGGTGTTAATTTCAATGTGCTATACAGTCTCAGTTGTACAGCAGACATAAAAAAAGCACCCCTTAGGATGCCTTTCTTTTCTAAACCACCGCCTTCATTACGGTGGTGACCACTTTACCAATCACTGCAAAATCGTCGAGCTTTTGCTCATTTACAATGAACGGATCATATTCGTCTTTATTGTCTGAAATGACCTCATAACCCTCTGCCATGATGTCGTATTTCAAGCGCTTTATATAAACGTGCTTACCGATGCGGACGACGTAAACCCCATGCTTAACAGGGTGGTCTAATTCTCGAATGTCGACCAAAACTTCATCACCATCACTCAATGTGTCTTCCATTGAGTCACCGTGACAAATAATGATGCGCGCAGAATCTTCAGTAAGGCCAAATCGCTTAAGCCATAAGCAGGGCAAAAACTCCGTTCTTAACTGATACTCGGCACCATTTTGCATACCAAAGCCGCACGATGCATAAACGTTATAAACGGGAACAGCACACATGTCATCCATGTCAGATACAGTTTTCACTGATTTAACATTTGAGATTTCCGTCACATTATCAGGAATAGCATCATCACCGTACTTTCTACGCAATTGTGCTACTACATCCCCATCAAAATTGGAGATGTGATATTCCAATCCAGCCCTTATCCCATTTGCTCTACGAGACTTCCAACCGGCTCTTTTAGCCTTCTGACTGAAGCCCTGAGGACTGCTTGGAAGACCATCTAAATCTAAGAGCTCAGTTGTTTTAAACCATTCACGCACTCAAAATCCCTACGATAAACATTGACGAATCCCAAGAATCCGATCTAACATTCCACACATGAACCAGTCAAAATCCACATTTAAACAGTTAATTCTCGGATAAAGACTGATAAACACCGATTCATCAATGTAACACATACACGTCTAGTCGTGTAGTGATGTAGGACGCTGATTATGAATACGAAATATGCACTCCATGCTCGATTTGGTACTCCCGTTTTAGCTTTATGTGACATTTGCGAAGAGTTCTTCCATATCAATGAAGATACCGCTAAAGGCAAAGCTAACAACCAGTCTTTACCTATCCCTGTTTTTCGAATGGACGACAGCAAACGCAGCCCATTTATGGTGCATGTGGATGACCTAGCTGATCTAATTGATTTACGCCGTGAAAGCGCACTTAAGGAGTTTGTAACTAAAGCTCCTATGGAATCTGATGAGCGGGAAACAATCCGATTACGTTTGCTAGATCTGCTTTCCACTCCCACACCGGAGGAAAAGCTATGAGTCAATTGCTTACCTCCCCTCCTGCCTGTCCGTACGTTACGGTCGATCAATACTGCAATCTCTCTGGCCTAGCCGAGGGCACCGTGAAGCAGTTCATTGATGAAGGGCGAATCATCATTAAACCCAAGAATCGAGCAAGGGAAAAAACCCTCATCAATATGTTCGCCATGAATGAGATGGCTGCTCGTGAAGCGCTACAGCAGCTGGGCTAATTAACCTTTTTTGTATGTTGTAAAGAGTATCTGATATGAAAGAAAACCAAACAATGTGCATCTTTTTGGCCGATGTACAACATGAATACAACGAAGCTTGTTCCCTGTTTCGAGCGCGTCACCGTAACGAACTAACCATTATTGCTAATGTCTGTGGCTTACGTTCTAACATGCTGCGCAATAAGCTCAATCCAGAGCAACCACACGTACTCTCTTTGCCAGAAATGATGGCTATTTCTAAAGCTACGGATGACTACGTAATTTTAGAAGTGGTGCTTCGCAACCTTGATTTGGTGACTGCACACATACCAAAGGGCAGCGACAAAGAAACATTTATTAAGCGTGCTCTGAACAATTCTATTTTTGCAGGTGAGCTTTCACAGCTAGCGCTCGATAACGCGGGTAACAGAACACTCCCTCGCTCAACTCGCAGTTCAATTATCAGTACAGCCCAAGCTGGCATTAGCAACCTGATGCAATTAATCAATGATCTAGAAAACCGCACAGGCAGTGGTCAACCTTTATTCAACATGGGTGTTGAGTTCTTGGCCAACGGCGCGCCAATTCCAGGTTTATCGTGAGGGACTAACCATGAGTCAACTAGCTAGAAAAACCCACCCCGATGCAGCAAACCTAGCGCCAAGTGCTAGTGAAAGCTTGGCCAAGTGCAAGTCACTTTTCACAGGTGAACATACTCGCTGCCAAATCAAGGCAATGTACAACAAATTAGCTCCAAAGCAGCGCGGCCTTATTTGCATTGCTGGCGGTTTAAAACCTTCTGAATACAACCGCGACTTCGAGAGCTTTGATGATCTTGAACTGCAAAAAATCCGCACTGGAATGCAGTTTCTAAAAAGCATGGCCGTCGAGTTCGATAGCAAGCTTGGTGACGTTCGCCGCCTGAAGCACTACCAGTTTAGTAACACACACTAACCAGTTTTATTCCAAGTCGACCTTTGCCCCTGTCATGGGGGCTTTTTTTTCGTCTTAGCGTAGGAGCATAGAAGATGAATACATATGAAAAACTAGTCGAAGCAAGAAGCCTAATAGACGAAGCGTTAACCACTAGCGTTGGTTCTATGAACCACAAAAACCTACCGGCTGAAGCATTGGCCTGCAAACAGAAGTTGTTCACTGGTCTGAATACTGACAGAGAAGTGATCGACATTGTTAATGCCATTAATGGATTGGCAATGGCGAACACGGATGTAATTCATGTGTTCACGAACTTTTCTGGGCATGTAGATAAATTCCAAGTCTACGCTAATTCGGCAAACACAGATTATCAATCTACTGGCCATGACAAGCTACTAGATGAGGACGTCCGCATCACAGATAAGGATGCGCTAGAGCAACTTCTATTCATCGAAAGTCAACTCACAGAACTAATCATCACGGCCCGTGAAGAAGCCGAAGCAAAATCCGAGGTGGAAGCATGAGCAAACTCACTCTACACGAACTGAAAATCTCTTCCGTTCATTTCACCGAAGTACTCGCAGGCCGTAAAACAAGCGAAGTTCGACTGAATGATCGCAATTATCAAGTAGGGGATTGTTTGAACCTG
>Ga0070724_10000279_pt1 | contig 40837 bp, 32 predicted proteins | sample tdDd001_FD_67278 | JGI IMG/M metagenome (GOLD analysis project Ga0070724, IMG submission 67278) | Marine sediment microbial communities from the Atlantic coast under amendment with organic carbon and nitrate - tdDd00.1 | ecosystem: Environmental > Aquatic > Marine > Coastal > Sediment | place... | reverse complement strand
TTCTGTTCGTGCTCAACGATCCCGATTCTGGTCGGCTTATTCAAAAGTGGTGCACCATTTGGTGGGACAATTTCATTCCTCATAGCTTCACCAGTGCTTAACCCAATGATCATTGTACTATTCCTCAAATTCTTTGGAATCAAGCAAACGGCAATCTATTTTGTTTTTACATTTATATTCGCCACTTTCATAGGTTACCTGCTTGAGAAGCTTGGTATGGAAGATCAAATCAAAAATGTGACCATTCAGGGTGAAGGACATAGCGAAATAACTTTTGAAAAGATTGAAGGCACAAAGGCTGCACGACATAAAGCGGTTTTCGCTTATGCTGCAAAAGATACGTTTGGCCTATTTGTAAAAGTTATTCCATTCCTAGTATTCGGTGCAGGTGTTGGCGCGTTTATCTATGGTTTTGTACCACAAGAATTTATTACAAAATACGCTGGCCCAACCAATTTCTTTGCTGTTCCAACAGCTGCAATTATCGGTGTCCCAATGTATGTAAGAACTGAAACCATGATCCCTATTGCAAAGGCACTTAATTCCTCTGGAATGAGTATTGGTGCAATTATGGCACTCGTTATCGGTGGCGCTGGGGCAAGTATTCCTGAAGTTACATTACTGAATACGATCTTCAAGAAAAAGATGGTCATTGCATTCATACTATCTGTGTTTAGTGTTGCTACATTCACAGGTATCGCATTTAATCTAATGTTTAGTTAATAATTGAAAAGGAGAAATACAATGAGTGAAAAAAAGAAAAGCATTTTAAAAAATCTATTTAAAAGTGGCGGCGGCTGTGGCTGTGGCGTTACAATAGTAGAAGAACCAAAAAAGAACGGCAAATCTGACTCGAACAACTCGAACAATAAAAATAAAAAGTAATCTACAAAAGAGTGCTATATCCTTCTATGATAATAGGATATTGTCAAAAAAACCTTCGTCACTATGACGAAGGTTTTCATATGTTCTATCACTATAAATCAATGCTCTACTTCAGATAGCGCCTTCACGATTAACGCCTTAAGGTCTTTATATTCAATCGCTCCAGGTACCCTTACTTCTTCATTGATCATAATCGTTGGAACAGAATTGATACTCCACGCCCTAGCCAACCTAATGTCTTCTTCAATTCTCATCAAAACGTCTTCACTATCAAAATCCTTAATGAATTTTTCTATATTGAGTCCCGCTATTTCAGCAAGGTCAATAAGGACATTTCGGTCTCCAATATTTCTGGCTTCAGTCAAATGGGCTTGTTGTACAAGGTCAAAATATGTCCAGTGCGCAGCTTGTCCACCTTGAAGTTCAGCAGACTTACACCCCCTCAGACCATTTAACGATGATGGATACTCAAAATCTCGTGACTCCATTAAATCTGCATTTATTTTACCGTCACCATTGATATTTGATGCGCGCCAATGCTTCATGATCTCTTTTTTTGCATTTTCCATTGATCCAAACATACGAATCGTATCCTTAGAATCTTTAGATAGGGCAAATGAATGATGAACAATCTCTAATTCAGGAAACTCTTCGGCTAACTTATGCATTCTTGATGATAACACATAGCACCAAGAACAAATCACATCATGGAAAAAATCAATTTTTAGTTTTCGCTCCATAACAATCACCTCTCAATTTCATTTCTTATAGACACTTGCATAACACATTTAAAACGTTTCTCATTTAACTAAAACTCAAGAACCAGTTTTTCAAGCTCACTGTGTGCTTTCTCCTTGATCTCACCACCGCCAGTTTGAGTCATATTTGTACCTTCTAGATGCACTGAATTGAAATCTTCAACACCCATAAAGCGAAGTACTGATTTCAGATAGCTATTTCCAAATTCCATACCTTGAGCAGGTCCTTCTGTATAAATACCGCCAGAAGCATGTACATGCAACGCTTTTTTATCTGTAAGCAATCCCACAGGACCATGTTCTGTATACTTAAAAGTTCTATTCGCGATCATCACTGTGTCAATGTAGACTTTCACTTTAGGTGGCAGAGATAAATTCCACATTGGTGTTACAAAAACATACTTGTCAGCATCAATAAACTGATCTGTGTAACCGTTGATCGCTCCAACCTTTACTTTTTCGCTCTCCGTTAATTCACTAAAGTTTTGGCCTGCACCTAGTTTTCCCCACCCGCTGAATACTTCTGCATCTATATATGGAATTTCGAGATTGTACAGGTCAAGTTCAGATACCTGATCTTGAGGGTTCTGAACCTTGTATGCCTCAATGAACTTTCGTCCCGCTTCTAGGCTATATGAATGTGCTTCTGCCTTAGGATTTGCTGTGATAAATAATACTTTTTTCATTTGAACTGCCTCCTTGTTGTTTGAACCCGTTTTATCTCCATTAATAAGTTTATTAATCATGCCAAACATGTTTTCATCCTTTCAAACCAACCCTTTGTACTAATTAGTGATATCTGAGTAAAAAAATATATTTTACATATCATCTTTCTGTAAATGGCATCACAGTCATATCACTAATTAGTGATATTGGCTTAAAAATATACTCTTCATAAGATACATTCATATCTCATGAAGAATACTTATACGCCATTCAATTTCTTTAACAATGCCAATAAATCAGCCTTTTCATTCATGTCTAGATTGGAAAGAGCTTCTTCAAGATCAATCAAATGTTCCGGAAATATCTTTGCAATTATATTGTGACCTTCCTCTGTTAATCGAATTAAAAACGCTCTACCATCTTCAGAGTCACGCTCTTTAACGATATACTTGGCTTTCACCAAGTTTCGAATAACCACTGTCATATTACCACTCGTAGAAAGAGTCTTTTCAATGATCTCACAAATTTTCATCGGGCCTTTATGATACAAAGCCTCCATAACGCCAAACTGCGCAATTGTCAGTCCATGAGTTGAAATTCGATTTGTTAGATTTTTTTCATCTTTTTGCAACGATCTATGAATCGCAACCACCAATTTCAGATTCAGATCGTTTAATTCCCCGTATCTGCTCGTTTTCTTCTTCATGGCTTTAATATATCACTAACTAGTAATAACGTCAACATTTCTTTTTATAATCGATTCTTAATCCACACAATATCTTCATCAACGAACCGATGCGTGAATTCCTCTACATTAAATCGACAGAACTTATATACACATTGTACGAAAAAGCCTGTTGTAAATACCAAATAAAGCGTACCTATTCCAACGTTGCCCCCAAACACTAAACCCAGGGCAAGTGCACTGACCTCTAGAATGGTGCGGATTGCAACAACAGATTTATTGGTTCGTTTAATCAATGCAATCATAAGGCCTTCTCTGGGACCAGAACCCAGCCCGGCACTCAAGTAGAAATATGACCCAAATCCAAGTAGGATCATTCCGACACTCAGCATAACCAACCCGGATAATATTGAAGTGCCTTGAGGAATGACTTCAAGCGGCATTAAGATATCGACGCCCCGCCCAACAAAATACATACTGCAGATTGTACCCCATCCAATTCTTTCACCCAGGATTGCATTGACGATGACTATACCTAACCCAACCAATATACTTGCTTTTCCAAATGTTATATTCAATTTCATAGAAAGACCCTGATGGAAAACGTCCCATGGTGAAAGTCCCATATTTGCTTTGATCATTATTGTGACGGCAAGTGCAAATAGGGCAATTCCACAAAATAAACGCAGTGCTTTTCGAAATATATCAAAATACATAATGGATCTCCTTCGCTCTATTAAAAGTATTTGTGTAAGTCAATTTTAGCAAAACAAAGTATTTCAATTCATTGCTATTTTTGCTTAATTCATGGCTCATGTTGCTGAAATCAGAGGAGAAATTCATGATTCACCTGTATCTCTCTACATTATCATAATAAAATGCTCCCGATAAAATAACGAGAGCATTCTTTTACATAACTTTTCTATTTTGCTGCTGTACGGAAGTCCTCTTTGATCTTTAAAAGTAATTCTTCATCACCTAAAATACGAATACCCGTTTGAACCAATGCACCCATGACCTTGTTCATTTCTTCGTACGCATACGGTTGGATGCTTGCCTCAGCAAATTCAGTCGTATGACCTGCAACGCCTGCTTCACAAATGGCAAAACACGGATGGATTGTTGGACAAACATGGCTGACATTCCCAGCATCAATTGATCCCAGTCCTTCAGATTCTTTCTTGATTTCCATCACTCCAAATGCCTTCAGGTTCGTTTCGAATTCATTGTTTAGAACACCATTAGAAACGAAATTATCATAACTCTTCTCATAGTTTCGAATGCTCAACTCAGTTCCTGCCGCCAAGGAAGCGCCACGTGCGCAGTTCTTCACTTTTTCTACAACTTCCTGTAGATAGGTTTTCGTTGTAGCGCGTACGTAAAATTGAACTACGGCCTTATCTGGTACAATGTTCGCAGCTAAGCCGCCTTCTTTGATGATTCCATGAATTCTCGTTGATGTTGTGACATGTTCCCTCAACGCATTTATATTGTTGAATGTACCAATGGCAGCATCAAGAGCATTAATGCCCTTTTCAGGACATGCCGCTGCATGGGCTGTCTGTCCCTTAAACTCAAACTCAATGGCCTCCATTGCCAAAGAATTGATCGAAACATAATAGCGGTCCATCGGGTGGGCCATCATGACAACGTCTATATCGTTAAATACACCTTGATCAGTCATATCGACTTTGGCTCCGTCTGTTTCCTCAGCGGGTGTGCCAATGACAAGAACTTTTCCGCCTATTTTCTGAGCAAATCGACTTAAGGCTATACCCGCTCCTGTGCTTACTGTTCCTAGAATATTGTGACCACACCCGTGTCCAATGCCCGGCAAAGCGTCATATTCCGCTAAATAAGCAATTGTTGGACCTGGTTTACCTGAATCATAAGTTCCTTTAAAAGCTGTTCTAATACCTATAAAATTCTTTTCAATCTGGAAACCTTCTTTTGCCAACAGCTCAGTATGGGCCTCGCATGCTTTAAACTCTTCATTCCCAAGCTCTGGATTCTTATATATAAACTCGTTTAACTCGATTAGATCATCTGATAGAAGATCTAGAACTTCTTTAATCTCTTTCAATTTGTCCCCTCCATTTTTAAGTCGAAACTTAAATTGATCCGGTTTGCTTTCTTGTTTATACGATGTCGAATTAACCTATTTAAAAAGGTCCATATCCGATCGTATTTGCAATAACTAGGAAGATAGCTCCTGTGGCTAAAAATAATCCCATTAGCGGTGTTATGAATTTCAACCACTTTTGATAAGAAATCTTAGTTACCGACAGAAGCGCCAAAATCATCGCTGGCAGCATAGAGTTTGTAAATCCATCTCCAAATTGGAATGCCAAAACAGCAACTTGACGGTTTATTTCTAGAATATCCGCAATGGAAGTCATGATAGGCATAGTGACTGCAGCTTGACCACTTCCTGATGGAATAAAGATATTCAGTACAATCTGAACAAGATACATGACGATAACTGCCATGGATTTTGGTACACCTTGAATGCTCATTGCCAGGCTGTTGACAATCGTGTCAATAACCAAGCCGTTCTGTAGAAGAATCAGAATCGCTCTTGCGATACCAACCGCCAATGCGCCTAGAACAAGAGCCTGAGCTCCAATTATGAATTCCTCGGCAATTTTACTCGGACCAAAGCCGCCTACTAACCCACATAGAATACCGATGCCCATGAAGACTGTAGCAATCTCCATAATATACCAACCAGTAGTGAAAACACCCCAGATAATCATGCCAACACCTGATGCCAGCGTTAGAAGTACCAAAAGCTGTCTTCCAGTAATTTTTCCTAAGTCGTTCAAGTCAATAATTTGACTTTTCTCTTGTTCTTCGATGTCACTCACGTAGCTGAACGAAGGATCCTTCTTCACTCTGTTTCCGTATCTACTGATATATATAGATGTAATGGCAATCAAAGTCACCAATACAACCAATCTAAGTCCCATTCCAGAAAAGAGAGGCAGTTCGGCAATCGTCTGGGCAACCCCCACTGTAAATGGGTTCATAAATCCTGACGTAAATCCACATGCAGCGCCCATAATGACCATTGCCGTCCCTGTCAATGAATCAAAGCCAAGCGCTCTTGCCAGAATAATTCCAATAGGTATGAATACAATTGTCTCTTCTGCCATTCCAATGGTTCCACCACCAATTGCGAAAATAGTTACGAACAACGGAATCATCAATTTCTCTTTGCCATTTAATTTCGTCGCAAGCTTTCCAATACCTGCTTCAATCGCACCCGTTGCTGTAATAACCTGGAATGCGCCCCCAATAATGAGAATGAAGAACACAATATACGATGCATCTACCAATCCCGCAGGAATTGAGCCTACAATATCAAAAAGACCTGCTGGATTCTGCTCTACATAATGAAATGTCCCTGGCACAACTACGGATTTCCCAGTTACCTCATCAATCGCCATTTCAAACTGTCCTGCCGGTACAACATACGTTAAAAATGCAGCCAATAAAACCATAATGATCAGTATCACATACGTGTGTGGGAAGCTCCATTTCTTTTTTTCATTGATCTCTGCTGCAACTGCATTTGAATTCACTTGAGACATCTTAATTCCCCCTTTTTTATTATTACGTGTTTATGTACATCAACGCGTTAGTTTAAAAAAACTCAATTGAGTCCTATATAGTATTCCAATTTCCTCCTTTCATACATTTAAGTTAACGTGTCGATACATATAAACGCATAGTGTAAATCTTTACTCAAAAGATTTAAATGTAACATAATTTAAGATCCCTTGAGCTATTAATGTGAATTTGTTAAGATTCACGGAATAATAGATTTCCTTGCCTTCTTTTCGTGACATCAAAATTCCGGCTCTTTTCAATATCTGCAAATGATGAGATATCGTCGGTCTTGATACACTACTCTTCATGGCGATATCACTTACATTCATTTCTTTATTACCAAGTATTGCGACAATCTCTAACCGCGTTTCGTCTGATAATGCCCTAAAAACCTCGACATCAAAATACTCATTTTGCACGAACTTTGACATGATTCACCTGCACTTAAAATTTATTATTTTATTCATAATGCCATAATCAAAATGGTCCATAATTTATTATTACCGCTACAGTGAGTAAAATAATGCCCTCAATGTACCACATACAAAATAAAGGCAAAATAAACTTAATCCACTTCTTCCAGCTTACGCCGCCAAGTGCCAATGCAGCCATTGTCATTCCAACGGTTGGAGAAATCATATTTGTGAATCCATCCCCGAATTGAAATGCCAGTACTGTAATTTGTCTCGGCAGTTCCGACAAGTCACCAACATTCATCATGATTGGTAACGTCACTGCAGCTTGACCTGTTGAAGACGAAATGAATATATCCAAAATGCTTTGAACAATAAACATCGCACTCGCACTCACTGCTGGTGCAACACCATGTATCAAGCTTGAAAAACTATATATGATGGTATCTAAAATTCCGCCATTTTGCATCACAACCATGATTGCGCGTGCAAGGCCTATAATCAATGCACCGTAAACCAAGTTTGACGCGCCTTTTGTGAACTCTGTCACAATTCTTCCTGATTTATGTCCATATGCCATCCCAGAAGCAACGCCCATAATTAAAAACATCGTAGCAATTTCTGTAATGTAGAAATCTAATTTCAAAATCCCGTAAATCATAACAGTGAGTGAAATAATGATAACTGCTACCACATGCTTATTTTTCTTGCTTAATTGAACATTTGATGCTTTTAACATCATATTTTCTTGTATTTCACTGGGATCTAACCGATTATTCTCCAATTTACTATTAAGAAATAAAATACCCGTTCCCATGAAGACACAATATGCAAACAATCTGAAGCCCATTCCTGAAAATAAAGGAAGTCCGACCATTTGCTGTGCAATCCCTGTATTGAATGGGTTCATAAAACCGGCAGTGAATCCCGCATTGACTCCAATCATAATAATTGAAAGTCCAATCATTTTATTATAGCCCAACGATATTGCCAATGCAATCATCAGTGGGTAGAGAGGTAGCGTCTCTTCGCTCATTCCAAAAGTAGCACCACCTAGGGAAAACATGATCATTACAAAAATAAGAATCCGCTTCTCCTTCCCCGAATAGTTCTTAGCCAGGTTGGCGATGATAACGTTAAAGGTTCCGGTGCCGTTTATTATTCCAATACTCCCGCCAATCATCAATACAAACATAATGATATCGCTGGCATCGTTCATGCCTTCAGGGATACTTTTAATCATCTGAAAAACTGAGACGGGTGATCTGTCAACGTACTGGAAACTGTCTGGAACAACATAATTCATTCCCGTTTCCACATTGATTTCACGGTCGAAAGTACCTGCTGGCACTATATATGTCGCAATGGATAATGCGATTATTATAAGTATGATAATAACGTATGAATCTAGAAATTTGATTTTCATTGCTTCCCCCACATAAATTTTATGTGTTTAAGTATATCAACGTATGATTTATAAAGCAAGGAATGCTTAGAATCTTCTGAAATTAAAACTTTATAGATGAAAAATGAGTCATCCGGATAAACTCCAAATGACTCATTTTCTAAACTTTACACATACTTTGCCATAATTCGGTCAAGCGCACCATCATGATGAAGCGCAGCGATTCCTTCATTGAAGATCTGTATATATATGTCCATATTTTTTGCATTTGTAAACGCCATATTGCTGACATTGTCACGTTTTACAACCTTCTTAAAAGAAGCCTTTACGATATTTTTATCCTTGACGATATTCTTGAGATAATAATCCCCTGTCATTTCTTCCAGAATGATGACATCCAACTGCCCTTTCAGTAACTTGTTAAACAAGATGTCTTCGTTTATTGATGCGTCTTTCACAATTTTTCTTTCGCTGCCAAATGCATCAAAGTATTCATACTCTTCGATAACACCGACTCGCTTTCCTAACAGATCCTGAAACTCTGTCACGTTCAGTCCAGAATCACTATTTATGTAAAAAGCAAAATTTTCTTCATTTCTATAAGCATTTGAGAAATTCATAATTTGCGCACGATCGGACGTTTTAGAGATGCTCGGAATAATGTCGCACACACCTTTTCGTATCATATTCAACGACGTTTCCCACGGTGTGATCAATACCTCAAGATCAATATTGTGACGACCATAGATTTCCCGCATAATATCTATGTCAATTCCATGAATCTCATTCTTTTCTGGTTCATAAATTATGTATGGCGCATAGGGTGACGTCGCCAAACACAATTTGGCATTGTCTTCATCTTTCTGGACATGCTGTACGAAATCAAAATTCAAGTCTTCCAACTTTTTAAGAGCACCACTAACTCGGTTTACTGTTTCCGTTTCTTCTTTTATCGAGTACCCAATTTCTTCCGCCGACTCAGAAACCTCTTCAACAGAGACTGTCATTCCTTTTACCAGTTCATGAACCTCTGCAAAACGTTCAAGTAAATCCTCACTGCTCACTTCCACTTGTTTGTTCCCACCAGTCATTTGTTCAACTGTTTTTTCCACATCATCCAGGCCAGTTACTGCTTCACTCAAATGCTCCGCTTCAGTTTCGATACTCGAAGTCGCATCCACGATCCCAGTTCTCGTCTCAAGAGCCAAGCCCATAATGCCCTCAATAAGATGTACAATTTTAGAAACCACATCGGCTGTTTCAATAGACAGTTTTCGAACTTCCTCAGCGACAACGGCAAAACCTCGTCCGTTCTCTCCAGCTCGAGCCGCTTCTATTGAAGCATTTAATGCGAGAAGATTTGTCTGGGAAGAAATACCGTCAATACTATTGATAAGCGTCTCTGCTTCTCTCGTTCTTTCTTCAAGTGACCGTACATTCTCAACAGAAACATTGAGTTGTACACGCGTTTTGTTGAAAATTGAAACCGCTTCTTGGATTGCTCCACTTTTTTCACGTACACTTGTCAATCCCGCTTCTGCTAGATCAGCCAATTCCTTCGACAACATGACGTTGTTCTGTAGATCTTTAAATACGTTGTCTACAATCCCATCTGTAGATATAATGCGTGCCGTTTGTTCCTGTGCATTTGCTGTGAGTGACTCTGTCCGCCTTAAGACATCATTCATTTGAACTTCAAGTTCTTCCAAGGAAAATGCAAATTCACTAACAAGTCGCATATAGTCAGTAGAGAGTTTCGATATATAGGCCTCTCTTCCCTCTTCCACTTTGTTCTTCTCCTGCACTTCGATATTACTACAACTTTGATACTTTACCTTCATCTGACTTCTATAGTACAGATGGTAGAACAATAATAAAATAAATGATCCCAATGCAATATAAATCATAGCGCCCCTCCTATGTTAAGTCTTTTTCTGAATCTTTTTTCCAACTTCCTTTTTATAGTATAGAGGACATAAAACTCCAAATCAAATTAATATTTTAAAATTCGAAATATTCAAACGTATTGATACAATAAAAATACCCTTACCAATTTCTTTGTAAGGGTATTTGAACTTCTCACATTATTTTCGGGCTTCCTTACTTCGTTTTCTAGCTGCAACAATGACAGATATGATCACGACTAGAAATATTGACACCACAGCAAGAATAAACTTCTGAATTTCTTTAGCGGATAACTTGCGCTCAATATCAATGTCTTTTCCAGCTGAATAACTCTCTGTCTCAAGCTTTTCAAAATCGGATCGATCAACACCAATAAATTCAGATCGAAATGCACCGGTTCCACTAACAAAAGCCGTATCTCCATTAAGCTTCGCAAATAACTGAATGTCTGATAAATATTTCGATGCAAATTGAACACTATCCTTCGTTGGGCCAGCAACAACCAAAACCATCTTATCCTCTGCATATGGTGAGTATAAAAGTTGGATTGTTCCCACATTCTTGCTAAATGCATCAAACAGCTCAATTTGATCATTTTCTTCAAATCGATCTCCTTCTTCAGTCAAAGAGATATTGAACTCAGGATTTAGTGTTTTAATGAAACTGTTATTTTCCAGTGTTCCAATGACGATTAAATTCTTATTATGTACCGCTTCATCAAATTCTGAAGCATAAATAAAATCAACAACACCGACCTCATTAAGATCTTGACCCATATAGGCCAATACATCGCAAATATTCTGTAACGCCGGAATACTGACTTCATCTGGTAGGATTATAGTTAAATCATTCCAATATCCATTTTTAACAAACGGTGCTGGATACCTGCTGAAAGAAAACAAATCTCTCTCTTCATTTGGCAAATACAAAACGGTTTCATTTGAAATAAAGCCCCAAAGATTAGTGTCAAATGACGCAGACTCACAGTCATAATTGGTTGGTATAAGCGACATATCGAACCGTAAATCATAGGTTTGAGCTTGACGCACTTCTGCCGGAATAGGAAGAATGAGTGCGTCATCTTGTACAAATTCTCCATCAAATTGTTTTGAACCTACAGGCACACCGTTGATATATATACTAATCGACGATTTTTCGAAATTCACAATATCAGAATAGCGAAACTTCACCATAATTTTTGCTTCCTCTGAGATATACCACGTTGAAGGAATATTAACAAAAACACTCGAACTCCCCCGCTTTGACCCCTGAAAGAGAATATTACCATAACCAAGCGATTCTAAATCTATATATTCACTCGGTTCGATCTGAGTATCTACAAATTCCTGATCTAATGAAACCCACTGAGTACCAGACACCATTTGCGCAACCATATCCGGCAGAGTAAGAGCTTGAACTGCTTTTAAAAGGACTTCTGGATTTTCTGATACGATTATAAGTATCCTTTTCTCATCATTAAACGGTGAGTCAATTTTCTTTATCACAGCTTCGTTTACAAGACGCCTCAGTTCATGATTTGTAAAATTAGTCCTCAACTCTTTCGGTAAGCTCTGTTTATCACCAACATAGATGATATTGTGCAACGTCTTTGGCGTTTTACTATATGCATCCACTCTAAAGTTAACGTTTTTGAATCTATTCACTTTCCCAGTGTATGCTGATAGCATCATTGCAGCCTGTAAGTCAGCTTTTCTCGGAGTGTCTGATACAGTCAATAAAAAATCCAGAGGTAAATCTCGACTTGTCTTAATGAATGGATACGGAAAATCCAACAAATCATCACTATCTGAGAGTTCGTCATACTCTAAATGAACATGAGTGTCTTTGCCCAGCACCACCCAGTTTGCCATATTTGAATCATCCTCACACAAATTATCTGTCAATCGATGATAGGATACAAAACTTATATTGTTAAAACCCTCTTTCAGTAATTCTGGTGCTATTGGAACTTGTACTTTTTTAATTCCAGTATCCTGATCCTCAATCCAAAAAGATTCAACTGGCGTATTATTCACATATGTGGTCATTGTTGAGTATTTATATTCTGATATGCCACTAGAGCTATATATAATATCAACATAGTTATTGCCCGCAATTTCCCAGTGTTTATCTATCGGTACAAAAATAGAGTAGGTCCCCATTACGCCTTCCATGCGAATATCAGAACCAACAAAATAGTTTTTCGACTGTCTTGCGTTGCTAACTTCCGAATCAAGCAAAACAAAACCCTCAATTTCATCTCTGAGTGTTTTCCAGTCAAATTGATCAAATTCTGTCTTATTTATGAAACCTTCAATTTCGTTTTCTCTCAATGCCTTCAATTCTTCTTCTGCGGCTTCCTGTGTAGCATATGGCCCAACAAACACTGTAATAAATCCATCGTTCTTCCACAGCACATCAAGAGATTCTGCTTCTAAACGTTCCGTTAGTTCCAACGCCTCTTTTTCATCGCTAAATATCTCAGTCTGAATAAAATACTTCAGATCGTTATCACCAAAAGTCATGGTGCTCGAAAGGATAAACAGACTCATTACGAGAACCGTACATCTGGATATTTTTATTATATGTCCTCTCATAAATCTGCTCACCACCCATTTGAATTAAAATCTTTCTGTTTTATACCAACGCGTTTTTCGCTTGAGTATGTTGTCTTTTAAATTTTGATAAAAACCATAAAAAGATACAAAAAGCCACAACTGACAATATGAGAAATACATAATGAATATCAGCGCAATATTCTCAAATGTACTTTCTCCTTTTTCAATCGATAAAGCAATCGAAATTTGCAGTGAAAATACGAGGTATGTGAGAAGCCACACGGTTACAAACTGTCCTGTAATACCTATATGGTAGTCTGTAAAGATCCCCAGAAAGAAAATAACATCGGATACGATAATTGATGATAAAAATAGGAAATACACAGAAAAATAGTAGTATAGATCAAAGAGAACCCGTGCTGATCCCACTGTCCTTATGCTCTTCATATATTTTGTTAATACATAAATATTGCCGTTCACCCACCTTGTTCTTTGTTTAAACCAAACATGTAAATTCTCTGGTTCTTGTTCATAAGTTTCCGCGAGTGGCATAAATGAAATTTCATGGCCCATCTGGTAAATTCTAAAACTAAGTTCCGTATCCTCAGCAACAGCCTTTACATCCCAACCACCTAGATCTTCAAGAATCTTTCGCCTTACAATAAAATTCGTTCCAGGAATAGAACATAACCGAAAAAGCCGCCATCGACCCGCTTGTGCCATCCACTGAAAACTCAATGTCTCAATATTGATAAATCGTGTCAATATATTTCGTCTCTTATTACGTGTCCTGAATTTTCCAATCACAGCACCATAGCTCGAATGGGTATGAATCTCATGTGACAAATAACGCAGGGCCATTCTATTGGGTGTGTTGTCCGCATCGTATACCACAATGTATTCTCCATTAGACTGCCTAAGGCCGTAGTTTAGGGCATTCGACTTGCCTCGTCCCCCTTCTTCTTTGGGTACATTAATAAGCTTAAGCCGGTCTTCGCCAAACTTCTCCTGATAAGACTTCACAATCTCACCAGTCCTGTCCTTCGAGCCATCGTTAATAACATATATTTTATATTTATCTGTCGGGTAATCTAAGCTGAGCATCGCTCGAACGGTATTTTCAATAACTTTTTCCTCATTATGTGCAGGGATCAGTATTGATATCTCAGGGAACCCTTTCATGTCTGTTAGAATATTAAACTTTTGCGCTCGAACTTCGCTCGAATGTAAGTATCCAAAATATGTGAGCAGAATATTCATAGCAAGCAATAACCAGATCGTCGTCATAGAATACAGAAATAAATAATCAATAATGATCATAGGCTACTCCTTCATTTTTCTATCGGTTTGCTTTCTCGACTTTAAAAGTATTCTTGCAAAGGCATACACAACCAATCCAAGTACACCTACCAATAAAAAGGCTGTTCTATTAAAAAAAAGTCTCAGTCGTTTTCGAGCGTCCCCTCTCTCTTCCGGATATTGAACGGTTATTTCTCCCTGATCAGAAATTAGTTCATACTCACCAAACTTAACCCAATGGAAATCTTGTCTCATATCATAATATTCAACATTTTGGGATTCGAAAAACTCGACAACCTCTTCTAAATACTCAATATCGAGATAAGAATGAAAAAAAACGCCCGCCATATGATGTCTAACAATCTGTATCATTTCATAATTGTGTTTTATTTTCTGTATAGAATCTGGATCGAAAGGATCTACATAACCAAGATTCTCAGGAAGCAGCTTATTAAAAAGTTTGGTATCACGAAGTTCATATGGAACCGTTGATGATGAAAATCCCCAGTCGCTGGATTGTATCTGACCGCTATATGTTGAAAAATATTTTTTCAAACTCGCATAAGCGCCCTGACTCATTGCATAATGCGGTGCTTCAAATCCTAGAGGATAAATTTCATTTTCAACAGTCAACATTATCCCTCTGCCGATTGTATACCGAACCCAATCATCAATATTAACCTCTAGAGGTTGGTCCTTATCCCCATCCCAGTACTCAAAACCCTCGCCTTTGATATCGGATTCATATATTGTATGCGTATATCCATTGAGTATAATTGTCCCGCCCCGCTCCTGCATGTACTGGATTGCTTCGACAAAGTCAGGTAACTCATCAAACTCTGTAACATACTTCTCACCAGGCAGACGATGTGCCGGAATTAATCCAACCATAAACGGAATCCCTTTGTCGCCCAGATAGTCTGCTATAGCTCGAAGTTTTTTTGTATCTCGAAAGGGATGTACATCTTCGATACGAATGTATACTTTCTGGTATCCTTCGACCTTCCCAGGTAGTATCTCCATCAACACATCTGCAAATATATAAAATAACGGCTCATTAAGATCAATTCTAGATACATACCATAAGTTGTCATCATTCAAAACAAACGGAGATTTAAACAAACCCGTGTCGAGCCACGATAAGACCTCAACTTCATCTGAGTATATGCTCACCGCAGAAAACTCTCTTTTAACACCAATAGGATATACGCTCTTGTCTCGCCTAGAATCTTGGTCTCCCCAATATGTCACAGTTGCAAAATCGTATATTGGTCCTTCATAACGAATATGATAACGGTCGGTTTCATCCAGTAAAAGTTCAATGCCTTTCCCCACCCAACATATTGTTTTTTCAGATATCGCTAAATCTTTGATCATGTCCTGATTTCTGAAAATGCCCTGTAAACCAATGACAAAAATATAATCATACTGATCAATTTGACCAGACTGATACTCCGCTTGATCTATCTCGTCTACCACAACATTAAAATGACCCAACAACTCACGGGTCGTTGTAATCGAATCCCGTAAATCTGCAAAATAGTTTCTAAAGTCATATATTAGAAGAATGCGTTTGGGCACCTCTTCAGTACTCGCTGAACTCATTTGATTGCCTAAAGTAATAGTTGTTACACATGCCAACAGCAGAAGAATAATTAAGAGACCTTTTCTTCTAAACATCAAACTCAATCTCCTTTTCAGCTTTCTTCTTATATTCGAATTCAGATTGAATATCATCAGTTAACGCTGCAAGACCGACACGAACTTCAATTTTATACTCTTGAAATTCCTTGTCTTGAAAAGAATTTATAGATGCCAGCTCTTCTTTCATTCTTTTCTTAACAATCTCTGCACCAACCATAGCTGTATCTGGCATTAGAACAGCAAAAGTTTTCTCTGAAATACGATAAATCGTATCTTCAGTCCTTGTACACTTCACAATGATGGCTGTCACTATATCAAACACTTTTGAATAGCTCCCTTTACCATAAAGAGACATCAATTCATCAAAATACTGTATTTCTATAATCGCCAAAGTCATCTCGCGTTTATGCCTTTGAATCAAAGCCATTTGCACCTTCATATTTTGATAGAATTCTCTTGAATTCCCAAGACCAGTGAGTTCATCTTTGGTCACAAGAGCTTCCTTTATCTGAGTACATTCTTTCAAAGTGAGTATATAGGCTCGAATATTCTCTCCAATAATACCAGCGACCAATCCCACCAGAGGGAAAGCCGCTATCCAAACATAGCTCATTGGTATTATGGACTCTGTACCCAACATACCTTGGTACAATATAACGCCTGCATAAAGCACGACTATCATGATGGAGAATAACAGCCCCTGAATTTGTCCAAATATCATAGCAATAATTATGGTCCCCCATAATAAAAACAGCATGAAAGAGTGACTCAATAAATACTCACCACTAAAGTCAATCAGTGCCCCAACTAAAAGTGCGGCTATTGTAAGAACTGCAATAAGAACATATGTGATATTAATATTATTTTCCATTGGCGGCCTCCTATCTAATGCATTTGAGCCGTATTACATCAAATTAAAATGCCAATAGTGCCTGCAGATTGTCATATGAAAACACTTCAAGTTCCTCCAAATATCCAAAAGCCCCATTCAACGGTGAATCAAACTCGTGAACCTGAAATTGCAGAACCTTTGACATCGCTTTTTCATACAATAACGAATCTCCTGCACTTTTTGCGATCCGGGCTATAAGAGCATAAGCTGCCGTAGATTCTATCGTCGATAGCGGTTGTCCATCCAACGAATACTTCGCATATATTGCACCTCGAGTGCTGAACTGCTCATAAATCCAATCAATAGATCTCTGATCAAGTTTTCCTGTTTCACTCAGATGCAGTAACGTTGAAAGTGAGTCCAATATATTAATCTCGGGATTCTCGTTATAAGAGTTGCGGTCGTAATCATAGCTGCGATGATACAGGGGGAATTCGTCGGAAATCATCCCTCCTTCAATAAGACGATGTCCTTTTACCAGAGTCTTTTCCCATGACTTATCATAAGTTGAAAGAATCGCCATGGTCCGAAGATCGATATAACTCAAATCGACGACCGAGGCGCAATCGTCATATTTCTGACAATAATAGTTCACAATGCTCGAATCACGCATTGCATACTGCTTTATGCCTGACGATATTTCCAGTGCCAATTCACTATACTTTTCGTCTTCCCATAATTCTTGTGCGAGGAGTAAGGATCTTATAATCCTTAAGTCGTCTATTGTAGCCGATGAACGACTTAACGCCCAATCCTTTTCATGCACCCGCCACCTGACCATATATTGCGGCATTAATAGAAAGCGTTCAAGCAAGACAAACTGTTCTTCAAATAAAGTATGATCGTTTGTTTTTATTGAATAGAGCATCATAAGTCCAATAGATTCAGACAACATTTCGTGACCCGTTGCATAGTCCTTCTTCTCTCCGGTTTCTAAATAATTTGTAAACACACCGCCACTGCTTCCCGTCATCTTTGATCGTATGAATTTAAAACAAAGCCTTTCTTCATCAGTGTTGTTTTTGCCTATCTCAACATTATTCAACCGCAACGTATCTTCAAGAGAATAGATGTGCCTAGAAAACACAACTTCATCCTTTTGATTTATAACTATAAACAGGCCCATCACGAGTAACAGAAAGCACCCGATTAATACACCAAATATTTTTCTAGAATATTGCATGATTGCCTCCTAATGCATAAATTTGCAAGTTTCTCAATTGGTATATGTATACCCCGTTTTAATAAAATATAAAATAAACCCCACATTGATGAACATTCAATGTGAGGCTTTCAAATTTCTAATTAAATTATTAGTTAAATCTATGCCTAATTCTTTTTCTTCTGTCTTTTTTCTTCATACATTTTTCGGTCAATTCGTTTAAATATGCCGTCAGAATCACATGGTTCATTCTTCTTAACAAGTTCAGCCCCTATACTGAATTTGATTTGGTATGAATGTGTGTGTGTATCATTAAAACTTTGTACATTTCTACTTATTTTTTCAATCACATCATCAAGTGATTTTTTGTCTTCAAGATCAAATACAATAACAAACTCGTCTCCAGCGTAACGGGCTACAAAATCATTTCGTCTTACAGAGGCTTTTATCAACTTAACAAATGTGACCAAAGCTTCATCTCCAGCATGATGGCCCCATGTATCATTGATATTTTTAAAGTCATCCATGTCAATCATTGCAATGGCAAAGCCTTTGCTCTTATGACTCAGTTTAATACGGTAGCTGATATATTCATCCAGTTGTCTACGAGAACGTGCTCCAGTTAAATAATCTCGATATATTTGACGCATTTCAATGGATATAAAGACTATCAACATTGATATGCTCATAGAAGTCCATATTAACGATAGTCCAAAGAAAAAAAGTTGAACGATTGCACCTATAAGAATAGGGACAATAAAAAATTGAAGACCTAATAAAGATCTTGAGTCAACGAGCTTTCGATTTCTATACGATAACACCCAGGTGTACATGACAACACCATAAAGTAATACGTAATTCAGTGAGAAACCGTAACCCCGAACATACTCGTTATGTGCATTTATATAATATATTAAACCACTTTTTAATGAGTAAAGGACAAAAATAGCGTTGAGTAATATAGGAATAGAATAGTATAGACTCCGTCTTTTAAGTCGATTTTCATCAGCAAATATATGATAGTCCACATAATATAGCCACAGGGTCGCTGATAACGGAATGATTAAATGATAGATGAAATTGAGGTAATTGTTGAGGCTGAGTTCAAGCACTCCTGCTTTCCCATCAATAAACCACAACAACGTATTAAGAAACAATAACGAAGCATTAACATACAGCATTGCGAGGAATATTTTTGTATGGAAAAGATGCTTTTCTGCATTCCTTTTGATACTTATATAGAGAATGCTTATTAACATAAAAGCAAATATATTAATATCAACTCGTAGAATATAGTCCATGGATTTCTCCTTTGTGATTAATTTTAATCAGTGTTGATTATTATATACCCTTTAGTTATTAAGCACCACCTTTTACAAGGTGTTTATTATACATCAAAGATTGGCCATGTCCACTTCTTAATATACTTATTAATAAAACAGAGACCATTATATATAATGATCTCTGTTTTATAATACAATTTTACAAATCAACACAACCAGATAGTTTATTCAATTGTCTTGTCCAAAATTTCAATGAAGCTTGCATAACCGGTCCAATTAATGGCACTGAAACAAATGTACCCAGAGCAACAGGTCCGCCAATTATCCACCCAGTTGTTAAAGCCGTTATCTCAAGCAGTGTTCTAGATAGTCTTACAGAAATCGAAAACCTTTTGGCTATGAATAAAGTCATGCCATCTCTCGGACCTGCTCCAATCTTTGATGCCACATACATTCCTGAGCCAATACCCATAAGTACAATACCTGCGATTAGCAATATAACTCTTGGTATCATGCCAGCAAACGAAGGTATTAGGTTTGAATCTAAAATAGTATTTAGAAAAAATCCAACCATCAATAGATTTAATACAGTCCCCATAGAAGGCCTTTTTTTTTCAAAAAAAGATGTCATGAGAACCATAACAACCCCTACTATTTGAACGCATCTTCCTACAGATAATTTGGTTAAATTTGATAGTCCAATATGTAGAACATCCCATGTTGCTACACCCACTCTTCCATTCATCACAGTTGCAGCACCTAAAGCTAAAATAAACACCCCTATTACAAATACTATGACTCTAGTCAAATAAAAAAAGTTCATTCCCACTCGATCATCTATTAGTTCATAATTCATTTTTTCCATTACAGCTTATCCTCTTTCTAAGTTTTTCATCATCTTATCCAGTGTGCTATTAAAATTATCTAATTCTTCTTCAGTAATGCCTTTTAGAGCATCAAGCTCTACACTATCCGTCATTTCATTCAACTTCGGAAACATATCATAAGCTTTTTCAGTTAATTTTATATGCTTTTCACGTCGATCCTTTCCTTCTTCACGTATGACCCATCCCATTTGTTCCAACCTAGTTAATGTCCTAGTAATTGTTGGCGCCTCTACACAGAGATACTTGCTTAATTCAACTTGTGTACACTCCTTTTTTTCATATAAATATACAATAATTCCACATTGCGAAGTATATAAGCCAAGGGGAGAAATTTTCTCATTTCCTTTTTTATTAAAGTATCGAGCCAATTGGTTCACTCTATGACCATATGAATTTATTTTCATTTCATCCTCCAATTTATTTAGCACCCTAATAGTTACCTAGGTAATCTTAACATTGATTTTAACAGTAATCAACTTTATTCTGTTCAAAAATCGCATTAAAATATAAAAGACTAGAACGGATTTTTCCATTCTAGTCTCTTTATGTTTGCTACATCATTATCTAAATTACTTATTTTTCAAAAGTCCCTTTTACAATCACGTCTTTATCCTTTACCATAACTTTTCCATTTGCAATAAGCGTATCCACCTCAAAATTAGCTTTATCAATGATTAAGATATCTGCATCTTTCCCTGTTTCTATCATCCCTTTATTGGCAAGCTTTAGTATTCTTGCAGGATTTGATGTAACGACTTTAAGAGCAGTATCGATACTTACACCCTCAACCAATACTGAATCTCGTAGTTCTGTAAATAATGAATAGACTTCTCCTATTCCAAGGCCAATACATTCTCTTTTGTCATTGAACATAGGCATGCTGCCTTGCCCATCTGAAGAGAATGTAATTGATTCTATATGTACACCTGAGTCCAGTGCATACTTGAGTCCAGCGCTGGCTGTATACTCTCCAGGTTCGAGAAAATTTGGATCTGCACTTGTTGTTAAATCAATATATCCGCCTGATTTTGCATATTCAATACCTGCATCCATCAAACTGCCATTTCGATTTATATGCGTAGGAAGAAACTGTGTTTTTGGTATTTCAGTATCTCGAGTTATTTCTTCAAGATATGATAACTCTCGTCCCCCATCTCCCATGTGAATATTTATGATTCCAGCTTTACTTGATAATATTCCACCCACTCTGGTTTCAGACGCAAGTTTAGCAATATCTTCAACTGATGGTTGAGATGATCTATGGTCTGAAAGTGCAATTTCTCCTGTTCCAATGACTTTGTCGATCAGCATTATATCTTCCATAATAGATTCTGTAATCGTTGTTGTAGGTACTTTATAGGAACCTGTATAAATATAAGTCGATATGCCTTCTTCTTCAAGTCCCCTTGCCTTTGCAAGTAGACTTGTCACTTGTCTTGTGATTCCATCTGTACCAAGGCAACCAACAACAGTGGTCACACCCGATTTTGTAATTTGAGATAGATTTATTTCAGGTGTACGCGTTTTAAAACCACCTTCTCCGCCTCCACCGATTATATGAACATGAGAATCGACGAGCCCTGGAACCACAAGTTTCTCTGAAGCATCAATGACCGTGACTTCTCCTAAATTTGTGGGTACACTTATGTTTTCATCTATGAGTGAAATTTTACCCGCTAAAACCAAAACATCTTTGGTTCCTAAATACTCAGGCGAGTATACCTCTCCGTTCTTGATTATAGTTATCATTTCTTGCTCCTCTCAAATAAAAATATTTACGCTCAATAATATATAATGCAATATCTGTACCAATTTTCATTTCCTTAAGATTATTGTAAATCTAAGGGCGGGGTTGTATGATGCTAATAATGAATAAACGAAGGAAGGTGGTTATTATGAAAAAAAGCATTACTTTAGTGACGGGATCAAATGAAACAAAAATAGATCTTCTATCTCAGTTGAAAGAATATATTCCGAAAGACATCACCATCAATTCCATATCGACTGAATCTGATTCCTTTGACACCATATCTGACGACTTGGTTATTCTTTCGAGCGGTGCTGTAAAAGATGAATTGATTGACCTTAATAAAATAGATTTGAATGGGAATATTGTCGTTGCACACCGTACTGTGAGTTACGACAAAATTGATAAAGTGGTACTGCTGCCAAAAAATACAGATGTGCTGTTGGTCAATGACGCAAAGGAGAGCACTTTTGAAGCCATTGAAACATTAACGTCTATTGGCCTTGATCACATTAACTTTCTCCCATATTACCCTGGCGTTAAGGACGATTTCACACATATTAAAATAGCCATTACACCTGGAGAAACTGAAAAAGTACCATCTTATATTGAAGAGATTATTGATATAGGTTCCAGAATCATAGATTTTCCAACGATTGCCGAGATTCTAAGTCAACTTGATATACTTACTGAAACGGCAGGCAAATTTTCTCAAAAATATCTTATGAAAATCATAAATATGTCAAAAAATCTGGCCGCATCAGCTCATGAAATTAAAAATCTAAATGAGGATTTGAGTATTGTTTTGGACAGGTGGAATGATGGTATTCTCGTGTTTGACAGAGAAAACCAAATTATTGTTTTTAATGAGAATTTACGTAAACTTCTGAACGTAACCAGAATCACACTCCTAAAAAAGAACCTGAGTAAAGTCATTACCAATGCTTCTTTAAATGCTTTTCTGTCAAGTGATACAAAAACCGATGAGCAAGTTATATCAATAGATGGTGTTGATATTTTAGTGAACAAACGTTTCCTATCTAGTAATGAAACCACCGTTGTAGGTTTTAAAAACCTCAAAGCAACGATCGATGAAAGTGATCGACTTAAAAGGGAATTGATTAAAAAAGGTCACTTTGCCAAATACGCTTTTGATGACCTCATAGGGAATAGTGAAGCCTCTCAAAGTTTAAAAGCTATCTCTCAAAAAATAGCGAAGAGTGAGCTCACCGTTCTGATTGAAGGTGAAAGTGGAACGGGAAAAGAGATGTTGGCCAGTGCCATTCATAATGGTTCAAACCGAAAAAACGGACCTTTTTTAGCTGTTAACTTTAGTGCTTTTCCAGACGAACTCATAGAAAGTGAAATATTCGGTTATGAGGAAGGTTCTTTTACAGGTGCAAAAAAAGGCGGGAAAATTGGCCTCTTTGAGCAAGCAAATGAAGGCACAATATTCCTAGATGAAATCGGCGATATTTCTCTGAAAATGCAAGCCAAGCTCCTTCGTGTTCTGCAAGAAAAGGAAATCATGAGAATTGGCGGCGCCCACATAAAATCTATAGACGTTCGGATTATTGCTGCTACGAATAAGAATCTTGAACAAATGGTCTCAGAAAATAAGTTTAGGGAAGATTTATACTATCGACTTAAATTGGGATACATAAACACCATCCCCCTAAGAAACAGAAAAGAAGATATTAAAGGTCTGATTCTTCATATTTTGAAAGTTGAAACCGATGAGGATATCTCAGTCTCAGAAGACGTCTTCAACATACTGATTCAGTACGACTGGTTGGGTAATGTTCGCGAACTTAAAAACACGGTCTTATATATGCTGGCAGTTAAAACTGGACCGACTCTGACTATTAACGATCTGCCGAATAGATCATTTTTCAAAAAGACTGCGGTTAATGAATTGAAATCCAGTCTACCTACAGAATCAACCCTCTCACTCAGTGATGAATTGATGTTTATATTGGTTCAAGTGTCTAGAATGAACTCTGAAAATGTTCTAGTCGGACATGAAAACTTAAGTACTTTAACCAAAGGGACTAAACATGAACTGACCAAGTATCAAATGCGAAACAGACTTGAGAAGCTTGAGAAACTTGGTTTAATTGATAGAAAAAAAGGAAAATACGGAACTAAAATAAATGAATACGGAAAAAGCCTAATTGTCGATTTCAAATGACCCTTCAAGTTTTAATCGTGCCCCTTTACATCTTTAATAGTCGCTTTTAAAGCACCATTAAAGCACCATTACGCTTTTTTATTTCTTCTTATAGCCTTTTTTATTGGTATATTGCCATTATTTCAATGGATTTTAGTTGGCATAATAATTGCTTTATAACAGACTGTAGGAAAATTTGAGAAAATAAATGGAGGGGTCACATGTCAACAAACAATGCGTTAAAAGAAAAAAGAAACGAAGAGCCGCAACCGAAGGCTAACAAAAAATGGCAGATGCCGGATACTTACGTCATCATCTTTTGTGTGGTGCTATTTGCAGCTTTGCTAACGTACCTTATTCCGGTTGGACAATTTGATACTGAAGATGTGTCTTACATGTACAACGGAACCGAGAAGACAAGAACTGTTCCAATTCCTGAGAGTTTTGAAATTTTAACAGATGAACACGGCGTCGAAATCAAGAATGGTATCAAAATTTTTGAGCCATTTGGTGGCGTTGGTATTACAAACTATGCTTTTGAAGGTTTGGTAAGTGGCAGCAAGTGGGGATCTGCTGTTGGTGTCGTTGCTTTTATTCTTGTAATTGGTGGTGCTTTTGGTATTGTACTTAAAACGGGTGCAGTAGAAGCTGGTATCATGTCCATGATCAGAAAAACCAAAGGTGCAGAAAGTGCTATTATTCCAATTTTATTCGTACTCTTCTCTTTAGGCGGCGCAATCTTTGGTATGGGTGAAGAAGCCATTCCTTTTGCAATGATACTCGTCCCGATCCTAATCGCTATGGGATATGACAGTATCACCGGCATAATGGTTGTTTATACTGCAACTCAAATTGGTTTTGCAACATCTTGGATGAATCCATTTGGCGTTGCAATTGCACAAGGGGTTTCTGGCATTCCTGTAATGTCTGGTTCTGGTTATAGAATGGCTCTATGGTTGTTCTTCACTGTTCTTGGTATTGCATTCACTTGGAGCTATGCTAGAAAAGTTAAAAACAATCCAACATCGTCACTTGCTTATGAATCAGATGAATACTTCAGAAATGACTTTAGTTCCGCTGACAGCATGAGTAAGATCGAATTCAAAACAGGTCACAAGCTGATTCTTTTAACAATTTTGGCAGGTCTGGTTTGGGTCATATACGGCGTTGTTAAATTTGAATACTATCTTCCTGAAATCGCCACTCAATTCTTCATCATGGGTATCGTATCAGGTATTATCGGTGTTATCTTCAAACTAAACCAAATGAATATTAATACTATCGCTGAATCATTTAGAGATGGCGCAAAAGATTTACTAGGGGCCGCGCTTGTTGTAGGTATGGCAAAAGGCATCGTGCTTGTTCTTGGTGGTTCTGATCCTACAGCTCCAACGATTTTAAACACAATTCTAAACAGTGTGGGTGGCGCCATTGGCACTCTTCCAACTGTTGTTTCAGCTTGGTTTATGTATGTATTCCAATCCGTATTTAATTTCTTTGTGGTGTCAGGTTCAGGCCAAGCTGCTATGACTATGCCTCTAATGGCTCCTCTTGCAGATATCGTAGGCGTTACGCGTCAAGTTGCTGTACTTGCATTCCAATTGGGTGATGGTTTTACAAACCTGATCGTTCCCACTTCAGGATGTTTAATGGGTATGCTGGCCGTTGCAAGACTGGACTGGAGCAAATGGGCTAAATTCCAAATTAAATTCCAAATGGTTCTATTCACACTGGCATCAATCGCAGTTGTGGTTGCTGTTATGATTGGGTACAACTAAACTTATTTCTTCAAAATTAATCTTTAAAATGTATCTTCAACACATATAAATCTGAATACCAAAAGACCAATATCATTAATAGATATTGGTCTTTTTTCGATTTACTTTCCACTGGCCATACTCAGAAAGTTAGTCAAAGTCTTAATTGAAAATATGTGTCACAAAATGATGAACTAAATCATCCCGAATATCGGTTGGAAAGGATGATGCTTTAATATAATTTATAACGTTCTCCATTGTGAGTTCAGTATTTACAAGTCCGCGGTTTAATGCCTCAAAAGCTTCTGCATCAAGAGCATCTGTATATAACAGTATACTTTCAATTTTTCCATCATTAATTTGAATGGATGTTGACAGAAGTCCCCATGAGAACTTTTCTTCAAATTTTGTACCAAATGCTGGACTCTCTCCATAATTCCATTGATGGTTCATGTATTTATCTAAGTGAGTCTCTATACATTGGTTCTCTACTGAATGCATTGATCTCAACGATACTTTTATATCGTCTTTACTTGAAAGTGTCTCAATGATTGAGGCCACAACAGCGCCTACAGATAATTTCTGATTCAATGTTTTGAGATTGATAACTCTTGACTTAACAGAGTCAAATCCTTTGGTTTCAAGCTTTTTATGAGAAACCGTCAGGTAGTTTGATATCCTCTCCATATCCGTATCAATGAGCAAGGTTCCATGGTGCAGATGTCGATTTTCCTCGTGAATGAATGCGTTTCCTGAAAACTTTCGACCATCCGTGAGCAAATCATTTCTCCCATTAAACTCACCATCAATATTTAAAGTTTTAAGAGCTGTTAGGACGATGTCAAAATTACTTTCTATATCAAAAACATCCGTTTGAGCTATGAATGCAAAATTTAAATTGCCCATATCATGATAAACCGCTCCACCACCCGATAACCGCCTTACTAAAATGACGTTGTCTCTTTCAATATTTGAAATGCTACACTCTTGAAAAGGATTTTGGTTTCTTCCTATAACAATGGCATTTTCACTTTGCCAAAAGAACACAATACATTCATTTTCCTGAACAGAGTTCAAAAGACACTCTTCATAAGCGAGATTTACTCTTGGATCAGTGTGGTTCGACTGAAACACTTTATAATGAACTTTACCCATTATGAAGCCCTCGATCATCCAGACCTAGAATGGCCTCATGCATAGATTCTGCAATTGTTGGATGTGCATAAATGACATGCATAGCATTTTCTTTTGATACTTTCTGGTGGATAAGATTCGTGAAAGTGGCAATCATATCTGTACCATGTGCCCCAACAATGGATGCACCCACAAGGTGATTTTTTTCCAGATCGTAAATGAGCTTTACAAAGCCTTCCGTTTCACCCATTGCAATAGCTTTACCATTGGCTTGGAATGGGAATTTGCTGACTTTAATTTGAAGATTTTTTTCTACAGCATCCTTTTCGGTTAGTCCCACATGACCAACCTCTGGTGATGTAAATATTGCACTTGGTACAACATCATAATGCATTTTAGAGTCTAGGCCTGTGATGACTTCTGAAGCGACCATCCCTTGATGAGATGCAACGTGTGCCAATTGGAGGATATTTGTCACATCACCAATTGCATAGATATTATCCGCAGAAGTCTTCATCTGTTCATCAACAGCGATACCATTGTCTCTTGAATTCAGTTCAACACCTAAAATGGATAGATCTAATGAATCCACACGGGCTTTTCTACCTACCGCCATCATGACCTTCTCACTGCTGATATAATGCGCTTTGTCATCAATCATATAAGTTGTGATCATCTGCTTGTTTTCTGTCTCATGAATACTGGCAGCACAAGCACCTGAATGAATCTTAATACCTTTGCTTTCCGCAGAATTTTTTATAACATCAACAACATCTTGATCAAGCAGTGCCAGTATTTCTGGCATATATTCAATAACATGAACTTCTGATCCGAGCGCATTGAAAATAAACGCGAATTCCATGCCAATAACGCCACCACCAATTATTGTGATAGACGCGGGAATACTCGTAATGGACAATGCATCTTTGCTTGTCATAATAGAAGGTAAATCGTGACCCTCTATTTTTATAAAGCTTGGTTCAGATCCAGTCGCTATGATTAAGTTCTCAAATGAAATTGTAGCGTCTATTTTTTTGTTTTTTACGATGAGATGTGCCTCATCTTTAACATGTGCAGTACCTCTAATCACCTCTACACCATTCTCTTGCATTAGGTGCTCGATACCTCCAACGAGTGTATCTACAACCGTTTGTTTGCGGTCAATTATATTTGAGATGTTAATTCTATAATCAGAAACTTCAAAACCGTATTCCGAAGCATTTTTTATATGGTCTAAAACTTTTGTGCTATGAGCCAAGGCTTTGGTTGGTATACAGCCGTAGTTCAAACAAGTCCCGCCTAATTTATCCTCTTCAACAAGGACTACTTTTTTACCCAGTTGTGCGCTTCTAATTGCTGCAACATATCCTCCGGGTCCACCACCAATTATTAAAACTTCAGCATCGAGTGATATTTTCTCAGGTGTAGAGAAACCGAAGCTATAAGCTTTTGTCTTCTTTTCTTCACCTTTTTCACCATCAACAATACCAATGGACTGCCCTTTTTTAACTTCATCACCACAACAGACATCAAGTGATTTTAATATGCCGTTATACTCTGACTTATACTTAAGACTTCCTTTGCCAGACTCAATGGAAAATAGTACATCTCCAACCGAGACACTATCTCCACTTTTCACAGCTATTTTACCGATCTTGCCAGATGCGTCATGGCCATTCAATTTATTGATTTTCAATGTATATTCCATAGAACCTACTCCTTTTGAGAAAGAATTGACGAGAGAAATGAATTCTCTCGTCAGTTTACTTATCCTAGATTAGTTAAAGTCGTTTTCAAACTCTTCAATACACGCATTTAATAAAGTTACTGTGTAGGCCATTGCAGGTCCACCGCCAAATGCAACCGAAACCATAGCAGCTTCTAAGACTTCTTCTTTAGTAGCGCCTGATTCAAAAGCTTTGTATGAGTGGTACACAATACAGTATTCGCATCTGTTGTAACAACCCACTGCCACGCTGATTAATTCCTTTGTTTTTAAGTCTATTGCCTTTGGTTCGTATGAAGCGCCTAGAAGTCCCATAAACGATTCTACATTTTCAGGATTAGTCGCTGCCAGACCCTCTAGACCACCAACAAAACCATTTAACATTTCTCTAACATTGTAAGCCATTTTTAAATCCTCCTAAAATATTAGTTGCATACACTATGTTAAGCATAGCAAACAAATTGTTAATTAGCAAACAATGTTTTTCAAAAAATAAAAAAGAATAGGTCTTCACCTATTCCTGAATGTTTTGGAGCATTCTTTTTAAGACTGATTCGAATGTCTCAAGATCTTCCTCTGATATATTCTTTACCAACTGGTTGTTAAACTCAACACCCAGAGGTAATACTTTTTCAAATCTCTTTGAGCCATCATCCGTCAATTTTAATGTTATCACACGACGGTCGGATGTACTTCGCAGACGTTCTACCATACCGTCTCGTTCAAGTCGATCAATTAATCGCCCGACACTTGAATCTTTAACACACATCCTATTGGCAAGTTCTCGTTGTGAGATATTTTCATTTTGATGAATATAATAAAGAGCAATCCACTGAATTCTGGTAATGCCACTACTGTCTAGCTTTCGACCGAAAGCTTCTGAGAACTGTTTCATATAACTCTCAGTTACGTAACTGGTTCAACGATTTAAATTAAAACTCATGGCACTCACACCCTTTCAGATATTACTATTGGTTATTTCCAAAGGCCGAATCATTGCACAATAAATTGTCTCACTCAGCAATTGGAATGGTTCTGAGATAGTCTTTTATGAGTATATGCCATATTGGTTTAAACATCAAGTTGAGGAAGTGAGTCACATTTTTCTTATCATACATATCATTTCAAAGAAAAGTGTTTCTTAATTTCTCCAAAAGCAGGTTTTTTGCTATTTAGATTAGACTTGAACTTCAATACACCACGGTTTTCTAATTTTTCAAAGTTTATGACATTTCCATATTCCTTCTTCATGACGTACATACGCTCGTCAGAGAGAACCATAACATCAGTCTTGCTTGCTATGGACTCTTGAATATCTGCAAGACCGAAACTAATACTGATATCGAAATCATATTCTAATGAATGATACATTGGTTCTTGAGCAACACGATTGATGAACATAGAAGCTTGGTTCACGTCAGCGCCAGTCAAAAGCACAATAAACTCATCTCCGCCTTTTCTATACAAATAGTCACTTCGCCTACAAAGCTTATTTAAAATAGAGACAGTCTCTTTCAACACAGAGTCTCCCACATGGTGCCCATAAGTATCATTAATCCACTTGAACCCATTAATATCAATATTCATGATCGTAAACGGCAATTGATCTCTTTCATAACGACTATATGCAATATCAAGATCATCTGACAAAGCTCGAGAGTTTCTTGCCCCTGTGAGCGGATCATAAAATGAAAATGATTCCAGCGTCTCCACTCTATCATCAATCATTTGACGATACTTCAAAACAGAATAACCAAGCATTGAAGTAACAACCACACACCCAATGGTCTTCCCTAACTTATAAGTTTCATCTATATGGTCATATTGTCTAAAATTCATATCATAATTTAACATGAATAACATGATTAAAACCTTTGGAATTAAAAATCTAAGTCGATCTTTTTTCTCTAAGAGCAAGATATCATTAACAAGAACCACAATCGCGTAAATAATGACAATCGGATGCTTATAGGACAGCGCCCACCATGAGCCTATAAATAGATATGCAAAATAATACAGCAATGCAGGTTTTGTATATGCTGGTTTGTTATTAGATCTTGATAGAAAAAATACTATACTCAAGGATATAACGATGTTCACCGTTTGCGCCATGAATCCAACAAGATCCATCTCTCTGATAAGAAAATAGATGATGCTGATAATTGAACCGAATACTCCCGCTAGGAGTGTTATAGATAAGATTGTTGCGTTGCATTCATTTTGAGATCGAATTATTTTATTTTTCATGGAATCACCGCCATTTAAAAGTATAATGCTTTAAACATCACCCATTTTTGAGTATCAATACCTAAGCAAATAGGTCCTATGTACTATTATATCCCGAATAAATTCAATTAATCACGTTTTACGTATTTATTTTTTTTTATGTATATTTATTTACCGATTAAGATCTTTAATTCACGAAAAAACGCTAATTAAGTTCAAGATTTCTTCTAATTTTTTCTCATTTTACCATTTGTTCTTCTCTATGTATCAGTGATAAACTATCCATAGAAACCACAAAACATAAATAAGTGACCAAAGGAGTTTAGAATGCCAGAAGAAAAATATATATTAAAAGATGTCTTATTCAATAAACAAACTGTAAGTGTCCTTGTAAATGCTCTGGCCAATGTTTATCCCACTCTTGAACCCAATGACTTCCTTACAGACGCTTTGAAAGCCTTTCCTGATTTAGAACTAAAAGAACGTATGAGTTATCTGAGAGTCCTCATAGAAAAATATATTTCTGAGGATTATATCAATACCTTACAGATACTTCTACGCTCACTGAATTACGTAGAAGACAGTCATGAATCTTTTGTATTTGGAGCCTATCAGGATTACATTATGATCAATGGATGCACAGAAGAGTATTTAAATATATCACTCGATTACATGGGGAAATTCACCCAATATTTCTCTGCTGAGTTTGCTATAAGACCTTTTATAACTCATTATCCTGAAGCGACTTACCAAGCATTAGAAGTGTGGGCAAAAAGTGATAATGTTCATAAAAGGCGACTTGTTAGTGAAGGCATCAGACCTAAACTTCCTTGGGGGAAATCCATCGATTTTGATTATAAAAAAGCCTCTGAATTGCTTGAATACCTCTATCATGATTCCGAGAGATATGTCACACGTTCCGTTGCAAATCACTTAAATGATATATCCAAAATTGATCCTGATTTTGTATTAGAAATATTAAAAAGATGGGCGTCTACAAATAAACAAAACGAGAGCGAAATGCAATACATCATTAATCATTCACTGAGAACATCTATAAAAAAATCACATAGAGGCACTCTTGAGTTTTTAGGGTATCCCACCAATCCAAATATCAGTATCAATGGACTTTCTATCCAGAAAACCAATCTAAAGCTTGGTGAATCTTTAATCTTTAACTTTGAAATTATCGCCCATGAAAAAGTATCTTTAATGATTGATTATAATATCAACTATCCAATGGCGAGGGAGAAAAGGTCTGATAAGGTATTTAAGATTAAGAAGATCAGCCTTGATCAGGGTGAATCTTTAACTATAGAGAAAAAACACCTCTTTAAGAGCATGACCACTAAAAAACTATACTCTGGAGAGTACACTTTAAATCTTCAAATAAACGGCCACTCTTATGAGAAATTGGTTTTCAACTTAACAGTCTAGAAAGGATGATTTAAATGTCCAAGTTATTCATTAGAAATGCAGTACCTACTGATTTAAATGCAATTGCAACTATAGAATCTATTTGTTTCCCTGAGGCGGAAGCAGCACCAAAATCAGCCATCAATGATCGTTTATCGGTCTATTCAAAGGGCTTCTTTGTCGCAGAGCTTGATGGGAAAATTATTGGTTTTATCAACGGTGGGGCAACTGACGCTTCAAACATAGAAGACGAATTTTTTGAATCGATGGATTTACATCATGACGACGGTAAAAATCTCGTTATTTTCGGTCTTGATGTGCTTCCTGATCATCAAGGACAAGGCTACGCGAAAGAACTCATGAACCACTTTATAAAATTTGCTCAAAAGGACAATAAAAAGGCTGTCCTCTTAACATGCAAAGATCACTTGATTCATTACTATGAGCGATTTGGATACATAAACCTTGGCGTTTCTGAATCCGTACACGGTGGCGCAAAGTGGTATGATATGCAACTTAATATTTAAGAATATACTCAATCAACAAAACTCATAACAATTAAACACCTCTCATAAATTTGAATATATTTTAAATAAACAGTTGATGTTTTGGCGAATTTCTATATCATGTATATAACGGTTTGATTATTACGAATATTTCATATTTTTATATAGGAGGCAGTATGTCAACATTACATTTTAACTCTACGAGATCAGGTAACGAAAAACTGAGCTTTGCTCAGGCAGTTGTAAAAGGCATAGCATCAGATGGCGGCTTGTTTGTGCCTTCTGAGATACCAGAAATGAATTTTATGGATCCTAAACTAGGAGACCTGTCATATCAAGACTTGGCAAAAAAAGTTCTAGGACTATTCGCAACTGATTTTACACAGCAAGAAATTGAGGCGTGTATCCACTCGGCTTATGACGAGAAATTCAGAGATTCACGCATAGCGCCGATTCATACTTGTGGAAATGCCAGCTTCATTGAGCTTTACCATGGAAAAACACTGGCTTTTAAAGACATGGCCCTATCTATTCTTCCGCATTTCATGAAAACGAGTGCTGCAAAGCTTGGTACAAAAGAAGACATCGTGATCCTCGCTGCAACTTCTGGCGACACTGGAAAAGCAGCTCTTGAAGGCTTTGCAGATGTTGATGGGGTGAAAATTGTCGTATTCTACCCTACCGATGGTGTTAGTGATGTTCAAAAGAGACAAATGATCACTCAAGAAGGCGAAAATGTACATGTTTTTGGCATCAATGGAAACTTTGATGATGCACAAAACGGTGTTAAAACTATTTTCACCGATGAAGATTATAAAGCAGAACTGAAGAAACAAGGCTATATACTCTCTTCAGCGAATTCCATCAATATCGGACGACTTGTACCACAAATTGTTTACTATATTTATTCTTACTTCAACTTGGTCAAAGAAGAAAAAATTACACTTGGCGATTCAATTAATGTGGTTGTTCCAACAGGTAATTTCGGAAATATTTTGGCTGCTTATTACGCAAAAGAAATGGGACTTCCCATCAAGAACTTCATTTGCGCATCAAACACAAATCATGTATTAACTGATTTCTTTATTACAGGTAAATACGATTTGAACCGCAGCTTCATTCCTACAGTATCTCCATCAATGGATATTCTGATTTCAAGCAACTTAGAACGTTTCTTGTACGCAATCAGCGGTGGTGATGACACCACAATCTCGAACCTTATGAATGACCTCAAAACAAAAGGGCACTACGAAATTTCAGCACAAATGAAAGAAAATATGAAAAATTTCTACGGTGGATTTGCAGATGATGATATGACAATTGAAGCCATCGACAAACTCAACCAAACATTCAACTATGCAGTCGACACACATACTGCTGTTGCATATAAGGTCTATGAGGACTATGTCGAAAATACTGGGGATCAAACCCATACACTTATTGCTTCAACTGCCAGTCCATTTAAGTTCCCAAGAAGTGTACTTGAAGGTCTTGGCGAAAAAGTGGATGGCCTAAATGATTTCGAACTGGTTGAGTTGCTATCTCAGAAAACCAATGTTGAGATTCCTGAACCCATTAAAAATCTTGATCAAAGACCAATTCTACACAGCGGAATTTGTGACAAAACTGAACTGAATAAAGTTATTGTTGATGCACTGAAATAGAATTAGAAAGCGGTTGAGACTCAAAATTTTAGAGTCTCAACCGCTTTTTTTATTTAGTGAAATGCCACAACATTGTTATAGATGATATTTATGTTGTTTTGAACTTCAAAATCAAATCATGAAGACTATCCACTGAATCACGCAAGTGTTCCGTTTGACCCGCAATTTCTTCCATAGCTGCGAGTTGCTCCTCTGTGGACGCAGACACTTGCTGTGATGCTGCAGATGTTTGTTCAGTTACACTAGATACATTATTCATCACATCAAGAAGAGAATGTGAGTCTTTTGCAATATCATTGTTCTGAGACTTAATACTATCAATACTCTTAAGAAGCTCATCAATACTCGAGAAAATACTATTGAACGTTTCTTCTGTTTCACGAATAGCCTCAAACTCTTCTGCATCAATCTTTCTGTTGTTATCAACCGTTAATACTGCTGTTCCAGATTGTTTTTGCATATTATCAATGAGCTCACGAATGTCATCACTTGCCAAAGAAGATTGCTCAGCCAATTTTCTAATTTCATCAGCAACAACTGCAAATCCTCTCCCTGCTTCACCAGCTCTAGCAGATTCTATAGAGGCGTTTAATGCAAGTAAATTGGTCTGATCTGCAATTGATGAAATGGTATCTGTAATTTCTCCAATTTTCTTTGACTGATCATCCACACTCGAAATAATATTTGATAATTCTTCTGATGACTTTTCCTTTTCTGTTGCTTTCGCCATCAGTTTTTTCATGTTCACATAACCTTTTTCACTGTCTTCTCTTACACTTCCAGAGAACTCTCCCATTGAGTTTGAGAGCTCATTTACGTGAGTTATTTTTGTACTCACAGATGTTGTTTTATCAAGTCCATCTTGAACATCCATTGATTGGGAGGTTGTGCCTTTTGCAACATCTTGAATAGAATGTGCAATTTCTTCTGTCGCAAGCGAAACTTCTCCAATAACTTTTGTTAGATTATCTGTATCACTTTTAACATCTTGAGAGGTGTTGTTTATCTCACTCACTATTTCTTTCAGATTAACAATAGTCTTATTAAGGTTATCACCCATTTGACCGATTTCATCTTCTCTGCTAATACTCACATTTTCTGTTAAATCTCCAACAGCAACTTTAGAAAGTACATAATTCACAAGGTTAATATCCTTAGTGATTCTGCTCGCAATATAAGTTGCAATGACAACGCCCAATAAAACCGCAACCACCATAATAACAATACTATTGATAATCATTGGTCTTGTATCAATTAGCACTTCATTAGACTCAAATGGCACAGCAATTTTCCAACCACTGATTGGTTCTGTCGTGAAGTATAAATACTTTTGTTGTCCGTCAAAATCATAGTGAGCATACCCGCTTTGTCCTGACTCCATGGTTGCCCAGAACGGTTGTTCAGCGAAGCTCGTTCCAAGCTGTTCTTCGTCCGGATGTGCAATGACATTCCCTATTGAATCCGTAATGAAGATATACCCCGTATTCCCAATCACTCTATCACGATACGAACCAGCAATAGTGCTTAGTGAAATATCCGCAGAAACAACGCCAATGAACTTGCCATTGTTATCTTGAACCTGTTTTGCACAAGTTACGATTGGCAGACCTGTGAATGCATCAATGTAAGTGTCGGTCCATACGGATTCTGTAGACGTCTGTGCTAAAGCATACCACCCTCTTTGTACAGGATCATAGTCCTCTGGTGCCTTAAAGTGTGGGTAAGTAAAAAATCCTTTTGTTGCATTATATGCAGCTTCCTTATATGCATATTCGCCGTCTTCGCTTTTTGCTGTTCCATGATATTCCTTTAGTCTTCCTTCAAGATCAAATTCAGAGAATAAAGTTTTATCCTCATATCCAATATAGATATAGTCTACTTCTGAGTATGATTTCTCAAAGCTTTCAAATAACCTCATCATCCAAGGCATAGAACTTTCGTAAAATGGAGAACCTGTTACATTGGAATCTTCGCTCATCATATCAAGCACTCTCGAATAAGACTCCATATAGTTTGTGATTGTTGCTGTGACCTCATGTGCTAAAGTCTCCGATGTCTCGTTTCTGATATCCCCCATTTTTTGAGATGAGAGCATAATTACACTAACACCAATGATCACTGATGCAATTAGAATGGACAATCCAAAATATAACGCCAACTTAAACTTAAAACTCTTCCTCATAAAGTTCCCTCCTCCTATTTAATTAATAATACCCATTTAAGAGAATTAACAACTTTCAAAATACATATCCCAATAGTATTATCGTAGTAATCTCTAATTTATCATTTCTGTATAAAAAAAGAGTTTGAGATACGACCGTGAACTCAGACCGTATCTCAAACTCTTTAAACTTCTAAAAAGCATACTATTTCTAAAAATGCGTATACTCAATTATTTTTATTTCATCTCCAACTTTTCTAATCACGGCCTCTTTCATTTGATCAAAATGAGGGCAGGGAACTCCAATTGGTGTTCCTTTTGAAATACAAGATGCAAAAACGATGGTATCTACGCCTCTTTTAATCATTTCAACAGCTCTAGGAACGGCCTTTTTTCCAGGACAACCACCACAACTGTTAACACCTAGTACTTTTACCTCTTCCTCAAATTTATCAAACTCAAACATTTTGTAATCCATAACCGTAAAACATGTTGAACCTGGGCACATATCTTCGGTTTGTTTACATCTAATTAATCCCACTTTCATAACGACAACCCTCTTCCTATTTATATTCTGATTTCATAATTATCGATTACAAATTCATATCACTCATTTGGTTAAACTCTTAACAAAACTTATTGTATAAGATAATAAAGCGTTCTGATGTTCGTATTTACTAATGCTGACTCTTTATATTTTATGCCCGATCAATTACCTAGGTCATAATTATAGATTTCGACACTCATACAAAAAAAATTGCCGCCCGGCTGCCACCCAAATCAAATTAGGATGGTAACCAAGCGGCAATTGAACATTCAAATCAATCTTATGCTTTTTTCTTCAATTTTGAATATACAGGCAACCCTGTCAACGTAATCAAAAGGCCAAAGATAGCCGTTGTGGTATCAGAAATCACTGTGCTTACAATGATATAAACACCTCCGGCTATACCGATAAGCGGAACAATCGGATAAAGCGGAACTCTATAACTTCTTGGCATATCTTTCAACTTTGTTCTTAAAATGAAAATCCCACCCACTGTTATGATAAAGAAAAACCATACCATAAACATAGCCAGATTTGTGAGAAGATCAAAAGATCCAGACAACACATAGATGCAAGCCAATAAACCTTCAAATATCAGAGCATTTACTGGCGTTCCGCCATTGTCACTCAACTTGCTGATTTTATTTGCATACGGGAACAATCCATCACAACCCATCGCATAAGGAATGCGCACACCCGTCATAAGGTATCCATTCAGTGCTCCAAAAATTGAAATCATAATTCCAGCAGCAATCAAAGCTCCACCTGATGGTCCAAATAAACTAATGGCTACATCTGAAGCAGGCGTTTGTGATTGAACAACAATATCCATTGGAATAACATTGATAATCGCTGTATTTATCAAAATATAAATAGCAATAATAAGTGATAAACCTACAACGATTGCCTTAGGCAGGTCTTTTCCAGGATGTTTAAGCTCACCTGCAATATTGGTTACACCAACCCAGCCATCATATGCCCATAGCGTTGCAAGTATTGCTGCACCAAATCCTGCATAACCAGTTGAGCTTTTTGCCACAGTCGTTACGGCTCTGACACCTCCTGCAGATCCACTCATTAATCCGAAAACGATAATAATGAATATCGGAATAAGCTTTCCAACAGTCGCAAACATTTGCACCTTACTGCCCAGCTTGGTTGAAATAATATTAATTGTAATCAAGAACAAAATCAAACCCATGGCAAGAATCCTTTGGTTTGCCACTGATAGTGGCACAAAAAAAGTGGCTTGTGTCACAAAGACAATAGATAGTGCTGCAGTAACGCTGGGCACATAGATTACTGATTGAACCCAACCAAATAGAAATGCCAAACGTTCACTATAGAGTTCTTTTAAATAAACAAAGATACCACCCGTCTCAGGTATAGCCGTCGCAATTTCACTAATCGTCAGCGCAGATGCCATTGTGATAACACCGCCAATCACCCAAGCCATAATCCCCATAAAAGGATTCCAGGCATTTATAAATACAGATGATGTCTTAAAAAATATACCTGAACCAATAACGATGCCTACAACCATAAAAATTGCATCCATCAATCCAATACTTTTCTTTAATGCCTTTGATACATGAGACTTCGCCTCATTAATATTCACATTAGAAATGCCTTCCACTATGTATCCTCCACTCAAAACTTTTGTATATGACATAATCATTGCTTTATTCACGACTTTTCCATTGTAAGTCTGTAACCTTGTCATGTCAATGTTTTGAGTGTGTTTGAAGTATCACATTTTCGAAATAAATACATCAGTTCAATAACCCCTTCAAACTAATAATTCATTCTACATAAATTCAAATCTATAAAAAAAAGTTGTGAAATTTTTATTTTAGTGTTATATTAAACACACGTATTAAACAAGTGTTTTAAACGTATGTTTAATGCGCAAATATTTGAAGGAGATGATAAAATGAGCACAAATCTAAAAGGACTGACCAAGCCACTTCGTCTGGGAAGAATTCATATCAAAAATCGAATCTGGAATTCCCCACTATGGACACGAACGGCTTCTGCTGAGGGCGATGTTACTGATAAAGCAATTGCACATTATGTTGCCCGTGCAAGAGGCGGCGCAGGTGTAATCACAACTGAAGGTGTTGCCGTAGACGGTCGACATACTTGGGTTGAACCACAAATGCGTATTGATCACAACAGGTTTAGCCCTGGGCATCGTCGCTTAGTGGAAGAAGTTCACATGTACAATGTACCGATCATCTGTCAGCTGCATCATGCAGGCATGTTCGGCAATGATCCGGTCTCTCCATCTGGTATCCCGTGCCAGGATCTGGGAAAAATCGGAGAATACATTGAGCCACGCACTTTAACGACAAATGAAATAGAAGAAATTAGAGATATGTTCATCGAAGCCGCTGAACGTGCACAGGAAGTTGGCTACGATGGCGTTGAACTCCACGGTTCTACAGCTTACTTGCTGGAGCAGTTCTATTCTCCTCACAACAATAAACGTACTGATAAATATGGCGGCAGCCTGCAAGGTCGCATTCAACTGCCACTTGAAATTGTAATGGGCATCCGCGATAAATGTGGTCCTGATTTCATCCTTGGTTATACTGTAGCCGATTGCGATATGATCGAAGGCGGTATCACACGCGAACAAACCACTGTCTTTGCAAAGGCTCTAGAACAAGCTGGAATCAGCTACCTTGACCTACAGACAGATGGAACTTATGAAACATTCCACCTCGTAACTGCGACGGGCGGATACAGACGACAAATCAAAGGACAATTTGATAAAACTGAATACTATAAATCTGTTGTAAACGTTCCTGTAACAACACGTGGTGCAGGCGAATATGATCCAGTTGTATGGAATGAAGCGTTCGAGAATGACAAAGCAGATGCCATCAGATTGGGCAAGCAAATGCTGGCTGATCCAGATGTCGCTAAAAAAGCTCTTGCTGGTAATATTGACGACATTCGTTCTTGTATCAAATGCGGCAACTGCATCTTCAGTGGCGAAATCACAAACTGGCAGCTCAGCTGTGCAATAAATCCTGGGTGTGGACGCCTGGACATGCCAGTAGATCGAGCAATCATGTCAAAAAACGTTCTCGTGATCGGCGCTGGTCCAGCAGGCCTTGAAGCTGCAAGAGTCTCAGCACTTAGAGGTCACTCTGTGACACTGGTTGAACAACAGTCAAAGGTTGGTGGAAACTTATATATCGCCTCTCTTCCAATTTCTAAAGAGGATTTCACGAAGTTCTCTGATTGGTCAGAAAGACAATGTCACCAGCTGGGCGTCAATATCAGGCTGAACACAAAAGCTACATCGGAGTTGGTTGATGAATTGAAGCCCGATGTTATAATCGTGGCAACTGGATCAACCCCTCTTGTTCCGCCTATTACTGGTATTGACAAACCTCATGTGGTTACTGCTGAAGATGTTCTACTTGGAAAAGTTAATGTGGGCAGAAATGTTGTTGTCGCAGGCGGTGGTGAAGTCGGTCTTGAAACAGCTGATATGATTATGGAAACAGGTAAAGTGGATAATCTCACTGTTGTAGAGATGCAAAGAGAAGTAGGGGCTGATATGTCTCCTATGGATAAAGCCATGCTTTTCAATAATGACAGTATATTCCCGAAACACTTTAAAAATGGACTCAGTATCGTTACTGAAACAAAGCTTCAAGAAATTACAGATACAAGTGTTCGTGTAAGTGATAAGAAGTGGAATGATTATGAAAT